>Ga0114939_10000382_pt1 | contig 37364 bp, 32 predicted proteins | sample AshMeaCrysSpring_FD_87196 | JGI IMG/M metagenome (GOLD analysis project Ga0114939, IMG submission 87196) | Groundwater microbial communities from Big Spring, Nevada to study Microbial Dark Matter (Phase II) - Ash Meadows Crystal Spring | ecosystem: Environmental > Aquatic > Deep subsurface >...
TGTACTGGCTGACGAACAACATCCTGTCGATTGCACAGCAGTGGTACATCAACAAGAAGCTGGGCGTGCTCGGCAAGTAGGCTGCACGCGCCTGCCCCCGCATTCGCGGGATGACAGGCGGGACCGCTGCGCACAGCATGTGAGCTAAGGCACATCGGTCGGGCCTGCGCGGGTTCAAACGCCCCGCGGTGCGGCCGATGAAGTCCTTGTGCCGGCCGCGTCCCGCGGCCAGGCCGCCGATCATGCGGGGTTGACCCGTCGGCCGCACGAACCCGTCGGGCCAGCCAACGCCCGGCGGGCAAGCGTCAGGGCCGTCGGCTCGCGGAGCGTGCAACCGGGGCTGCCCGTGCGGGCGGCGCGGCGCTCCGCCCCGCGCCATCGATGCGGGCCGGCCGCCGTGCTTCGGCGGCCGGCCCGGCTGCCCGGCCAGCGGCGGCTCGCGAGATACGATCGTCGTGTGCTTGCCCGACGCGCCCAACCCATCGTCGCCATCGCCACGGCGCCCGGACGCGGCGCGGTCGGCATCGTGCGCCTGTCGGGCCAGGCGCTGCAGCCGCTGGTGCACGCGCTGTGCGGCGGCCCGCTGGTGCCGCGCCAGGCCACGCTGCTGCCTTTTCGCGATGTGCAGGGCGCGGTGCTGGACCAGGGCCTGGCGCTGTGGTTCCCGGCCCCGCACTCCTACACCGGCGAGGACGTGCTCGAGTTGCAGGCCCATGGCGGACCGGTGCTGCTGCAGATGTTGCTGGCACGCTGCCTGCATGCGGGCCAGGGCCTGGGGCTGCGGCTGGCCGAGCCCGGTGAGTTCACGCAGCGTGCCTTCCTCAACGGCAAGCTCGACCTGGCGCAGGCCGAAGCCGTCGCCGACCTGATCGACGCCAGCACCGAAGCGGCGGCACGCTCGGCAGGCCGCTCGCTGGCCGGCGCCCTCTCGCAGCAGGTGCAGGCGCTGCGCGACCGTCTGGTGCGCCTGCGCATGCTGGTCGAGGCGACGCTGGACTTCCCGGAGGAGGAGATCGACTTCCTCCAGCAGGCCGGCGCACGCGCACAGCTGCGTGACATCGCCGCCGCGCTGGACCGGCTGCTCGACGGTGCGCAGCAGGGTGCGTTGCTGCGCGACGGCATCCACGTCGTGCTGGCGGGCCAGCCCAACGTCGGCAAGAGCTCCCTGCTGAACGCGCTGGCGGGCGCCGAGCTGGCGATCGTGACGCCGATCCCCGGCACCACGCGCGACCGCGTCAGCCAGACGATCCAGATCGAGGGCGTGCCGCTGCACGTCGTCGACACCGCCGGGCTGCGCAGCCAGACCGACGACGAGGTCGAACGCATCGGCATCGCGCGCAGCTGGGATTCCATCGCCGATGCTGACAGCGTGCTGTTCCTGCACGACCTGACGCGCCTGGGCCAGCCGCAGTACGACGCGGCCGAAGCGCAGATCGCCGCCCGGCTGCCGGCCGATGCCAGGGTGCTGCACGTGCACACCAAGCGCGACCTGGCCGACAGCGCCCCGCCTGGAGCGCTGAGCCTGTCGGTGCGCAGCGGCGAGGGCTTGCAGGCCTTGCGCCAGGCGCTGCTGCAGCAGGTGGGCTGGCACGCCGTGCCCGAAGGCCAGTTCATCGCGCGCGCCCGGCACGTGCACGCGCTGCAGCGCTCGCGGCAGCACCTGCTGCAGGCCCGGGCCCTGGCCGAGGCCCCGGACACGCCACTGGAACTCCTGGCCGAGGAACTGCGCTTGGCCCACGATGCGCTGGCCGAGATCACCGGCGCGTTTTCCGCCGACGACCTGCTGGGCGAGATATTCAGCCGCTTCTGCATCGGGAAGTGAACTCCGTGCGGGATCCCGCGATCGGGCGATTGCAGGCCCCTGCCCAGGGCCGCAGAATGTGACTTCAAGAACAAGACGCGCGACCGGCCTGCCGTGGCGGGCCCGGGCGCCGAGAAGCATCGGGCACACGTTGATGGACATCACCACCTTGGTCCAGGCTGTGCAGACGGCAAAGGCGGGCGACGCATTCGACGCCGGTCTGAGCGCGCAGCAATGGCAGACGCTGGCGCCGTACCTGGAGCGCCGCAGCCTGCGCGCAGGCGACCTGCTGATCCGCCAGGGCGACCGGGACCGCAGCGCCTACTTCGTGGAGCTGGGCAACCTGCAGGTCTTCGTCACCGGCGGACCGCCCGGCAGGCAGCGCATCGCCATCGTGCGGCCCGGGTCGCTGGTGGGCGAGCCCGGGCTGTTCGCCGAGCTGCCGCGCAGCGCGAACGTCGAGGCGATGACACCCGGCGTGGTCTGGGCGCTGCATGCGGCGCGGCTGGACGAACTGGGCGCGAAGGCGCCCGGGGTGGCGCTGCAGTTGCTGCGCGCTGCGGGCGCGCTGATGGCCGCGCGCGTGCGCGCCAACCTGGAGCGCGGGCTGCCCTTGACCTGAGCGGCGACGCGGCGAGTGCCGTCGTGCCGGCGCTCAGTGCCCTTCGAAGTCGACCAGCGTGAACAGCGGCAGGCCGGCGGCGCGCAGGCGCTGCGAGCCCTGCAGCTCCGGCAGGTCGACGATGGCCGCGCCTTCGATGACCTCGGCGCCCAGACGTTGCAGCAGGCGCAGGCCGGCGAGCATCGTGCCGCCGGTGGCGATCAGGTCGTCGATCAGCACCACGCGATCGCCCGGACGAACCGCGTCGGTGTGCATCTCCACCGCCGCCGAGCCGTACTCCAGCTCGTAACTCTCCTCGACGGTGGTGAAGGGCAGCTTGCCCTTCTTGCGGATCGGCACGAAGCCGACATTCAGTTCGTAGGCCAGCACCGAGCCGATGATGAACCCGCGCGCGTCGAGGCCGGCGATGGCCGCCGGGCGGGTGTCGAAGTAGCGGTGCACGAACTGGTCGATGAGCACGCGGAACACGCGCGGGTTCGACAGCAGCGGCGTGATGTCGCGGAACTGCACGCCCGGCGCGGGCCAGTCGGGCACGGTGCGGATGTGGCCGCGGATGTAGTCCGAGGGGGAAGGTGTCATGTCTGCTCCTGTGCCCTGTGCGCCGCCGACCGGCGGACCGCATTGTGCGCGGTGCCTCCCCTGCTGCTCAGCCACCGCCCAGCAGCTTGGCCTCGGCCAGCGCCAGCGGCTCGGGCAGCCCGGACAGCACCAGCGTGTCGCCGGCGGCCAGCGGCAGCTCGTCGTCGGCGTCGCGAACCTGCCCGGCGGCCAGGCGCACCGACACCACGCGCACGCCCACGGCATGCAGGGCCAGGTGGCCCAGCTTGCGGCCGATGCACGCCGCGGCGGTGGGCAGCGTCACCGAATGCAGCCGCTCCTGCTGCCGTTCTTCCACGGTGTCGTCGTCGGCGCCGTGGAAGTAGCCGCGCAGCAGGCCGTAGCGCGCATCGCGCGCGGCGCGCGTCATCTGGATGACGCGGCGCATCGGCACGCCCACCAGCACCAATGCATGGCTGGCAAGCATCAGCGAGCCCTCGATGGCTTCGGGCACCACCTCGGTGGCGCCGGCCTCGCGCAGCCGCTCCAGGTCGGTGTCGTCGAGGGTGCGCACGACCACCGGCACCTTCGGCGCGTGCTCGCGCACCAGGCGCAGGATCTTCAGCGCCGACGGCGTGTCGGGATAGCTGACCACCACCGCGCTGGACCGAGCCAGGCCCGCGGCCATCAGGCTCTGCAGCCGTGCGGCATCACCGAAGACCACGCTCTGGCCTGCGGCTGCGGCCTGGCGCACGCGGTCCGGGTCCAGGTCCAGCGCCATGTAGGGGATGTGTTCCGTCTCGAGCAGCCGTGCCAGGTTCTGGCCGCTGCGGCCGTAGCCGCAGATGATGACGTGGCCCTGGGTGGTGATGGCGCGCTTGGCGATCGTCGTCAGCTGCACCGACTGCAGCAGCCAGTCGGTGGACGACAGGCGCATCACGATGCGGTTGCTGTAGATGATCAGGAGCGGCGCGATCAGCATCGACAGCACCATGCTCGCCAGCACCGGGCTCACCCACTGCGGCGCCACCAGATGGTTCTGCGCGCCCAGCGCCAGCAGCACGAAGCCGAACTCGCCGGCCTGCGCCAGGTACAGCCCGGTGCGCAGGGCGACGCCGGGCTGGGCGCCGAAGGCCCGCGTCAGCGCCGCGACGAGCACGAACTTGGCGACCACGGGGATGGTGGTCAGCACCAGCACCAGCAGCCACTGGTCGAGCACCGGCCGCCAGTCCAGCTTCATGCCGATGGTGATGAAGAACAGCCCCAGCAGCACGTCGTGGAAGGGCCGGATGTCGGTCTCCACCTGGTGCTTGTATTCGGTCTCGGCGACGAGCATGCCGGCCACGAACGCGCCCAGCGCAAGCGACAGCCCCGCATGCTCGGTCAGCCAGGCCAGGCCGAGCGTGATCAGCAGCAGGTTCAGCATGAACAGCTCTTCGCTCTTGCGTCGCGCCACCAGCGTCAGCCACCAGCGCATCGCGCGCTTGCCGCCCACCAGCAGCAGCGTCAGCAGCAGCGCCGCCTTCAACATCGCCAGGCCGATGGCCCAGGCCATGTCGCCGCCGCTGTCGTCCAGCGCCGGGATCAGCACCAGCAGCGGCACCACCGCCAGGTCCTGGAGCAGCAGCACGCCGATGACGCGCCGGCCGTGCTCGGTCTCGAGCTCCAGCCGCTCGGCCATCATCTTCACGACGATGGCGGTGCTGGACATGGCCATCGCGCCGCCCAGCACCAGCGAGCCCTGCCAGCCCATCTGCCAGGGCGTGTCGGTGAAGGAGAAGATCCACACCAGCAGGCCGTGGCCCAGCGCGGTACCGAGCATCGTCAGCAGCACCTGCGACAGTCCCAGGCCGAACACCAGCGAGCGCATGCTGCGCAGCTTGGGCAGGTTGAACTCCAGCCCGATGACGAACATCAGGAACACCACGCCGAACTCGGCCAGATAGCGCACGCTGGCGGTGTCCTTGGCCAGCGCCAGCGCGTTCGGGCCGATGAGCACGCCCACCACCAGGTAGCCCAGCACCGGCGGCAGCTTCAGCGTGCGGCAGGCCACCACGCCGAGCACCGCGGCAATCAGGTACAGCAGGGCAAGGTCGAGGGTGGTGGCCATGGATCGGCGTGATGCGCCCGTCGCGTCGCGGCCTCCGGCGGGCTCCTAGAATGCCCCGATCCTATCGGAGCACGACCGCCGTGAACCCCGCCCGCAGCTTCGACCCGCAACGCGCCCTGCGCCTGGCGGCGCAGACCTTCGAGATCGAGGCGAACGCGCTGCACGGGCTGGCCGCCCGCCAGGGCGAGGGCTTCGTGCGCAGCGTGCAGGCGATGCTGGAGTGCCGCGGCCGCGTCATCGTGATGGGCATGGGCAAGAGCGGGCATGTCGGGCGCAAGATCGCGGCCACGCTGGCCTCGACCGGCACGCCGGCCTTCTTCGTGCACCCCGCCGAGGCCAGCCACGGCGATCTGGGCATGGTCACGTCCGGGGACGTGGTGCTGGCCATCTCCAACAGCGGCGAAAGCGACGAACTGGCGGCCATCCTGCCGGCGATGCGCCGGCTGGGCGTCACGCTGGTGGCGATGACCGGCCAGGCCGAGTCCACGCTGGCCCGCCATGCCGACCACGTGATTTCCAGCGCGGTGGACCAGGAAGCCTGCCCGATGAACCTGGCGCCCACGGCCAGCACCACCGCGCAGATGGCGCTGGGCGACGCGCTGGCCGTGGCGCTGCTCGACGCGCGCGGCTTTCGCGAGGACGATTTCGCGCGCTCGCACCCGGGCGGCAGCCTGGGACGCAAGCTGCTGATGCACGTGCGCGACCTGATGCGCTCCGGCGGCGCGCTGCCCCGCGTCGGCCCGCGCGCCAGCTTCATCGAGATGCTCGGCGAGATGACCGGCAAGGGGCTGGGCTTCACCGCCGTGGTCGACGCCGACGGCCGCGCCGTGGGCATCTTCACCGACGGCGACCTGCGCCGGCTGATCGAGCGCGGCGTCGACCTGCGCGAGCTGCATGCCGAGGACGTCATGCACCGCCAGCCGCGCAGCGTCAGCGCCGACGCGCTGGCGGTGGATGCGGCGGAGGTCATGGAACGGCAGCGCGTCACCAGCGTGCTCGCGGTCGATGCCGAAGGCCGGCTGGTGGGTGCGGTCAACAGCAACGACCTGATGCGCGCGAAGGTGATCTGATGCCGCGCCTGCAGACGGCCCCGGCGCTGAGCTTCCCCGCCGAACTGCTGCTCAAGGCGCAGGGCCGCGGGCTCGGCATGAAGTGCGCGATCTTCGACGTCGACGGCGTGCTCACCGACGGCCGGCTGTACATCGGCGAGCAGGGCGAGACGGTCAAGGCGTTCAGCACGCTCGACGGACACGGGCTGAAGCTGCTGGCGCGCGCCGGCATCGTGCCGCTGGTCATCACCGGCCGCGACTCGGCCGCGGTGCGCCGCCGGGTCGCCGACCTGGGCCTGCCGCACGCCTGCTACGGCGTGCAGGACAAGCTGGCCGCGGCGCAGTCCGCGCTGGACTCCCTTGGCGTGGACTGGGCCGACGCCGCGGCCATCGGCGACGACTGGCCCGACCTGCCGCTGCTGGTGCGGGCCGGCTTCGCCTGCGCCAGCGCCAACGCGCACGCGGAGGTGCGGGCCGTGGCCGACCATGTCACGACGCGGCCGGGTGGCCATGGCGCCGCGCGCGAGTTCTGCGACCTGTTGCTCGCGGCCAGCGGCCGCTATGCGGCGCTGCTGCAAGCCGAGACGCGGACGCTGGACGCAGGTTGAGCCATGGCGCTGGAACTGCACCTGCCGGATCTGACGGAGGGCCCGGTCGCACTCGGTCCGATGCCGGCGCGCGGCGCCGCGCCGCGCGCGGTGCTGCCGTGGCACCAGCGGCTGCGCGAACTGCTGTCGACCTATCTGCCGGTCGTGCTGATGATGTTGCTGGCGCTGGGCACCTGGTGGCTGGTGAAGAACACGCCGCGCGCCGACGAACCGGCGGAGCGGGGCCCGCCGCGCGAGGAGCCCGACTACACGATGCGGAACTTCGTCGTCGAACGCTTCGACAAGGACGGGCGGCTGAAGGTGCGGCTCGAGGGCGACACGCTGCGCCACTATGCCGACCGCGACCTGATCGAAGTCGACCGCGCGCGCGTGCGTGCGGTGTCCGCCGAAGGACGCGTCACGCTGGCGAGCGCGAGGCGCGCGGTGGCCAACGGCGACGGCAGCGAAATGCAGCTGATCGGCGATGCGCGCGTGGACAGCACCGGCCCGCGCGGCGAGCCGGTGCAGTTCAGCGGGGAGTTCCTGCACGTCTTCGTCAACACCGAGCGCCTGCGTTCGCACCTGCCGGTGCGGGTGACGCGCGACGGCAGCGAGTTCCGCGCCGACGGCATGGACTACGACCATCTCAGCGGCATGCTGAAGTTGCAGGGCCGCATGCGTGCGCTGCTGCTGCCCTCCAATGCCAATTCCAGTGCCAAGGCCATGGGCGCGCGCAACGGCACCGCCGCCGGCGCACCCGCCGCCAGCGCGCCCGGCACGAACGCACCCGCCCAGGGAGCCCGATGAAATCCATCGCAGCCGCCATGTCCTGCGCCTGCGTCCCTGTCGGCTGCGGGAGGGGCGCGTGACTGCGCCCCTGGCCTTCATCACCGGTGCTTCCAGCGGCATCGGGCAGGCTCTGGCGCTGCGTTTCGCCCAGGCCGGGTGGCGCCTGGCGCTGGTGGCGCGTCGCGGTGCCGAGCTGCGGGCCTGGACGCAGGCGCAAGGCCTGGGCGAGGACCGCGCCCGCATCTACGCCGCGGACGTGCGTGACGCGCGCGCCATCGTCGATGCCGGCCGCGAGTGCGTGGCGACGCAGGGCCTGCCCGAGGTGGTGGTGGCCAACGCCGGCATCAGCATCGGCATGGACACGGCGGACTTCGACGACCTGGAGGTGATGCGTGCCACCTTCGAGACCAACAACGTCGGCATGGCGGCCACCTTCCACCCCTTCGTCCAGGCCATGCGCGAGCGCGGCTCGGGCCGCTTGGTGGGCATTGCCAGCGTAGCCGGCATCCGCGGCCTGCCCGGCCACGGCGCCTACTGCGCCAGCAAGGCGGCGGCGATCAGCTATTGCGAGAGCCTGCGCGGCGAATGCGCGCCCTTCGGGGTCAAGGTGGTGACGATCCTGCCGGGTTACATCGACACGCCGCTGACGCGAGGCAACCGCTACGCGATGCCCTTCCTGATGCCGGTGGAGGCCTTTGCGGAGCGCGCGTACGCCGCCATCGTCGCCGGTGACAGCTACCGCGTCATTCCCTGGCAGATGGGCGTGGTGGCCAAGCTGTTGCGGCTGCTGCCGAACGCGCTCTTCGACCGGGCGCTGTCCAAGCGCCAGCGCAAGCAGCGCCAGCGCCGCTGATCGACCGCCCCAACCGGCAACCGAGGGCGCAGAAACGACGAAGGGCGCAGGTGCGTGGCACCGGCGCCCTGATGCTGCCGCAGAAGCGGCCGCCTGATGGTGATCGGCCGATCAGTAGCCGCCGCGGCCACCGCCGCCGCCACCGTACCCGCCGCGGCCACCGCCGCCCGCGCCGCCGCCGTAGGGGCCACGGCCACCGCCGCCGCTGCCGTAGGGACTGCGCCCGCCTCCACCACCGCCGCCGCCACCGCCGTAGCCGCCGCGGCTGCCGCCGAAGCCGCCGGGACGATCCTCGCGCGGACGGGCTTCGTTGACGACCACGGCCCGGCCTTCGAGCGGCTGCCCGTTCATACCGTTGATGGCGGCCTGCGCCTCGGCATCCGAGCCCATCTCCACGAAGCCGAAGCCCTTCGACCGACCGGTGTCGCGGTCCATCATGACCTTGGCCGACGTGACGGTGCCGAACTGCGAGAAGGCCTGGTGCAGCGACTCATCGCGCACGGAGTAGGCCAGGTTGCCGACGTAAAGTTTGTTTCCCACGGGGGAGCCCTCTAAATAAACCCAAGAACCATGTGGAGCTTCAACCCAGCGAGAACCGTTCAGGCGAAGGCGCTGCATCCGACATACGCGTAATCATTATCTGGCCATCCCGCAAGGGGCTGCAAAGGCGCGCCAAGGTTTTTGTTGTTTTGTCGTCTAAAGGCTAACCCGTAGAACCGGGGTGGTGCATGCGCCGCCGGGTGCGGGCCGAATTCGGTGCGGCCTTAGCATCGGGCATGGACCTGATGAAACCGCTGGTCGCGCTGCTGGCCATCGTCAACCCGATCGGCGTGGTGCCGTTCTTCATCCATTTCACGCAGAGCCTGAACGCCGCGCAGCGCCGGCGCACCTCGCAGGTCAGCGCCTTCAGCGCCTTCATGGTGATCGCCATCAGCGCGCTGGCCGGCCAGAAGATCATCGGCTTCTTCGGCATTTCCATCGCCTCGTTCCAGGTCGGCGGCGGCATGCTGTTGCTGATCAGCTCGCTGCAGATGCTCAACGCCCAGCCGGCGGAGAGCAAGCCAGCGGACCTGAGCGAAGGCCACGCCAAGCTCGACGCCGGCGCCAGCATCGCCGTGGTGCCGCTGACGATCCCGCTGCTCACCGGACCGGCGACGATCTCGACGATGGTCATCTACGCGCAGCGCACGCGCCACTGGTGGGAGGTGGCGGTGCTGGTGGGCTACGGTGTCGTCGTCGGGGTTGCGGTGTACCTGGCGTTTGCCGCCTCCGGTCGCATCAGCCGCCTGCTCGGCACCACCGGCATCAACATCATGACGCGCCTGATGGGCCTGATCCTGGCGGCGCTGGCGGTGGAGATCATGGCCGACGGCCTGATCGAGCTCTTTCCGGTGCTGGGCAGCGCGCGGCTGCGCTGACGACGGCCCGGGTAAACACGGTTGACGCCCCGGGGTGGGCTACCTAGAGTCCGCGCACTCGGCCTCGCGCGCCCCAAAAGGGGGCGAGTCGCCGAATCTCGGGTGCGAGGAGACAAGCTTCCCGATGGCGGCGCGCCCGATGCGGCGCGGCGGCTTTCGGGGCTGGGACGATTAGAAACAAAAGGGCGTGCGTGTTCGCAACGCCCTTTTTCCGTTATGGGCCACCTGCGCAGGCTTGCACGCATGTGCGCGCGGAGCTGGGCTTACCATCGGCTCCGTTCCCCCAAGACGCGAGCGCTCCGCATGGCTGTCGACCCCGAACTGCGCACGCTGCAAATCGACATTCCGGCGCGGCCGGAATCGCTGGTGCAGCTGTCGTTGCTCATGGCCGACGACGACATGAACATGCAGGCCGCGTCGCGCCTGATCGAAAGCGACATGGCGCTGGCCGCGGCCGTGATGAAGGCGGTCAACTCGTCGCTGTACGGCCTGAAGGGCCGCGTGCAGAGCGTGCAGCAGGCGATCACCTACCTGGGCCTGCGCGAGGTGGCGGCCATCACCTTCGAGATGGGCCTGCGCGCCGCCTTCCCGCCCGCCGCCGAACTGGAGCCGATCTGGCGCCGTGCGGCGCAGCGCGGCCTGATCATGGGACGGCTGGCCGCCGCCATGGGCCAGGATGCCTGGGCCGCCCATTCGGCCGGCCTGTTCGAGGAATGCGGCAAGGCCGTGCTGTTCCGCCATGCGCCGGATCACTATCCGTCGATGCTGCGCGCCGCCCGCGACGACGCCGAACTGGCCTCGCTGGAGATGGCCGGCTTCGGCGTCAGCCACGACGCGCTCGGCGCGGCCCTGTGCGAAAGCTGGGGGCTGGGACCGGCGGCGGTGGCCAGCGTGCGCCACCATGTGCAGGCGCAGGCCGGCGGCCCGCTGCCCGATCCGCTGCCGCGCCGCATCATCACCGCGCTGTCGGTGATCGCCCACGCCATGATGCAGTCGCCCGACGGCCTGGACGAGGCGATCGAGCGCGTCGCGCCGCAGGCCGGCATCGACCTGACCCTGGCGCTGCGCTCGGCGCGCCGGGTTCTGCAGCAGCAGCAGGAAGCCGCGGCACGCACGCGCTGAGTGCCGCGCCATGCGACGCCGCCAAGGCGTCCCGGGCTCGGCCGGGTGCTTACGGGTAGTCCTGGTTTTCTCGGCGCGGCAATCTGGCTAGTCTGTGCGACCGCCGATCAGGCACTCCCCCAGCGACCCACCAGGAGCCGACTACATGGCCTCGTCCGCATTGCCCGAAACCCTTGCCCTGCAGCGTCTCTACCAATGGGAGAAGTCGGCTCCCGACAAGACCGTGTTCACGCAGCCGATGGGCGGCGGCGTGGTCAAGGAGTGGACCTGGAAGCAGGCCGCGGACGAGGTGCGCCGCATGGCCGCCTACCTGAAGAGCCTGAACTTCGAGCCCGGCACGAAGATCGCGCTGCTGGCGAAGAACACGGCCCACTGGATGATGGCCGACTGGGCCATCTGGATGGCCGGCCACGTGTCGGTGCCGCTGTACCCGACGCTGGCCGCCAGCACCGTGCGCCAGATCCTCGAGCACAGCGAATCGAAGCTGCTGTTCGTCGGCAAGCTCGACGTGTGGGACGAGATGAAGCCCGGCGTGCCGGCCGGCATGCCGATGATCACGCTGCCGCTGGCGCCCAGGGTCGAGGGCGCGAAGACCTGGGACGAGATCATCGCCAAGACGGCACCCATGGCCGGCAGCCCGGTGCGCGGCGCCGACGAGCTGGCCACGCTGATCTACACCTCGGGCACCACCGGCCAGCCCAAGGGCGTGATGCAGAGTTTCGGCAATTTCGCCTGGTCCATCACCAGCGGGCTGAAGCGCGTGCCGCTGGATTCCAGCGGCCGCATGCTCAGCTACCTGCCGCTGGCGCACGTGGCCGAGCGCATGATCGTCGAGCACGGCCTGCTGGCCACAGGCATGCACGTGTTCTTCGCCGAGAGCCTGGAGACCTTCGTGGCCGACGTGCAGCGCGCGCGGCCGACGGTGTTCTTCTCGGTGCCGAGGCTGTGGGTCAAGTTCCAGCAGGGCGTGCAGGCCAAGATGCCGCCCGAGAAGATGGAAAAGCTGCTGAAGATTCCGATCATCCGCGGCATCGTCAGGAAGAAGGTGCTCACCGGCCTGGGTCTCGACCAGTGCACCCTTGCGCTGGGCGGCGCCGCGCCGATGCCGACCTCGCTGCTCGACTGGTACCAGAAGCTCGGCCTGCAGATCGTCGAGGCCTACGGCATGACCGAGAACTGCGCGCTGTCGCACTCGACGCTGCTCGGCAAGCCGCGCCCCGGCACCGTCGGCGTTCCCTACGACGGCGTGCAATGCCGCATCGACAAGGACAGCGGCGAGATCCAGATCAAGGGCGAATGCCTGATGCTCGGCTACTACAAGATGCCCGAGGTGACCCGTGGCGCCTTCACCGACGACGGCTGGCTGAAGACAGGTGACAAGGGCACGATCGACGCCGAAGGCAACCTGAAGATCACCGGCCGGGTGAAGGACCTGTTCAAGACCGGCAAGGGCAAGTACGTGGCGCCGGCGCCGATCGAGGACAAGCTCTCCACCCACCCGGCCATCGAGGCCTGCTGCGTCACCGGCGCCAACCTGGGCCAGCCGCTGGGCCTGCTGATGCTGAACCCCGAAGCCAGCGCCAAGGCCAGGGACGGCGGCGCCCGTGCCGCGCTGGAAGCCTCGCTGGCCGAGCACCTGAAGAAGGTGAACGCCCAGCTCGACCCGCACGAGCAGATGGACTGCCTGGTCATCACCGCCGAGGCCTGGAGCGTGGAGAACGACATCCTGACGCCGACCATGAAGGTCAAGCGCAACAAGATCGAGGACGTGTTCGCCGCGAACTACGAAACCTGGGTCGGGATGCGCAAGAAGGTCATCTGGACCGGCGCCTGAGCGGCGCGCGCCCCGGCCGACGGCAGCGGCCGCCGCCACCACGGACGGCCCATGCCGGCCGGTTCAGCGCTGGCGCGGCTGCAGGTCCAGGCACAACTGCTGCGGAACGCGCGCCGTCTGCAGCACCGGCCGCGTCGTCGACGTCGCGCGCGCCAGCACGCTGCCGCGCAGCGCGGGCAGCACGGCCACCTTCGGCGCGGGCTTCTGCAGCGGGGCGGGGGTGAGGATCATGCCGTCACCCCCTGCGGCGCGCGGCGCAGCGGCAACTCGAAGACCTGCGTCGACGCGTCGGCAGGGCCGACCGGCCGTGCTTCGCCGACCACCATCGGCGTGAGGTCGAGCATGGCTGCGGCACGCTCGGCCCAGCCGCTCAGCGCGGCGCCGCTGGGCAGGCGCGCATCGCTGCCGCGCGCCAGGCGCAGCAGCGACGATGCGCCGCCGTGCGGCGCCGCAGAGGCGGCGCGCAGGCGGCGCGCGGCAGGGGCAGAAACCAACGACGTCATCGACATGGGCGCAGCCTCGCAATGGATATTTGTAGTCTTGTCGGCACGAACGCCGTCGTTTTTAGACGGCAGCTTCCGTGCCAGCCGGCCGCCGCGACAGCCCGGCTGCGCGGCGTGCGCTTGTTCACGCCACACCCCCGGGCCGCGTACCGAAATCCGTCCCTCGGGTTGCAGCGCTGTTACAAGTGTGACGCGAGTTGTCGCTATGTGCCCAGACGCGGCAGCGCCGGCGCCGCTGCATAGCCGCGCGGCACCGCAGCGAGCAGCCGGCGCGTGTAGTCCTGTGCCGGCGCCGCCAGGATCTGCCCGGCGGGGGCCTGCTCGACGACCTGGCCGTCCTGCATCACCAGCACCTCGTCGGCCATGAAGCGCACCACGGCCAGGTCGTGGCTGATGAACACATAGGCCAGTCCCAGCTCGTCCTGCAGGTCGCGCAACAGGTTCAGCACCTGGGCCTGCACCGACACGTCCAGGGCCGACACCGCCTCGTCCAGCACCAGCACTTCCGGCTGCAGCGCCAGGCAGCGCGCGATGGCCAGGCGCTGGCGCTGCCCGCCGGAGAACTCGTGCGGGTACTTGCCCAGCAGGTCGTCGTCGAGTCCGACGCGCTGCAGCAGCGCCCGGGCGCGGCGCTCGCGGTCGTGGCGGTCGGCGCCGATGCCGTGGATGGCCATCGGCTCGAGCAGCGTCTGCCCGATGGTGAAGCGCGGGTTCAGCGAGGCAAAGGGGTTCTGGAACACGATCTGCAGGCGGCGGCGCAGCGTCTGGCGTTCGCGGTCGCCCAGCCGCAGCAGGTCGCGGCCCTCGAACAGCACCTCGCCCCGCGTCGGCTCCAGCAGGCGCAGCAGCGTCAGCCCCATCGTCGTCTTGCCGGAGCCGGATTCGCCCACCACGCCCAGCGTGTGCCCGCGCCGCAGGCGGAAGCCGACCCCCTGCACGGCCTTGAACTCGCGGCGCCCGAACCAGCCCTGCCGCAGCCAGAAGGACTTGGCCAGCGCGCGCACCTCCAGGATCACCGGTGCCTGCGGGTCCTTGGAAGCGGCGCGCGCGGACTCCGCGAGCGCGTGCCGGGCGGCCGGCCCGTCCACCACCGGCAGGCGCGCCGGCGGCGCGCCCTGCAAGGTCGGCCGGCAGGCCAGCAGCGCGCGGGTGTAGGCATCGCGCGGCGACTGGAAGACCTGCGCCGCCGTGCCGCGCTCGCGCACCTGGCCCTCGCGCATCACCACCACCTCGTCGGCGATCTCGCCCACCAGCCCCAGGTCGTGGCTGATGAACAGCAGGCTCATGCGGTGCCGTGCCTTCAGCGCGGCCAGCAGCTCCAGGATCTGGCGCTGCACCGTCACGTCCAGCGCCGTGGTCGGCTCGTCGGCGATCAGCAGCTTCGGCTCGCAGGCCAGCGCCATGGCGATCATCACGCGTTGCTGCTGCCCGCCGGAGAGCTGATGCGGGTAGGCATCGAGCCGGCGCCGCGGTTCGGGCAACCCGACCTCGGCCAGCAGCTCCTCGGCGCGCGCGCGTGCCTGGCGCGCGCCCAGGCCCAGGTGGGCGCGCAGCGGCTCGCAGATCTGCAGGCCCACGCTGAGCACCGGGTTGAGCGAACTCATCGGGTCCTGGAACACGCAGGCGATGTCGCGGCCGCGCAGCGCGCGCCACCGCGCGCGGCCGGCCTGCAGCAGGTCCTGGCCCTGCCAGAGGATGCGGCCCTGGCGCTCGGCGTTGTCGGGCAGCAGGTTCACGATCGCCATCGCGGTGACGCTCTTGCCCGAGCCCGATTCGCCGACCAGCGCGACGCTGCGCTCGGCGGCGATGTCGAAGCTCACGCCGCGCACCGCGGGCAGGCGTTGCACCTGGCCAGCGACGCGGCCCATGCGAAAGGCCACCTGCAGTTCCTGCACCGACAGCAGGGCGCTCATTCCAGCCCCCGCAGTTTCGGGTCGAGCGCGTCGCGCAGTGCGTCGGTCATCAGCGAGAACGCGGTCACGAACACCGCCATGAAGAGCGCCGCCGTCGCCAGCTGCCACCAGTGGCCGAGCAGCAGCTCGCTCTGCGCCTCGGCCAGCATCGTGCCCCAGCTCACCTGGTCCACCGCCACGCCCAGGCCGAGGTAGGACAGGATGACCTCGGCCTTGATGAAGCCCACCGTCAGGATCGACAACTGCACCAGGATGACGTGGCTGACATTGGGCAGGATGTGGCGGAACATGCGGCTGGCGGCGCTGGCGCCGATGGCCTGCGCCGCGCGCACGTAGTCGCGCACCGCGTGTTTGAGGAACTCGGCGCGCAGCAGCCGGTACACGCCGGTCCAGCCGGTCAGCCCCAGGATCAGCACCACCGTGCCGATGCCGCGGCCGAACACCGCGGCGAAGGCGAAGATCAGCAGGATGCCGGGGATCGAGGTGAAGACGCTGTAGAGCCACTCCAGCGCGTCGCCGATGCGTCCGCCGAAGAAGCCGGACAGCGCGCCGAGCAGCGTGCCGATGGCGGTGGCCACCAGCGCTGCCATCAGGCCGACGAAGACCGAGACCTCGCTGCCCTTGACCGCTTTGGCCAGCACGTCGCGGCCGAGTCGGTCGCCGCCCAGCGGCAGCGTCTGCAGCTTGTGGATCTCGATCTCGCGGAAGCGGGCCGCGCGTTCGTCCCACTCCTTGTAGCGGGGCGCCAGCGGGTCCACGTCGGACAGGTCGGCGTTCGGACCCTGCGGCTGCACGATCGCGCCCGGGCCCTCCGCCGACCGCGCGCCGACGAAGCCGGGAGGCGCGCTGGGCACGCCGACCTCGCGCTGCCAGTCGCGTCCCACCCAGCCCAGCGCCGCGGCCGCGATCAGCAGCAGGAACGCCGCCACCACGCCCAGGCTGGCCATGCCGACACGGTCGCTGCGCAAGCGCCGCCAGGCGGCGGACCACACGCCTTCGGAACGCACGGAGTGCGCGACGCGCTGCGCCGCGGCGACCGGCACCGGGCTCATCCGGGCACTCCGAAGCTTCGGACGGAGGGCTGCCGAGCGACCGCTGCGCATCCGGCTGCGCCGGTCCGCCAGCGCTGCCGCCTGGGGGGCGTGCGCGCAATGCAAGGGGCGTGGTTCACTTCAGTTCCACCCGCGGGTCCGCCCACTTGTAGAGCAGGTCGGTGAGCAGGTTGACGGCCATCGTCAGCAGCGCCACGTACACCGTCACCGCCTGGATCACCGGATAGTCGCTGCGGTTCACCGCCAGCAGCACCTCGCGGCCCAGGCCCGGGATCGAGAAGAACACCTCGATCAGGAAGCTGCCGACGAAGATGCCCGGCAGCGCCAGCCCGATGTTGGTCAGGATCGGGATCAGCGCATTGCGCAGCACGTGGCGCAGCAGCACCACGCGCTCGCTCATGCCCTTGGCGCGCGCGGTGCGCACGTAGTCCTGGCCGATCTCGTCGAGGAAGAAGCTGCGGTACAGCCGCAGCTGCGGCGCCAGCCCCACCAGCACCGCCAGCATCACCGGCAGCGGTGCATAGACGGTCAGGTTGGTCCACAGGCTGTCGCTCCAGCCCTGCACCGGGAACCAGCCCAGCCGGAAGCCGAACAGGTACTGGCCGACGATGATGTAGACGAGGAAGCTGATCGACAGCGCCACGGTGGTGGCGATCATGATCAGCCGGTCGCTGAGCGAGCCGCGCACCGTGGCCACCGCCAGCGCGAAGGGCACGGCCAGCAGCGTGTCCAGCAGCAGGATCGGCAGCATCACCGTCAGCGTGGCCGGCAGCCGCGTCGCGAACAGCTGGGCCACGGGTTCGTTCGTCGCCCAGCTCCTGCCCCAGTCGAAGCCGACCACCTGCTGCACGAAGATCCACAGCTGCGCCCACCAGGGCCGGTCGAGGCCGAGCTGGCGGCGGATGGCCTCGATCTGCTCCGGCGTCGCGTTCAGTCCGCCCAGCACCTGCGCAGGGTCGCCGCCGAAGACCTTGAACAGCGCGAACACCAGCAGCACCACGCCGAGGAGCGTCGGCACCATCTGCCACAGGCGCCGGAGCAGGTACGCGGCCATGGCCTCAGTGTAGGCTCGCGCCATGATCCGAGCCCTGTGCAGCCTGCTGCTCGCCGCCGTGGCGCTGGCCGGCGCCGCGCAGCCGGCCGGCGCGCCGCAGAGCCCGCAGACGCCGACGAAGACGCTGCGCTTCGCCTTCCCGGTGGCCGAGACCGGCTTCGACCCGGCACAGATCAGCGATCTGTATTCGCGCACCGTCGCCGCGGGCATCTTCGACGCGCCGCTGGAATTCGAGTACCTGGCGCGGCCCGTCAGGCTGCGGCCCAACACCGCCGCGGCGCTGCCCGAGGTCTCCTCCGACTTCCGCAGCTTCACGGTCCGCCTGAAGCCCGGCATCCTGTTCGCCGACGACCCGGCCTTCGGCGGGCGCAAGCGCGAGCTGACCGCGGCCGACTACGTGTACTCGATCAAGCGCCACTACGACCCGCGCTGGAAGAGCGGCAACCTCTACATCCTGGAGAACGCCAGGATCCTGGGACTGAGCGAACTGCGCCGGCAGGCGCTCGACGCGAAGAAGCCCTTCGACTACGACACCGAGGTCGAAGGACTGCGCGCGCTGGACCGCTACACCTTGCAGATCAGGCTGGCCGAGCCGAGCCCGCGCTTCCTCTACAACCTGGCCGACGGCTCCTTCACCGGCGCGCTGGCGCGCGAGGTGGTCGAGGCCTACGGCGACAAGGTCGGCGAGCACCCGGTGGGCACCGGCCCTTACCGGCTGGTGCAATGGAAGCGCAGCTCGCGCATCACGCTGCAGCGCAACCCCAACTTCCGCGAACTGCGCTACGACGAGCATCCGCCGCCGGACGACGCGCGCCTCGTCGCCGTGGCTGCGCAGTTCAAGGGCCGGCGCCTGCCGATGATCGACCAGGTGCAGATCGCCATCATCGAGGAGGCGCAGCCGCGCTGGCTGTCCTTCCTGAATGCCGAGCAGGACATCCTGGAAGGCGTGCCGGGAGAGTTCGCGCACATCGCCATCCCCGACGACCAGCTCGCGCCCAACCTCGCGAAGCGCGGCATCGGCATGCTGCGCGTGCCGCGTGCCGACGTGGCCGTCACCTACTTCGGCATGGAGAACCCGGTGGTCGGCGGCAACGCGCCCGACAAGGTGGCGCTGCGCCGCGCCATCGCGCTGGCGGTGGACGTGGAGCGCGAGATCCTGCTGGTGCGCCGCGGCCAGGCGGTGCCGGCGCAGTCGCCGATCGCGCCCGGCACCTGGGGCTACGACCCGGCCTTCCGCAGCGAGATGAGCGAGCACAACCTTGCGCGCGCCAAGGCGCTGCTGGACCTTTACGGCTATGTCGACCGCGACGGCGACGGCTGGCGCGAGCAGCCCGACGGCCAGCCGCTGAAACTCGAGTACGCCACCTCGCCCGACCAGACCTCGCGCCAGCTGGCCGAGCTGTGGAAGAAGAACATGGACGGCTTGGGCCTGCACATCGAGTTCAAGGTCGCCAAGTGGCCCGAGCAGCTCAAGGCCAGCCGCGCCGGCAAGCTGATGATGTGGGGCGTGGGCTGGAGCGCCGGCCAGCCCGACGCCGACACCTTCCTGGCGCTGGGCTACGGGCCCAACAAGGGCCAGGCCAACCACGCCCGCTTCGACCTGAAGACCTTCAATGAACTCTACGAACGGCAGCGCGTGCTGCCCGACGGCCCCGAGCGGCAGGCGCTGCTGGACCGGGCCAAGAAGCTGATGATCGCCTACATGCCCTACAAGGTGCACGTGCACCGCATCACCACCGACCTGTGGCACCCCTGGGTGCTGGGCTTCGACCGCAACCTGTTCGTGCGCGACCACTGGAAGTATCTGGACATCGATGTCGCGATGCAGTCCAAGGGCGGCCGCTGACCCGCGCCGTGGAACGACCGACCGGCCCCTGGGCGATCCTCCAGCTGCCTCTGGAGGGAGCGAGCTTCCGCTCCGGGCCTTCGCCGCACGCGGTGCAACTGGATGTGGTGCCAGTGCCATCGGCACGAGACACGGAGTGTCCGACCGGCGGCATGTCGGCCGGGGATCGATCCACCAAGCGACGCGGACCCACGCCGCACAGCCTTGCCGGTTCCTCGCGTCGAGACGGGCCGAGCGTCGTGTCGAACAGGCCTTTCGATGCGGGTCGGGACGTGTCGGTCGCCGGGGCCGCGGCAGTCGCCCCCGGTGCTTCCCGCATCTGCGGTTGTGCGGTGAGCGGCGGTGGGGACAACCGTGCCGGCGCCTGCGCCGCCGAGCGCTGCACGGCCCGCTGCTCCGTCCTGCGCCGCGTCTCGAGCGCGTCGGACGAGGCTCGGCGCAATGAGCACCAGCGCGATGAACGCCGCGAATGCAGCCAGGCTTCCCAGGGGTCTGTTGACAGACGAATCGCGCCCGCGCCGGGGTGGCCATGGGCCCTGGCGCAGGCGCAATCGCGGATGGCACCTATTGCGGGCTTCAACTTGCGGCACGCCTGCCAAAGCCTGACCGGTGCCTGCACGAAGGCAGTCAGGCCAACGGAATGTCGAGCCACCTTCATACAGGTGCCCATGCGATCTCCTGGGTCACCGCAACGGCGCGCCGTCGGACGCGCCAGGCCGTGACAAGGTCGGCAGGTGGTCGAGGCAGTCGAGGCGCTGGCCTGGACACTCCGGGAAGGATGCCTCGGGCTGCGGCGATGGCCCCGGGGGCCCCGGGGTCATCGCCCGTCGGGGCATGGCCGACAAGCCCCCTGCGCCCGACGGGCCCGTCGAAACCCGCTAACAGCGGCTTAACCCCGAACCCCTAGACTTGTCCGCTTCAATCCACCCGAGCCCCGTCCATGCTGAAGCTGCTGCGCCGCCTGGCGCTCTGTCTGGCCCCGCTGACCTTCCTCGCGCCGCTGGCGGCGCAGACCCTGCCCGCGGGCGTGACGGCGGTGCGTTCGGTGGAGGGCATCGACGAGTACCGCCTGGCCAACGGCCTGCAGGTCCTGCTGGTGCCCGACGAGTCCAAGCCCACCACCACCGTCAACCTGACCTACCGCGTCGGCTCCAGGCACGAGAGCGTCGGCGAGACCGGCATGGCGCACCTGCTGGAGCACCTGCTGTTCAAGGGCTCGCCGAAGCACCCGCAGGTGTGGGCCGAGTTCACCAAGCGCGGCCTGGCGGCCAACGGCAGCACCAGCTTCGACCGCACCAACTACACCGCCAGCTTCTCGGCCAACGACGGCAACCTGCAGTGGTACCTGGGCTGGCTGGCCGATTCGATGGTCAACAGCTACATCGCGCGGCGCGACCTGGACACCGAGATGACGGTGGTGCGCAACGAGATGGAAAGCGGCGAGAACAACCCCGGCCGCATCCTGGTGCAGCGCACGATGGCGGCGATGTACGACTGGCACCCCTACGGCCGATCGGTGATCGGCGCGCGCAGCGACGTCGAGAACGTCGATATCCCGCGGCTGCAGGCCTTCTATCGCATGTACTACCAGCCGGATAACGCGACGCTCATCGTCTCGGGCAAGTTCGACGCCGCGCAGGTGCTGAGGTGGGTGGCGGAGAGCTTCGGCCCGATTCCCAGGCCGACGCGCACGCTGCCGGCGATGTACACGCTGGACCCGGCGCAGGACGGCGAGCGCCAGGTCACGCTGCGCCGCACCGGCGGCGCGCCGCAGGTGGTGGCCGCCTACCACGTGCCGGCCGGCTCGACCGCCGACTTCGCGGCGGCCGAGCTGCTGTCGCAGATCCTCGGCGACACGCCCTCGGGGCGGCTGCACAAGGCCCTGGTCGAGCCCGGGCTGGCCTCCGGAGCCTTCGCCTTCGCCTGGTCGCTGGCCGACCCGGCGGTGCTGTTCCTGGGCGCGCAGCTGGCCCCCGGGCAGGACGTGGACAAGGCGCGCGCCGCGCTGCTGCAGGTGGGCGAATCGGTCGCGCAGCGGCCGATCACGGCCGAGGAGTTGCAGCGCGCCCGCACGCAGTGGCTCAACGACTGGGAGCAGAACTTCAGCGACCCGGAGAACGTCGGCCTGTCGCTGTCCGAGGCCATCGCGCTGGGCGACTGGCGGCTGTTCTTCCTGAGCCGCGACCAGGTGCGCGAGGTCCGGCTGGCCGACGTGCAGCGCGTCGCCGAGGCCTACCTGCGCCCGTCGAACCGCACGCTCGGCCTGTACCTGCCGACCGAGCAGCCGCGGCGCGCGCCGGCGCCCGCCAAGGTGGACATCGCGCAGACGCTGCAGCAGTTCAAGCCGCAGGCCGCGGCCGCGGCGGTGGCGGCCTTCGATGCCACGCCGGCGAACATCGACGCACGCACGCAGCGCTTCGAGTTCGGCGGGCTGAAGGCCGCGGTGCTGGCCAAGCCCACGCGCGGCGCCGCGGCGCAGGCGGTGCTGAACCTGCGCTTCGGCGACGAGAAGAGCCTGTTCGGCCAGGCTGCCGCGGCCGAGGCGGCGGCGCGGCTGCTGGACAAGGGCACGGCGACGCTCACGCGCCAGCAGGTGCAGGACCGGCTCGACGCGCTGAAGACGCAGTTGTCGGTGCAGTCGGCGCCTGGGCTCGTCAGCGTGTCGCTGAGCTCGCGGCGCGAGCACCTGGCCGATGCGGTGGCGCTGGTGGCCGAGCTGCTGCGCCGCCCGGTCTTCCCGGCCGAGGCCTTCGACGAGTACAAGCGCCAGTCGATCACCCGCATCGAGGCGTCGCGCAAGGAGCCCGGCGCAGTGGCTGCCAACGCGCTGGCACGGCTGAACAACCCCTATGCGCGCGGCGACGTGCGCCACGCCCGCAGCTTCGACGAGCAGCTGCAGGACCTGAACGCGCTGACGCTGGAGCAGGTGCGCGCCTTCCACAAGCGCTTCTACGGCGCGCGCTTCGCGCAGTTCGGCGCGGCGGGGGACATCGACGTCGCGGCGCTGCAGCAGGCGCTGCGCGCCGGCTTCGGCGACTGGAACGCGGGCGAGCCCTTCACCCGCGTGCCGCAGCCGCTGCTGCCCGCCAAGGGCGAGACGCTGACGCTGGCGACGCCGGACAAGCAGAACGCCGACCTGCGTGCGCGCCAGGCGATGCCCATCGCCGAGAGCGATGCCGACTATCCGGCGCTGATGCTGGCCAACCACCTGCTCGGCAGCGGCGGCTCGTCGCGGCTGTGGAAGCGCATCCGCGAACAGGACGGCCTGTCCTACAACGTCTACAGCGGCATCTCGTGGAACCAGTTCGAGCCGAACTCGTCGTGGTTCGCCGGCGCGATCTTCGCGCCGCAAAACCGCGGCCGGGTCGAGGCCGGCCTGCGCGAGGAACTGGCACGGGCGCTGAAGCAGGGCTTCGGCGCGCAGGAACTGGAGGAGGGCCGCAGCGGGCTGCTCAGCTTCCGCCGCCTGTCGCGCGCGCAGGACGACACCCTGGCCTCGGCGCTGGCCAACAACCTCTATCTGGACCGCAGCTTCGAAGTCTCGGCGCGCGTCGACGCGGCGCTGGCCGCGCTGACGCCGGAGCAGGTCAACTCCGCATTGCGCAGGTATTTGAAGCCGGAGAGCATCGACATGGTGTTCGCAGGTGACTTCAAGCCCTGAGCCATGCCCCTGCCCGAAGCCCACGTCCTCCGCTACCAGCGCTGGCTGAGGGACACGCGCGGCCTGTCCTTCGACAGCTACGACGCGCTGTGGCGCTGGTCGGTGGCCGAACTGCCCGCCTTCTGGCAGACGGTGTGGGACTACTTCGGCCTGCAGTCGCCCACGCCGCACCGCACGGTGCTGGAAGACGGGCGCATGCCCGGCGCGCGCTGGTTTCCCGGCGCGCAGGTCAATTACGCGCAGCACCTGTTCACCCATGCCGACGCCAGCCATGCGGCCGGCCACCCGGCGATTGTCTTCGCCGACGAGGCGCTGCTGGCGCGCGGCGCGCTGCAGGAAACCAGCTGGCCCGAACTGCAGCGCCAGGTGGCGGCCTGCGCCGCCGGCCTGCGCGGCATGGGCGTGCAGCGCGGCGATCGCGTCTGCGCGGTGCTGCCCAACGTGCCGCAGACCATCGTCGTCTTCCTGGCCTGCGCCAGCCTGGGCGCGATCTGGTCGGTGTGCTCGCCCGACATGGGCCCGGTGGCGGTGTTGGACCGCTTCCGCCAGATCGAGCCCAAGGTGCTGGTGGCCTGCGACGGCTACCGCTACGCCGGCCAGACGCACGACCGGCGCGCACTGCTGGCCGAGCTGCTGCAAGGCCTGCCCAGCGTGCGCCATGCGGTGCTGTGGCGCAACCTGGGGCTGGACGCCGACCTGTCCGGCGCGCAGCGCCAGGCCCATGACCTGAACACGCTGCTGGCCGCCGACGCCGCGGCGGCGCCGGAGTGGCTGCCCTTCGACCACCCGCTGTGGGTGGTGTATTCCAGCGGCACTACCGGCCTGCCCAAGCCCATCGTGCACGGCCACGGCGGCGTCATGCTCGAGGCGCTGAAGATGGGCGCGCTGCACAACAACGTCGGGCCCAGTGCAGGCAATGCCCGCGGGGCCGGCCCGGCCCGGCCCGCGCCCCGGGCCGGTTCGGACGTCGCGGCGGCGCCGAAGCCGAGCGGCGACGGCGACCGCTTCCACTGGTACAGCAGCACCGGCTGGATCATGTGGAACAGCCAGGTCGGCGCGCTGCTGGGCGGCACCACCATCTGCATCTTCGATGGCAGCCCCTCGGGTGCGCACGGCGCCCACGACTGGAGCACGCTGTGGCGCTTTGCCGGCCTGGCGCGCTGCAGCTTCTTCGGCGCCGGTGCGGCCTTCTATGCGTCGTGCCTGAAGGCCGGCGTCGAGCCGCAGGCCGTGGCCGACCTGTCGGCGCTGCGCGCGGTGGGCTCCACCGGCTCGCCGCTGTCGATCGACTGCTACCGCTGGATCTGGGACAAGCTGCCCCAGGTGGACGGCGATAGGATCTGGCTCGCGCCGATCAGCGGCGGCACCGACTTCGCCGGCGCCTTTGTCGGCGGGCTGGTCACGCTGCCGGTGGTGGAAGGCGAGATGCAGTGCCGCTGCCTCGGCGCCAGCGTCGAGGCCTGGTCCGAGCCGGATGCCCGCGGCGTCGGCCGGCCGCTGATCGACGAGGTCGGCGAGCTGGTGTGCACGAAGCCGATGCCGTCGATGCCGCTGTTCTTATGGGGCGACGCGGACGGCAGGCGCTACCGCGAAAGCTATTTCGACATGTACCCGGGCATCTGGCGCCACGGCGACTGGATCCGCATCACGCCGCGCGGCGGCGCCATCATCTACGGCCGCAGCGACGCCACCATCAACCGCCACGGCATCCGCATGGGCACCGCCGAGCTGTACCGCGCGGTGGAGGCGCTGCCCGAGGTGCTGGACAGCCTGGTGGTGGACCTGGAATACCTGGGCCGCGAAAGCTGGATGCCGCTGTTCGTGGTGCTGCGCGACGGCGTCACGCTGGACGACGCGCTGGCGAAGCGCATCAAGCACGCCATCCGCGAGGCGCTGTCCGCGCGCCACGTGCCGAACGACGTGTTCCAGGTGAGCGGCATCCCGCGCACGCTTTCGGGCAAGAAGATGGAGCTGCCGGTGAAGAAGCTGCTGCTGGGCGCCAGCCCCGACGCGGTGCTGAAGCGCGACGCGATGGCCAATGCCGACTGCGTGGACTGGTACGTGCAGCTCGCGCAGACGCGGGCCGAAGCGGGCGAAGCCGGCTGAACGTCCGGCCGCGAGGGCAGCGGGGCCGCTCGCACCGGTGGAAGGGCCTTCTCGCCGTCAGGCGCCGGCAAACTGCACGATCTGCCCGGCCGGGCGCGCGCCGGCCAGGCGCGACACCTCCCGGCCGTGGTCGAGCTTCACCAGCGTGGGGATGCTGCGGATGCCGAAGCGCGAGGCGGTGTGCGGGTTGTCGTCGCTGTTCACCTTGACCAGCAGCGCGCGGCCCTTCAGCGCCCCGGCGGCCTGCGCGAACTGCGGCGCCATCTGCTGGCAGGGCCCGCACCAGGGCGCCCAGAAGTCGACCACCACCGGCAGGTCGCTGCCCGAGACGACGCGCTCGAAGTCGGCGTCGCCGAGTTCGACGGGCCGGCCGTCCAGCAAGGGGCGGCCGCAACGGCCGCAGTCTGGGTCGTCGCCGAGCCGGACGGCGGGAATGCGGTTGGTCGCGCCGCACTGGGCGCAGACCACGTGGGGGGTGGCGCTTTTCATTTCGCGCATATGGGCCCGCGGGCCCGCACTTTCAAGCCCGGGCGGCGTCTCGGCCCGGCGGGCGCGACCAGGACTTGAGGGCGCGCAGCAACGAGCGCTTCTTGGCCTGGTGCTGCTGCATGCGGCGCAGGATGTCGTCCAGGCTGCGCATCGCCTGCACGATGTGCGGCCCCTTGTTCAGCATCACGCAGTCGGCGCGCACGCCCATCGCGGCGTCGGTGACCTCGGCGCGCGAGGGGCGGCCGGTGCGCGCCTCGGTCTCCAGCACCTGCGTGGCCCAGATCACCGGCAGGTGTGCCGCCTCGCAGGCCCAGAGGATCTCCTCCTGCACCTCGGCCAGGCGCTCGAAGCCGCACTCCACCGCCAGGTCGCCGCGCGCGATCATGACGCCCGCGGCCGCGAAGTCCATCGCCGCGAACAGCATCTCCGGCAGGTTCTCGAAGCCGCGGCGCGTCTCGATCTTCAGCACCACGCCCAGCGGCGGCGCGCCGATGGCCGCCAGCCGCGCAGCCAGCGCCCGCACGTCGGCAGCGGACTGCGCGAACGACAGCGCCACGATGTCGGCCACCCGCGCCACCGTCCCCAGGTCCTGCAGATCCTTGTCGGTCAGCGCCGGCAGGTCGAGCCGCGTGTCGGGCAGGTTGATGCCCTTGTCGGCCGCCAGCCGCTCGCCGCCGTCGCCGGCCTCCGTGATCTCGAGTTCGACGCCGTCGCGCAGCACGCGCCGCACCACGCCGCCGATGCGGCCGTCGTCGAACCAGACCGCTTCGCCCGGGCGCAGCCGGTCCAGCGCCTGCGGCAGCGTGCAGGCGATGCGCGCCGATTGGCGGCCGCTGCCTTCGCGGCCGATGCCCTCGCGCAGCAATCGCAGTCGCTGGCCGCGCACCACCAGCAGTCGACCGGGCCGCGGCGCCAGCCCGCCGACGACATGCTCTCCGCCGTCGGCCTTCAGCAGGCTGCCGTTGACCAGATAGACGCTGCGCTTGCATTCGACGCGCGCCGCGCCCGCCGCGGTCTGTACCACACGCAGCCGGCGCACGCGGCCGCGGGCGTCCTTCACGCGGATCCTGGCGCCGCGCTGCAGTCCGGCCAGCCAGGCGGCATCGACCGTCAAGGTCGGCGTGGCGTCGGCGGGCGGCGCGGGCTCGGCCAGCAGGCGCAGCGCCGCGGGGGCGGCAAGCCGGCCCAGTTCGTCGCGCACCGGCCGCAGCCGCAGCACGGCCGGGCCCGGCTCGATGCCGCCGGTGCGGATCTTCGGTCCGGCCAGGTCCATCATCACCCGCACCGGCCGCCCCGCGGCCTGCGCCGCGGCGCGCACCTGCGCGGCCATGGACACCCAGGCTTCGGCATCGTCGTGGGCGCAGTTGATGCGCGCCACGTTCATGCCGGCCTTCACCAGCGACTGCACCAGCGCCGTGTCGACCGCGGCCGCACTCGGCAGCGTGACCATGATGCGCGCGTGGCGGCCGGCCGGTGCGGGGCCGAACAGCGCCGCACTGCGGGCGCCGAGCCAGGTCGCGCTGTCCGCCGTCGGCTCGGGCAGCTCCACCGGCGGCGCGGCGCCGGCCAGTGCCTGCAGCACCGAGCGCACGCGTTCGATCGAGGCCAGTACGTCGGTCTCGGCCCGGCCCAGCGAGGACAGACCGAGCGCGGCCAGCCGCGCCTGCAGCGGGCGCAGGTCGTGCTGGCGCAAAGCGAGGTAGTGCGCGAGGTTGCGCGCGCTGGGCGTCAGGACGCCGCCGGCCAGCGCCTGACGCTGCGCCTCGGCCACGCGCAGCGCCTTGCTCAACGCACCCAGTTCGCGGCTCAGCGCGCGGAGGTCGCCGACCGGCGGCTGCGCGGCCACCGCTTCGGCCACCGGCGCGTCCAGCATCCAGTCCATCCAAATCATGTTGCCGTGGTTCGGTGTCCGTTTGATGACACGCGCTGCAGCAGCGCCTGTCCCATGCGCAGCCGCGCCCCCGGCACGATGCCGGGCGCGAGCGCGAAGCCGGGCGGCGCGAACACCAGGATCGTCGAGCCATGCTCGAACCAGCCCATTTCCTGGCCACGGGTGTACGCGGCATCGCAGGGCATCTCGTTCGGCCCCGGCCAGCGCAGGTGCAGGCGCACGTCCAGCGCATGCAGCCGGATGCTGGCCACCAGCACCGCGGCCACCGGCACCAGGGCCAGCGGCGTGCCGTCGCTCAGCCGCAGCCGCAGCACGGCGCGCTCGTTGCGGCAGAACAGCCGCTCGACGCGAGCCAGCGCGATCGGGTTCACGTTCCAGGTGTCGCCGCTCAGGTAGCTCACGTGCTCCAGACGGCAGGCGGCCGGGGCGTGGAAGCGGTGGTACATCGCCGAGGTCAGGCGCAGCGTGGCGTAGCTGCCGCCCTCGAAGGGCGCGCTGTCCTGGCTGGGCCCGAACAGCTCGCGCATCGAATAGCGCATGCCCTTGGCCTGCAGCAGCAGGTCGCTGTCGGCCCGTCCGCAGGCGCCGACGATGGCGTCGCAGGGGCTGCACAGCCGCAGCGGGTCGGGGTCGATGCGGCGGGCGCCGGCCACCAGCTCGCGCGTGAACACCTGGTGCAGGCTGCGCCAGCGCTGCGGCTTGGCGTCCGACAGGTCCAGGTCGGTGAACAGGCGCCACACGGCGAGCGCGGCACCCGTCAGCCATGGGCTTTCCACCTTGCTGAGGCGGCCCATCCAGCGCGTCAGCGCGACGCGCGGGATGCGGTTGGTGAGCAGGAAGTTGAGGTCCTCCTGCTGTGCGATGCGGCGCAGCTGCCGCAGCGCGCCGCCTTTCACGACCTTGTCAAGCATGGCGCGTAGACCTGCAGCTTCGAACTCGAGGAATGCCATGGAAGAAGGAATCGCCCTGTCCGCCGCCGCGCTCGGCCTGCTCGCCTGGGGGCTGCCGAAGGCCCACCGCCGGCTGCAGCTGTCGCGTGCCAAGCACCGCTCGCTGGCGGGCCATGCCCGCCTCGCGCAGCGCCTGGCCGCGCTGCTGCCCGGCTACCACTACGACGAGGCGCAGTTCTTCGGGGCCGACGGTGCGCCGCCCGAGGTCGCGGCGCGACGGCGCGAGGGCTTCTTCCGCCTGGCGGCGCTGTTCGAGGCGCTGCAGCCCCGGGGCCTGGAGCTCACCGACGCGGCGCGCGAGGGCCTGTCCGATCTGCAGTTCACCGGCCGCTACCGCGTGCCCTTCCCGTTCAGCCCGCTGGTGCGGCGGCATCTGAGAACCAGCAGCTTCGTCGCGCGCGCCGACGGCGTGACGGTCGAGGACGTGGACGGCAACCGCTACCACGACCTGACCGGGAGCTACGGCGTCAACGTCTTCGGCGTCGATTTCTACAAGGCCTGCATGGACGAGGGCCATGCCGCCGCCCGCGAGCTCGGGCCGATCCTCGGCAGCTACCTGCCCTGCGTGGTGCGCAACATCGAGCGCCTGAAGGCCTTGTCGGGCCTGGACGAGGTGTCGTTCCACATGAGCGGAACCGAGGCGGTGATGCAGGCGGTGCGCCTGGCGCGCTACCGCACCGGCCGCCGGCACCTGGTGCGCTTCACCGGTGCGTACCACGGCTGGTGGGAGGACGTGCAGCCCGGCCCCGGCAACCCGATGCCGCCACGCGAGACGTACACGCTGAAGGACATGGACGAGCGCTCGCTGCGGGTGCTGCGCACGCGCCGCGACATCGCCTGCGTGCTCGTCAATCCCTTGCAGTCGCTGCACCCGAACGCCAACGCGCCCGGCGACTCGGCGCTGCTGGACAGCAGCCGACGCGCGGGCGTGGACCGCGCCGCCTACGCCGCGTGGCTGCACCAGCTTCGGCAGGTGTGCAGCGAGCGCGGCATCGCGCTGATCCTGGACGAGGTCTTCACCGGCTTCCGCCTGGCGCGCGGCGGTGCGCAGGAGTACTTCGGCGTGCGCGCCGACCTGGTGACCTACGGCAAGACCCTCGGGGGAGGCTTGCCGGTGGGCGTGGTCTGCGGCGGGCGCGACTGGATGAAGCGCTACCGCGACGACCGCCCGGCGCACATCTGCTTCGCGCGCGGCACCTTCAACGCACATCCCGCGGTGATGGGCGCGATGAGCGCCTTCCTCGACCGGCTGGAGCAGCCCGAGGTGGCGGCGATCTACGACGGCCTCGACGCGCGCTGGAACCGGCGTGCCGCGGCCTTCAACGCGGCGCTGGCCGAGGCCGGCGTGCCGGTGCGCGTCGCGCACCTGTCCAGCATCTGGACCGTGCTCTACGAGCAGCCGTCGCGCTACAACTGGATGCTGCAGTTCTACCTGCGTGCACATGGGCTGGCCCTGTCGTGGGTGGGCAGCGGGCGCATCGTCTTCAGCCTCAACTACGGCGATGCCGACTTCGACGCGGTGCGGGCCAAGTTCGTCGCCGCGGCGCGGGAGATGCAGGCCGACGGCTGGTGGTGGCGCGACCCGGGCCTGACGAACCGGCGCATCCGCCGCGGCCTGCTGCTGGAGGCGCTGCGCCGGCGCTTCGGCTGAAGCGCCTCAGCGCTTGCGCAGGTGCTGCATCGGGTCGATGAGCTCGCCGCGCAGCAGGGCCAGCGGGGCCTTGTGGTAGAGCACGATGTCGTGCACCGGGTCGGTGAGGATCTTCGCCATCCAGGCCAGCGCGGGCACGGCGCCGTCGCGCAGCCACAGCTGCGTCACGCGGAACACCAGGCCGGCCACGCCCAAGGCCAGCCAGGCCATGCCCACGTCGTGCACGAAGCCGGCCAGGTCGGTGGCCGGCTCGATCAGCCCGCCGAGCGCGGGCGCGAGCCAGAGCAGCGCCGGCACGGCCAGCCAGATCGACAGCAGCACGACCTTGCGCTGCAGGTTGTAGCCGACCTTGACCGCCTCCTTGTAGGCGTCGGTGACCTGGTTCAGGTGGTCGAAGCCGCGCGGCTCGAAGAAGAAGTGGCCCGCCTGGCGCGTGGTCATCGACACGCACCAGCCGACGACCGCCGCCCAGGCCGGGTCGACGAACAGCAGCCCGTAGGCGACCAGGAAGCTGATCGCGCTGACGAAGTGCAGGCTCTGGTTGATGCGGCTCTGGTGGTAGTAGCGGTGGTCGTCGTGGCGCTGCTCGCGCAGGGTTTGCAGGAATCGGTTCACGGGCTCTCCTCGTTCATGGCTGCAAGGTGCCGGCATGCTGAATGCGTCGCGTGAAAGCTGCGTGACCGAATCCTGTCATCAAGCTGTTGCGTGGCGGGCCGACGATCGGCGGCATGCAGATGCGCGCGGCCTTCGTCACCGAGACCTACCCGCCGGAGCTGAACGGCGTGGCCACGACGACGGCGCGCTATGTCCAGGGGCTGCTGCAGCGGCAGCACCGCGTGCAGCTGGTGCGCCCGCGGCAACATGCGGCCGATGTCGCCGTCGCGGGCGGCGGGCTGCAGGAAGTGCTGGTGCCGGGCCTGCCGATTCCCCGCTATCCGCATCTGCGCATGGGGCTGCCGTGCCGGCAGGCGCTGCTGCAGCTGTGGTCGAGGCAGCGGCCGGACGTGGTGCACATCGCGACCGAAGGGCCGCTCGGCTGGTCGGCGCTGCAGGCGGCGCACCGCCTGGAGCTGCCGGTGACCAGCGACTTCCGCACCCACTTCGACGCCTACAGCGGCCACTACGGCCTGGGCTGGCTGCGCCGGCCGATCTCCGCCTACCTGCGTCACTTCCACAACCGCGCGAACCGCACGCTGGTGCCCACCGAGGCACTGCGGCGCGGGCTCGAGGCCGGCGGCTACGAACGGCTGCACGTGGTGCCGCGCGGCGTCGATGCGCAGCAGTTCGACCCCGCATGGCGCAGCGCGGCGCTGCGCCGTGCATGGGGCGTGGCCGATGGCGACCTGGTGCTCGGCTACGTCGGCCGCCTCGCCGCGGAGAAGAACCTGAAGCTGCTGCTTGCCGCCTACGGCGCGGTGCGCCGCGCGCGGCCGGGCACGCGCCTGGTGCTGGTCGGCGACGGGCCGTTGCGGGCACCGCTGCAGGCGGCCTTTGCAGACCTGGTCTTCGCCGGGCCGCGGCGGGGGCAGGATCTGGCGGCGCACTACGCGTCCTTCGACCTGTTCGTCTTTCCCAGCCTGACCGAAACGTTCGGCAACGTCACGGTCGAGGCGATGGCCAGCGGCCTGACGGTGCTGGCCTTCGACCATGCCGCTGCCGGGCAGCTGATCCGTCTGGGCGAGAACGGCTGGCTGGTGCCGCATGGCGACGAGGCGCGCTTCGTCGCCGCAGCGGTGGCGCTGTCGGGCGATGCCGCGCTGCGCCGTGCGCTCGGGCCGCGCGCGCGCGTCACCGCACTGGCGCAGGGCTGGGACGGGGTGATTGCCCGCTTCGAGGGGCACCTGGTCGCCGCATGCGAAGCCGGCGCGCCGCCCGGCGCGGCCGAACACCGGCCGCGGCCGCGTCACGCCGCGATCGTGCAGGACGGCCAGCGCGCGGGACCATGAAGCGCGAGCCCCTGCCCTCGCTGGAATGGCCCGGCGCCGGGGCGCACCCGCCCCTGCCGCTGCGCGCGGCCGACACGATGCAGGCGCGCACCGTGTGGATCTCCGACCTGCACCTGGGCACACCGGGCTGCCAGGCCGAAGCGCTGCTGGACTTCCTGCGCCACGTCGAGTGCGATTCGCTCTATCTCGTGGGCGACATCATCGACGGCTGGCAGCTGCGCCGCAGCTGGTACTGGCCGCAGGCGCACAACGACGTGGTGCAGAAGATCCTGCGCAAGGCGCGCAAGGGCACGCGCGTGGTCTTCGTGCCCGGCAACCACGACGAGTTCGCGCGTCGCTACGTGGCCCACAACTTCGGCGGCGTCGACGTCGTCGACGACTGCATCCACGTCACGGCCGACGGCCGCCGGCTGTGGATCACGCACGGCGACCTGTTCGACGGCGTGATCCAGTGCGCGCGCTGGCTGGCGGTGGCCGGCGACGTGGCCTACGAGTGGACGCTGAAGTTCAACCGCTGGCTGAACCGCGCGCGCGCCCGGCTCGGCCTGCCGTACTGGAGCTTGTCGCGCTTCCTCAAGCTGAAGGTCAAGCGCGCGGTCGCCTACGTCGGCGAGTTCGAGGCGGCGGTGGCACGCGAGGCGCGGCGCCGCGGCGCCGACGGCGTGGTCTGCGGGCACATCCACCACGCCGAGCTGCGCGAGATCGACGGCATGCTCTATGCCAACGACGGCGACTGGGTCGAGAGCCTGAGTGCGCTGGTCGAATGGCCCGACGGCCGGCTCGAGATCGTGCACTGGTCGGCGCGGCTGGATCGGCGCACGCGCGCCGAGGCCGGCGCGGCGGCCGCGGCGGTGGCTTCAGAACCCGTGAAGGCGTGAATCGCGCCCGCGACGGGCGGGCTGCTCAGGCCTCGTGCAGCACCTCGCGCAACGGGCGCACCGGTGTTTCGGTGCCGGCGTGCAGCCGCGCCACCCGGGGCTGCAGCAGGCGCTCCATCAGCCCGGGCACCTCGAACACCGCACGGTTGTCCATGCGCGCCAGCGCCACCCGGTAGTCGTCGAGGCGGCGCAGCACATCGGCCACGGCAGGCCGCAGCGCGCGCCACGACCGCAGCACCTGGCCGAGGCCGTGGTCCAGCACCCATTCGGTGTTGTAGCGCTCCTGCGGCAGGGTGCGCGCGTTGCGCAGCGTGAGCACCGGCAGACCGACCTGCACGGCCTCGCTCAGGCAGCCCGGCCCGGGCTTGCCGATGAACAGGTCGCCCAGCTGCAGATGGTGGCAGACGTCGCGCGTGAAGCCGATCACGGCGCGCGGCGCGCGCGCCCGCGCATCCCGAAGGCAGTCCGCCAGCGCCCGGTTGTGCCCGCACATCAGCACCAGCTGCAGGTCCGGAAGCTCGCGCTCGATCTGCAGCATCTCCTGCGAGCCCTGGCCGCCGAACATCACGACCGCGGTCGGCCGGCCGGGCTGCAGACCCAGGCGCACGCGCTCCAGTTCGCGGTCGATGGCCAGCGGCGGATAGAAGTCCGTGCGGATGACCATGCCGCTGGCGCGGTGGATGCGCTGCGGCTCCAGACCCAGCGCCTCGGCCTGCTCCGCGGCGCGCGCACTGCCGCACACCAGATGCTGTTCGACGCCGGGCACGGCCCAGAAGCGCGGTGGCAGGTCGGCCAGGTCGGTCATGACCGTGAGGAACTCCGTGCCCGGGAGGGCTCGCGCCACCGCCGCGCCGATGGCGCGGTTGAAATTCGGCACCAGCGACACGACCATGTCCGGCCGGGTGCGCTGCCAGTGGGCCGCGAGTCGGCGCACCATCCACTCGTCGCCCAGCGCAAGCGCCGACTGCAGCAGGCGCAGCTGCATGCCCATGCCGAAGGTCCAGCCGCGCGCCAGGGAGTGGTTGTAGAACCGCTCGGGAGGCACGCCCGTCAGCCGCTGGAAACGGGCGCCGGGATCGAGCAGGGCCGTCAGGTTCACGCAGTTCACGCGCCACGGCCGGCGCTGCTCGCGAATCACCGCCTCCAGCGCCTGCGCCGTGGCCAGGTGGCCGCCCCCGGCGTCGATGTAGACCAGATCGATCGTCGTGCCCTTGTCCATCGGAATGCGATCTTCGCTGGCGGATGTGTCCGCCGCATGACGGCGGACGCCCCGGGAACGATCGGCCGCCCGCTGCCGCAAACCTTGCAGGTGAGCCCGGTCCCCGCCACGTTCCGGCAGCAGCTGCGGGGCGCCGTGCCCCGGCTGCGCCGCCATGCGCGTTCGCTGGCGTTCGAGGAGGCTCAGGCCGACGACCTGGTGCAGAGCACGCGCGAAGGCGCGCTGGCCCACCGGCACCCGTTCGACCAGAGCCGCGACATGTTGCTGTGGCTGCGGTCCATCGCGCGCAACGCGCACCAGGACATGCAGCGCAGGCCGGCCCGGAAGCTGAGCTTCGACCCCGCCCCGCTGCAACTGGCCCAGGGCAGCCCGGGCGCCGACCCGGGCGCCGACGTCGGCTTGCGGCTCGACCTGCTGGCGGCGCTGGCGCGGCTCTCGCCCGAGCAGCGCGAGCCGCTGCTGCTGGTCCGCGTGGAGCAGTTCAGCTGCGCCGAGCTGGCCGAGGTGATGGGCATCCCGGTGGGCACGGCGATGTCGCGCGCGTGCCGTGCGCGCGCCGCGCTGCGCGGCCTGCTCGACGGGCGCCTGCGGCCCGACGGCGCCGGCAGGAGCGCGCAGCTGATGTACCAGGACGCACAGGGCCTGCGCGTCACCGTCGACCTGCGCAAGCCCGAGTTGCCCACCGACGCCGCCTTCCGCTGCGAGCGCCAGGGCGAGCCGGGCGTGTTCTGCCGGGTCGAATCCGGCGCCGGCGATGCCCTGGTGGCTGCGCTGCCCAGGGAGCAGCTGCTGGCGCTGGCCAAGGCCATCTGCAGCAGCATGCGGTGGCGGCGAGGCAGGCACCGGCGCCCGCGGCCTCGCGGCGAGCGCTCCCTAGAATCGGGCGATGCCCGAAGCTCCCTCCGCCGCCGGCGCGGTGTCTCGCGCCGCGGCGCTGCACCGCCTGGCCGTGGTGCTGGTGCTCGGCTTTGCCAGCGGCCTGCCGCTGGCCCTGACCGGCCAGGCGATGCAGGCCTGGCTGAGCATGGAAGGGCTGGACGTGGCCACCATCGGCTTCCTCAGCCTGGTGGGCCTGCCCTACACCTTCAAGTTCCTGTGGGCGCCGCTGATGGACCGCTTCGACCTGCCCTGGCTGGGCCGGCGGCGCGGCTGGCTGGTGCTGACGCAGGCGGCGCTGGGCGCGACGCTGCTGCTGCTGGCGGCCACCTCGCCCAGCGGCGCCACGCGCGCCTTCGCGCTGCTGGCGGTGGCGGTGGCCTTCCTGTCGGCCTCGCAGGACGTGGTCATCGATGCCTACCGCACCGACCTGCTGCTGGCGCGCGAGCGCGGCCTGGGCTCGTCGCTCAACGTCATGGGCTACCGGCTGGCGATGATCCTGTCCGGCGGCATCGCGCTGATCTGGACCGACCCGAACCAGGGCGGCGGCTGGGACTGGCCGCAGGTCTACCGCTTCATGGCCGGGCTGATGTTCGGCGCGGCCATGCTGTCGGCGCTGGTGCTGCCCAAGGTGCCGATGCCGGAGCTCAAACCCAGCGCGGCGCGGCACGACGTGCTCGGCTTCCTGGCGGTGCTGGCGGCGGTGGCGCTGGGCTACCTGCTCAGCGACCGCTTCGCGCCGCCCGTCGCCCATGCGCTGCTCGGCCCGCTGCTGGAAGGCACGTCGCTGAACGCGACGCTGAAGGTGCGCTGGGAAAACCTGCTGGCGCTGCTGCTGGGCATCGGCTTCACGCTGCCGCTGGCCGCCTGGGCGGCGCGGCGAGCGCGCTTCGAGACGCTGCTCGGCGGCCTGCGCAGCTACTTCAGCCAGCGCGGCGCGGCGGCCTTCCTGGCCTTCATCGTGCTGTACAAGCTGGGCGACGCCTTCGCCGGCTCGCTGATGACGCCCTTCCTGCTGAAGAGCATGGCCTTCAGCCCGGCCGAGGTCGGCGTGGTCAACAAGATCATCGGCCTGTGGCTGACCATCGGCGGCGCGCTGCTCGGCGGGCTGCTGATGCTGAAGCTGGGCCTGTGGAGGTCGCTGCTGCTGTTCGGCATCCTGCAGGCGGCCAGCAACCTGGGCTTCTGGTGGCTGGCGGTCAGCGGCAAGGGGCTGATGCCCGGGCTGGTGCTGCCGGCCTTCGATTGGGGCTTCGTGCAGCTGGCCCAGCCCACGCCAGTGGACGGCGGACTGCTGATGGTCATCGCCTTCGAGAACCTGTCCGGCGGCATGGGCACGGCGGCCTTCGTCGCCTTCCTGATGAGCCTGTGCAACCAGCGCTTCACCGCCACGCAGTACGCGCTGCTCAGCGCCTTCGCGTCGGTGGGCCGGGTCTGGGTGGGGCCGCTGGCCGGGGTGCTGGCCGAATCGATCGGCTGGCCGCTGTTCTTCGTCGTCAGCACCGTGGCCGCGCTGCCGGCGCTGTGGATGCTGTGGTGGATGCGCGAGAGCGTGCGCGCGCTGGAAGTCGACCCGGCCACGGCCGGCGCCAGCGACGATTAGAGTGTCGTGTGCCGACCCGCACCGGCCCGTCCGGGCGCGGAACTGGCAGACTGCCGGGCCATCTCACGACGCCATGAACCACCGCTTCGTCACCGACGCCGACCTGCCCGCGTGGACCCATGCCGCGGGCTGCGGCTGCGCGCGGCATGGCCGCCGGCGCCTGGCGCTGGGCCTGGCCGGCCTGGCCGTGCTGGGCGCGATGCCGGCCCGGGCGCAGCGCGAAGGCGTCGACGTGGGCAAGAACTCCAGCTTCGCCAAGCTGGTGCCGGCCGAGCAGATCGAGCAGGCCGCCGCGCAGCAGTACCTGCAGATGCAGCGCCAGGCCGCGGCGCAGCAGGCGCTGGCGCCCGACAACCACCCGCAGCTGCTGCGGCTGCGCTACATCGCGCGGCGCATCATTCCCTACACCAAGGCCTGGAACCGCCGTGCCGCGCAATGGAAGTGGGAGGTGATCCTCATCGGCAGCCCGCAGGTCAATGCCTTCTGCATGCCCGGCGGCAAGATCGCCTTCTACTGGGGCATCCTGCAGAAGCTGCAGCTCGACGACGACGAGGTGGCGATGATCATGGGCCACGAGATGGCCCACGCGCTGCGCGAGCATGCGCGCGAACGCATGGGCAAGACCTTCGCCACCCGCGGCGCGCTGGAGATCGGCTCGGCCCTGCTCGGCCTGGGCGACCTGGGCCGCATGGCCGCCGGCATGGGCGGGCAGCTGCTGACGCTGACCTTCAGCCGCAGCGACGAATCCGAGGCCGACCTGGTGGGCATGGAGCTGGCGGCGCGCGCCGGCTACAACCCGGCGGCCGGCGTCACGCTGTGGCAGAAGATGGCCGCGGCCAACAAGGGTGCACCGCCGGAGTTCCTGTCCACGCACCCGGCGGGCACCACGCGCATCAAGGACATCGAGGCCAACCTGCCGAAGGTGGAGGGCCTGTACCGGCGCGCCGCCAAGCCGGACCGACGTTTCGCCCCGCCGCCTGCCGCCGCCAGCGGCCCCCGTTGAA
>Ga0114939_10000383_pt1 | contig 37361 bp, 30 predicted proteins | sample AshMeaCrysSpring_FD_87196 | JGI IMG/M metagenome (GOLD analysis project Ga0114939, IMG submission 87196) | Groundwater microbial communities from Big Spring, Nevada to study Microbial Dark Matter (Phase II) - Ash Meadows Crystal Spring | ecosystem: Environmental > Aquatic > Deep subsurface >...
CGCATCACCGCCTACGACGGCCGCGAGACCGCACCTGCGGGCGCGACCCCGGGCATGTTCCTCGACGAACAGGGCCAGCCGCTGAGCTATGCGGATGCGGTTACGAGCGGCCGCGCGACGGGCGTGCCAGGAGCGATGGCGATGCTCGGCCTGGCGCATGAACGCCACGGACGCCTGCCATGGTCGCAGTCGCTCGACGGTGTGGCTCGTACCGCGGAGGAAGGGTTTGCGGTGCCGAAGCGGCTCGCGCGCTTCGCCAGCAGCGATTTTCGCCAGGCGACGCTGCCGGATGCCCGCGCGCTGTTCGGCAAACCTGACGGCGGCACGATCCAGGCCGGCGAGACTCTGCGGAATCCCGCGTACGCAGCATCGCTGCGCACCATCGCCGCGCGCGGTCCGCGGGCGCTGCTCGAGCCGCCGCTCTCCGAGGCGATCATGGAGCGTACTCACGCCGAGCCACGCCCCGGCACACTGGTGCGCGAGGATTTCTCGGCCTACCGGCCGCTGGAACGCGAGCCTTTGTGCCGGCCGTATCGCGTCTACGTCATCTGCGTACCACCGCCGCCATCGAGCGGCGTGTCGCTGCTGCAGATGCTTGCGATTCTCGAACGCACCGACATAGACAAGCGCGGGCCGGACGACCCGCAGGCCTGGTTCCTGTTCGCCGAGGCGAGCCGGCTGATGTACGCGGACCGCGACCGCTACGTCGCCGATCCCGCGTTCGTCGCCGTCCCCGTGGACGGACTGCTCGACCCCGCCTACGTCACCGCACGCGCATCACTGATCGGCGAGCGCTCCGGTCCGCCTCCGGTGGCGGGCGAACCGCCGGCGAGCCGCGCTTCGCGCTTCGGCCCAGACTCGACCCATGAGGCCGCAGGCACCAGCCACTTCGTCGTCGTGGATGCCGGGGGCGACATCGTGTCGATGACCACGACCGTCGAATCGCTGTTCGGCTCGGGCCGTGCGGTGGGGGGCTTTTTCCTCAACAACCAGCTCACTGATTTCTCGTTCCGTCCCGTCGAGGACGGCCGGCCCGTGGCCAACGCGGTTGCCCCCGGAAAGCGCCCACGCTCGTCGATGGCGCCGGTGATCGTGCTCGACCCTGAAGGTCGGCCGTTCGCGGCCCTCGGATCTCCCGGCGGCTCGGGCATCCTGGTCTACAACGCAAAGACCCTGGTCGGCCTGCTCGACTGGCACCTGCCGCTGCAGCAGGCCATCGACCTGCCGAACCTGTATGCACGCGGAAAGGATTACTTCGGTGAAGTGAGCAAGTTCCCGCCCGAGGTGCTTGCCGCGCTCGCCGTGCGTGGCATCGAGGTGAAGTCCGGACGCGGCGAGGAATCCGGGCTGCACGGCGTCGTGATCTTCGAGGACGGTCGCCTCGAGGGCGCGGCCGACCCGCGCCGCGAAGGCGTGTGGGGTCAGCCATGACCACGCAGCCGCAACGGGACGCCTTGTTCAGGCCTGCGGCGCGGTGAGCATCGCGATCACGGCTTCACGTGCGGTGAGCCCGTGCACGGGCAGCACCAGCACGTCCCCGGGACGCGCCCACTCCATGGCACTGCGCACTGCTTCCAGTTCGCTCGATCGTTGCGGCAGGGCCGATTCGGGCAGTCCCGCACGCAGCAGCGCACCACGCAGGATGCGCGGTACATCGCCGGGCACGCGGCCGCGCAGGTAGTCCTCGAGTTCCTTGAGGACGACCAGGGCCGGCCTGAACTCGGCCGCGGCGGCGGCGAGTCGCTCGATGTCCGCGTCCCCGCGGTTGCCTGCGTGACCGAGGATCAGACCGAGGCGCCCGTTCCCGTCGCGCATCGCCTCGGCAACTGCGAGCAGGGCGCGCAGGCCCTCGGGGTTGTGCGCGTAGTCCACGATCACGTGCACGCCCCCGCGCTCATAGCGCATCAGGCGTCCCGGGTTGTCGCCGGGGTGCTCGCCAAATCGCGCATACACGCTGGCGATCTTGGCCGGAGTGACGCCCAGTGCGGCGGCCGCCAGTGCGGCGGCGCTGAGGTTCGCCACGTTGTAATCGGCGCGCCCACCTACCGTCAGCGGCAGCTCGGCGACCGCGCCCAGGTCGTATTCGATGCCATGCTGCGCGATTCGCAGCCGACCGGCGCGGATTCCGCAGGTCGCACCGCCGCCCGCGCGGTGCGCGACCAGCAACGGATCGCGCGCGTCGCGTGCGAACCAGCCGAGCGTCGGGCCGCGGCCGAACCGCCGGCGCAGCCCTCCGGCCTTGCTGCGCAGTACCGGGTCGTCCGCATTGAGCACCAGCAGGCCGCCGCGCCCGACCACCGAACCCACGGTGAGCTTCACGTCGGCAAGCGCATCGAGGTCGTGGATGCCGTACTCGCCGAAGTGGTCGGCGCTGACGTTGGTGACCACTGCCGCGCCGACCCGCCGCACCGCCAGACCCCGCCGCAGGATGCCGCCGCGGGCCGTCTCGAGCACCGCTGCCTGCACGCGCTGGTCCCGCAGCACGCTGCGCGCACCCACGGGCCCGGAGTAGTCGCCTCGCGCGATCCACTCGTCGTCGATGAACAGTCCGTCGGTGCAGCTGTAGCCCGTCCGCCTGCCGGTCGCACGCAGGCACGAAGCGATCAGGCGCACGGTCGTGGTCTTGCCGTTCGAGCCGGTCACCAGTGCGGTCGGCACGTCATGCAGCTCGGTCCACGGCATGACCGAGGGCTCGGGCAGCTCCGTCAGCGCGAGGCAAACACTGCTCGCGCCACCCCCGAAGGAGAGCTGCTCGTCGTCGAGCAGCCACGACAGGTTGCGAATGTCGGCAGCTGCGAGCAGAGCGCGCAGCGCAGGCTTGCGCTCTGCCGCCGCGAGACGCTCGAGTCGTGCGAGCGCGAGGTGCTCGTCGATTTCGGGCGGATCGGGCAACTCGGCGTTCCGGGCCTGCTCGCTTGCCGCCTCCACGAGCGCCGCGCGCAGCAGCGGCGTACGCGACGGCTCCCGCGCCGCCAGCGCTGCACAGAGCGCCCACTCGTTGATCTCAGTTGCCGTGAACAGCTGATCGCAGGGCGCGGCGATCGCCAGCGAGGTGCCGTCGCCGTGTGGTCGTGCCACCGCCTGCCGCTCGCTCCAGCCGAGGCGCACGCGCGCGAGATCGACTCGCCTGCGCCACCCGACGATGAGCGCGGCGTCGCGCCTGTCGCCCACGAACTCGAGCACGGCGCCCGTGGCCGTGAAGAACAGGTTGCTTCCGGTCAGGCGCCGCGAATCGTCGAATGGCAGTGCGCCGGACGCGCTCAGTCTTCGATCTCCGGCGCTATGCGTATGCCGCGCTCGTCACGGATCAGGCCCTCGATGCCAAGGGTTGCCGTTTCCGGCAGCGGCGCATTCGGCCCCGCGGCCGAAACCGCACTGCGAATCGGCGCGGCGCTCGCGGCCGCAAATGCCGGCGGGGGCGCTGTAACGCCGTCGTCGGCATCGGCCACGACTTCGGCTGCCGTGTCCGGCGCCGACGCGTTGGCAGGCTTGAATTTCGTGATCTGTTTCCACGAGCGGACCAGCGCATCGGAGAAGACCAGCAGCAGGTCACCGGGCTCGCCCATGCGCAGTGCAGCATCGATCGCCTGCTGCTCGTCGGCAATGACCGAGATGGCCGAGTCCGGAACACCGGCCGCACGAAGCGCTGCCGCGATGATCTGCGGCACTTCCTCCGGCGCGCGGTCGCGCAGGTTGTCGTCGCGGCGGCAGATGTAGTGGTCGAAGCGGCCGGCTGCGGCATTGGCGATCGCGACGAGATCCTCGTCGCGGCGGTCGCCCGGGCCTGCGAGCACGACGATGCGCCGCCCCGTCACCTCGAGCCGCCGCGCGAGCTCTGCCATCGCGCCGACCGCATGCGCGTTGTGACCGTAATCGAACAGTACCTTGAACGGGTGCTCGTCGTACACGTTCATGCGGCCCGGCGCCTGGTAGAACGTCGTGTCGAAGGTACGCAGGCCCTGGCGGATGGCGTCGAGCTTGATGTCGAGCGAGAAGGCGATCGCAGCCGCGAACATGGCGTTCTGCACGTTGTGCAGCGCGCGGCCCTCGAGCGTCGCGGGGATGAGGTGCGTCCAGACGAGCGGGATGTGCCGACCCTTCTCGTAGAGCGTGATCATCTGCCCGTTCACGCCTTCCTCCAGCGCACAGGCCCGCCCTCCCGCCCGCACGTGCTCGCGCACCAGGGCGTGATGCGGGTTCATCGTGACATAGCAGATGTTCTTCGCCTCGGTGTAGCCCGACATGCGCAGCACCAGCGGATCGTCGGCATTGAGCACCGCGCAGTCGGTGGCCACCTCGACGACGATGCGCTTGACCTCGGCGAGCTGCTCCAGCGTGTCGATACCCTTGAGCCCGAGGTGATCCGACTGCACGTTGAGCACCGCACCGACGTTGACCTCGCGCACGCCCAGGCCCGCGCGAATCAGCCCGCCGCGCGCGGTCTCGAGCACCGCGATGTCGATCTGCGGATCGGCGAGCACCATGCGCGCGGACACCGGTCCCGTCATGTCGCCCTGCACGGTGCGATGGCCGTCGATGTAGACGCCATCCGTGGTGGTGAGCCCCGGCGTGTAGCCCGCCATCTTGGTGATGTGTGCCAGCATGCGGCAGGTCGTGGTCTTGCCGTTGGTTCCGGTCACCGCGGCAATCGGCACGCATGACGGCGCCCCGGACGGGAACAGCATGTCGATCACGGGACCGGCCACGTCGCGCGGCGCGCCCTCGCTCGGCGCGACGTGCATGCGGAAGCCCGGGGCCGCGTTCACCTCGCAGATGCCTCCGCCGATCTTTCGGTAGCTCTGCGTGATGTCGGTGGAGAGGAAATCCACACCGCCGACGTCGAGGCCAATGGCGCGCACCGCGCGCTCGGCCATCTCGCGGTTGTCGGGATGGATGACGTCGGTGACATCGGTGGCGGTCCCGCCGGTGGAAAGGTTCGCGGTCGAGCGCAGGTACACGATCCGGCCGGCCTCGGGAATCGAGTCGGGCAGCAGGCCGGCACGCCCGAGCATCTTCAGTGCCTGTGCGTCGATCTCCAGGCGCGTCAGCACCTTCTCGTGCCCGACGCCCCGGCGCGGATCCTGGTTCACGATCTCGACGAGTTCGGCGACGGTATGGGTGCCGTCCCCCACCACGTGGCCTGGCGTACGGCGCGTGGCGGCCACCAGCTGGCCGTTGACCACCAGCAGGCGATGGTCGTCCCCCTCTAGGAATGTCTCGACGATGATCGAGCGCGAGTGCTCTCGCGCCACGGCGAAGCCCTGCAAGACCTCCTCATCGGTCGTGAGCCGGATCGAGATGCCGCGGCCATGATTGCCGTTGTAGGGCTTCGTGACGATGGGATAGCCGATGCGCCGCGCGGCGCGCACGGCCTGTCCTTCGGTCTGCACCAGTTCCTGCCGCGGCACCGGGAGACCCAGGGTCGCGAGGATCTTGTTGGTCTCTTCCTTGTCGCTGGCGAGTTCCACGGCGATGTGCGAGGTACGTCCCGTCACGGTCGCCTGGATGCGCTGCTGGTAGCGACCGTGACCGAGCTGCACGAGGGACTGGTCATTGAGGCGCAGCCACGGTATGTCGCGCGCCTCGGCCGCCTTCACCAGTGACGCGGTCGAGGGCCCGAGCGCGCGGCGCTGCGCGAAGCGGATGAACTCGTCGCGGGCCTCGGGCCAGCTCCAGCCCTCGGGCAGCCCGTCGGCCGGGCGGATCGCCGTCGGCAGCAGCGAGCACAGCAGCTTGAGCCCGAGTTCCCCCGCGGCGATGCCCTCGTCGCGCTGCGCATACTCGTACACGACCGTGTAGACGCCGGGCGGGCCGGCGCCGCGCGTCTTGCCGAAGGTCACGCTCTCGCCCGCGATGTTCTGCAGCTCGATCGCGACATGCTCCAGCACGTGGCCGAGCCAGGTGCCCTCGTCCTCGCGCATGCGCCGGAAGAAGCCGCCGGCCTCGCCATAGGAGCAGCCATGCTCCGCCAGGCCGGGCAGCGCGGCAGCGAGCGCATCGATGAACCCGGGACCCAGACGCCCGGTGGGCCAGGCCTCGAGCTCGCCGAGATCCAGCTCGAGCCGGATTACCGGAAAGTGCGCATACAGCGACGGGCCTACGTAAATGGAACGGTCGAGGATGCGCATCGGCCCGGGAGCTCCCACCTGCGGTAATCGCTTGCCCGGCGATCATGTCACAGGGCCCGGCCGGCCGAGTAGCCGCTTGGCGACGAAGAAGCGGGGGCGGCCCGTCGCGGCCGGCCCCCACCCTCCTCGCGGAGCGAGAATGCTAGGCGGCCTTGCCGGCGGCCATGGTGTGGACGTCGGTCGCCTTCAGCGGTCTTCCGCCGATTGCCCAGTCTCCCCCGGAGAATTCGTTGATCCTGACCCAGGTGACGGGCCGCATTCCTTCGCCTTCGACCTCGATCATGGCGGCAGTGACCTTCTCGATCAGCTGCTGCTTCTGCTGCGGGGTGAAGACGTCCTTGATCACGTCGATAGTGACGAGTGGCATGTTGGTTCTCCTTCAGCGAGCGAGCTTGGAATTGAGGTGATCGATGACCTGGCACATCGCGGCGCTCGGACTGAACTCCAGAGCCTCGTAGTCCTCGTCGACCCGCACCGTGTGCCCAGGCGGCCAGTAGTAGACGTCGCCCGCGCTGACGGTCTCCCCGGTGCCGTCGGCGTAGCGCACGTGGATCGAGCCACGCAGCACGGTGCCCCAGTGCGGGCACTGGCAGAGGTTGCCCGGCAGTCCCTCGAGGAGCGGCGTGGCATCCGCGCCCTTCGGAAAGCGGATTCGTGCCACGTTCAGCTCGGACCAGTCCTGCGCCTGGATGCACACACCCGCGGCCTCGAGGCGCGTCGGAAGCTCGGTGTGGTGTTGCTTCATCGCCATTCCCTCCCGATGGCGCCGACGAAAAGGCTCCCCGGCGTGCGATACAAGCGTGGCACCGTCGCGCCCAGCGAGCTTGGACGTGGCATGGAGATTTCATGGTGATTTCCGGGAGGCGTGCCCGGCCTGTGGGAGACCGGCGGGATTTGATCTAGGCTGGACCCATGATCTACGGGTTCGGCAGCTTCGAGCTGGACTTGGCCAGGGTCGAGCTGCGCGAGAGCGGCGTGGCCCGACCCGTCGAGCCGCAGGTGTTCGCCCTGATCGCGCTGCTGGTCGAGAACCGCGAGCGCATGGTCTCGCGCGACGAACTGATCGAGAAGGTCTGGGATGGCCGCGTCGTGTCGGACTCGGCGGTCGCCAGCCGGATCAAATCCGCACGACAGGCGCTGGGTGACGACGGCCAGGCACAGCGGTTCATCCGGACGATTCATGGCCAGGGTTTCCGGTTCATCTGCGAAGTGGACGCCACACGCTCCTCGCCGTGCATGCCGGAACTGGCCCAGGGCGCCGGCGACCCGGGCGACGCTACCCACCCGGCCTCCACGGAAGCCGGAGCGCGACCCTCCATCGCCGTGCTGCCGCTGCGATTGATTGGCGAAGCCGGACCCCACGCGAACATCGCGGAGGCGCTGCCGCACGACCTGATCCTCGAGCTGTCACGCCTGCGTTGGCTGTTCGTCACCGCCCGGGGCTCGTCCTTCCGCCTGCGCGCCGCGGCCACCGACATCGCGGAGGTCGGGCGCCTGCTTGGCGTGCGCTACTGCCTGACGGGCTCCGTCGAGGTCGCGCGCGCGCGCCTCGCCGTGACCGTGGAACTCGCGGACACACGCGACGGCAGCATTGTCTGGGCGGAGCGCTACGACGGCCCGGTCGGCGACGTGCACCAGTTCCGCAGTGACATGGCCTCGCGCGTCCTCGCGGCCCTCGAGGTCCGCATCCCGCTGCACGAGGCGACTCTTGCGCGCCTGTCGGTGACGGAGAACCTCGACGCCTGGTCGGCCTATCACGTCGGGCTGCAGCACATGTACCGCTTCAACCGCAGCGACAACGCGTCGGCCGCACGGCTGTTCCAACGTGCGGTCGAGCTCGATCCGAACTTCGCACGGGCCCATGCCGGGCTGTCGTTCCTGCATTTCCAGACTGCGTTCCTGCGTCACACCGACGACCTCGCCAGCGAGATCGGGCTCGCCCGTCGCCGTGCCGCCCGGGGCCTCGAGCTCGATCCGCTCGACCCGTTCGTGCTGTTCACGATGGGCCGGAGCTACTGGCTGGACGGGGACCTGGAGGGCGGCCTGGCGTGGCTCGAGCGCGCAACGTCCGTCAGCCCGAACTACGCGCAGGGCATCTACGCACGTGCCTGGACGGAGACGCTGCTCGGACGCGGACCCGAGGGACGGTCACACGTGGATCTCGCGATGCGACTGAGTCCGCTCGATCCGCTGTACTACGCGATGCTCGGCACGCGTGCGCTTGCGCACGTGCTGGCGGGCGAGGATGCAGTTGCGGCCGAATGGGCCGAGCGCGCCGCCCGCGCGCCGGGCGCTCACGTCCTGATTGCCATGATAGCGAGCGCGGCTCACACGCTCGCCGGCAACCACACGCGTGGCGCCGCGTGGGCCGGCAACGTTCGTGAACGCAATCCGATCCTCACGATCGAGGACTTCTTCCGGTCGTTCCCGATGGCGTCGCCGGACATGCGCAGGCGGGTCTCGCAGGCACTGCAGCGCAGCGGGTTCTAGGCGCCGCGCAACCGAGATGCTCGCGCGCGCCCGCAATGTGCGAGGCTATTCCTTCGGCTGCTCCAGCGAACCCGCGGACGCCACGCGCGTGTGCAGGTTGAAGGTCGCGCCCGCGACGAGAATGTGCAGCTTGAGCCCGAGCATGCACACGGGTTCGCCTTCCGTGACGATGTCCATGGACGAGTAGCTCACGTCGGAGGCGTCCACCACCGTCACGCCGCCGCTGCCTTCGACTTCCACCGTCTCGTCCGGCCCGATGAACGCTGCCGTGTCCTCGTCGAGCCCGATTCCCACGGCGAACGGGTTGTAGGCGAGCGCCGTGAGCAGCCGCCCGAGCCGGTCACGCTGGCGGAAGTGCTGGTCGATGACGAAGCGATTGGTTAGGCCGAGGCCGGGTGCCAGGCGCACGCTGCCCGAGATCACCGAGGAGCCCTCGTCGCCGAAGGCGATCATGTGCTCGGATAGGAAGCTCGCGCCCGCGCTGGTACCGCCGACCGCGACGCCGGCCGCGTTGCGCAGGCGCACCAGCTTCGCGACCGGCGTGCCGCCGAGCAGCGTAGTGAGCCTCAACTGGTTGCCGCCAGTGAAGAAGATCCCGCTCGCCTCCTCGAGGCGCCGCAGGCGGCGGGGTTCGTGGCAGTCACGGCGCGTATCGAAGTCCATGACCTCGACGCGCGCCGCCCCGATGTTGAGAAACAGTGCCTCGTAGCGCGGCCCGGTCTCGTGCATCCGGCTCGCGGTGGGAATCACGACAATGTCGGCTTCCCTGCCACCCGAGCAGCGCACGAAGCGCTCGAGGATGTGGCGGTCGTTTTCCTTGTTCTCCGCGCCGCCGATCGGAATGATCCAGCCGCGGTTGGCGCCTTCGGGGACGATGCTCGGCATGCTATCGGGCTCCCGCCGGACCACTCATCGGGCCGGCGATACGGTCCTCAGTTGGTGAAGCAGTAGAAATTGAGCTTGTTGCCGTCGAGGTCGCGGAAATAGCCGGCGTAGAAGCCGGGGACGCCGCGGGGACCGGGCGCCCCTTCATCGGTGGCGCCGAGCTCGAGCGCCTTGCGATGCATCGCGTCCACCCTGGCGGGCGAGTCCAGCACCAGCGCGATCATGGTGCCGTTGCCGACGGTCGCCCGCTGGCCATCGTAGGGCTTGAAGATCCCCAGCGCCGGGCGGTCCGGCGCGACGTACCACACCACGAAGCGCTCGGTCTCCATCATGTGCTTCGCGCCGAGCTCGCCGAGCAGCGCATCGTAGAAGCGCGTGGCGCGGGCGAGGTCGTTGGTACCGAGCGTCGCGTAGCCGATCATGCGTGTGAACCCCTTCGGTCGTTGATCCTGTGGCCGGCGGGCGGCATTGTAACGCTGCTCAAGCCCGCGACGGACACCCCATGACAGGCCCAAGTCCCCCGCCCCCGCTTCCGCTTCCGCCCGAGCGTGGATCCCTGCTGCCGCATGTCGAGGGCGCCGAGAAGGCCTTCCTCGCGGGCCGACGCTCGCGCGAGGCCGACCTCGAGAGCGCGGTACGCTTCTTCCTCGAGTTCCTGCGCGGCTTCGAGAGCTTCGCGTTCGAACAGCCCTGCGTGACCGTGTTCGGCTCGGCGCGCTTCGAGGAGTCGAATCGTTACTACCGGATCGCCCGCGAGGTCGGCGGCGCGCTGGCACGCGCCGGGTTCGCGGTCATGACGGGCGGCGGCTCGGGGATCATGGAGGCGGCCAACCGCGGAGCGCACGAAGCCGGAGGGCTCAGCGTCGGCTGCAACATCACCCTGCCGCTCGAGCAGAAGCGGAACGCCTACCTCGACAAGTTCATCCAGTTCGACCATTTCTTTGCGCGCAAGGTGATGCTGGTGAAGTACTCGTCGGCCTTCGTCGTGTTCCCGGGCGGGTTCGGGACGCTCGACGAGGCCTTCGAGGTCGCGACGCTCATGCAGACCCGCAAGCTCGAGCGCTTCCCGCTGATCGCCGTGGGCGCGGAATTCTGGGATCCGCTGATCGACTTCGCGCGCGGTACCATGATCCGCGCGGGCACGTTGAGCGAGGACGAGACCCGCTTCATCCACCGCGCGGACAGTGCCGAGGACGTCATCCGCATCATCGGCGAGGCAGGGCTGCTGCCGGCACGGCGATAGTCGGTGCAGTCCCGCGCGCTTGAGCTCACCAGGGCAGGGTGTCGCCGTTGGCGTGGTGGAAGCTGCCGCTCGCCTGCTGACCGAGTTCATCGATGCGCGCGAGCAGTCCGGCGACGGACTCGGCCACGGGAATGCCGCTGGCACCCGTCATCTCGGTCGCGACCATCCCAGGATGCAGCAGCAGCACCGTGATGCCGCGCGGAGCGAGGTCGCGCGCGAGGCTGACACCGGCGGCGTTCACCGCCGCCTTGGACATGCGATAGCCGTAGTAGCCGCCGCTTCCATTGTCGGCGATCGACCCCATGCGGCTCGTGACGATCACGACCTTCGAGCCGCCGACCAGGCTGGGCAACAGCGCACGCGTGACCCGCAGCGGTCCGAGCGCGTTCACCTCGAACTGCTGGCGCATTCGTGCGAAGTCGAGGTCGTCGAGCGACTCGCGGGAGAGGATGCCGGCGTTGTTGACCAGCAGGTCGAGGCGCTCACCAGCGATCGTTGCGGCGAGACGCCCCACGGCCGCGTCGTCGGTGACTTCGACGCCTTCGACGACTCGACAACCCAGTGCGGCGAGCCCGGTGGAGGCGCGCCGGCAGGCCGCCGTCACGGCATGGCCGCGCGCGCGGAGCTGGCGACACAGTTCGAGGCCGATACCCCGGCTCGCGCCCGTGACGAGACAGTTGCCCATCGGCGTCCTCCCGCCAGTCTGCCTACGACCGCGGGGCGAGCGACGAACCCGCCGCCCGCCCCGCGCTGCTTCACGCCGCCGATTTACGTTCGTCGGGCTTACGGTTCGGCGACTTGCCTTCGGCTGCCGTACGCGCCGGGTGCTCGAAGTCGTTCTTCTCCCAGTCGCGGTACTGCGGCGGGATCGGATTGGTCGAGCCTTCGGCCAGCCAGCCGAGGTTGCCGTCCATGAACAGACCGGCGACCTTGCGGTAGGAGCGATTGTTGTTCGACTTCACCGCGCGGAAGTTCGCCTCGATGCGACGGCGCGCCTCGCGGCAGAACAGGTCGGCGAGTTCCTGCGGGCTCTGGTCGGACGGGTTCTGCGCCAGCAGGTAGTCCGCGTACGACAGCGTCGTCGCCATGACGAACAGGTCCACGCCGATATCGACGAAATTGCCGAGGATCAGCTGCTCCTTCTCGAGCTTGGGCCCGTATTTCGCCATCGTCGCGAACAGCCGCCGCGCCAGCAGCTTGCTGGTCTTGCCGGCGTAGGCGAGGTGCTTCCGGTTGATCTCGTTGAGGCTCTTCGCCTCGAAGTGGTGCCCCGTCTCCGGCATGAAGAGCTTGGGCAGCCAAGTCGAGTAGAAGCCGGCCGCCTTCATCATCGCCTCGCCCTTCGACACCTTCTGGCCGGGCTTCGGCTGGATGATCGGCATCACCAGCTTGAAGTGAGTGTCGAGCGCTTCGCGCGCCATGATCAGGTGCATCACCTGCGAGGAGCCCTCGAAGATGCGTCCGACGCGCATGTCGCGGATCGCCATCTCGACGCTGGTGGGACGCTCGCCTCGCTCGTACAGCGACGTCGCACGCTCGTAGCCGCGGCCGCCGCGAACCTGCAGGTAGTCGTCGAGGATGCGGTACAAGGTCTCGGAGCAGAAGTACTTAGCGGCGGCGGCCTCGAGGCGGATGTCCGCCTTCTTGTGGTCCGCGAACGCACAGGTCAGATACACCATGCTCTTCATCGCGAACAGGTGGGCCGCGTAGTTGGCGACCATCTTCGCAATCGCCTGGTGTTTGCCGACCGCCTGACCCCACTGCTGGCGCGCCGTGATCCACCAGCGGGCATCCTCGACGAACGCCATGCCTACGCCGATGCCCGCGGCCGGCAGGCCGAGGCGCCCTACGTTCAAGGTCGCGAGCGCGATCTTGAGGCCCTCGCCGGGCTTGCCGATCAGGTTCTCGGCCGGGACGACCACGTTCTTGAAGGTCACCGAGCCGTTCGCAATGCCACGCAGGCCCATGAACGTGGATCGACGCACGCGCTCGACGCCCGGCCAGGACGTCTCGACGACGAAGCAGGAAATCTGCGGGATCTTCTTGCCGTTGGGCAGCTCCTTGTCCGGCGTTCGCGCGAGCACGGCGATCAGCGACGTCTTCGGGTCGGTGACGTTCGTGCACCACTGCTTGTCGCCGTTCAGGATGAACGCCTTGCCGTCCTCGGTGGGCGTGGCGATCGTGGACATGCGCGCGGGATCCGAGCCCACGTCGGGCTCGGTGAGCGCGAAGGCCGAGATCTCGCCCGCGGCCAGCCGCGGCAGGAACTTGCGTTTCTGTTCCTCGGTGCCGAACTCACGCAGCGGCTGTGGCACTCCGATGCTCTGGTGCGCCGAGAGATAGGTGACGGTGTTCGAGCAATAGCTGCCGATCAGCCCCAGCACGCGCGCATAGTTGGTCACCGTCAGCCCGAGCCCGCCGTACTCCTTCGGGATCTTCATGCCGAAGAGGCCGATGGCGGCCATGGCGTCCAGCGCCTCGCGCGGGTACTCGCCCTGCTCGTCGATCTTGTACGGATCCACGAACTTCTCGAGTACCTCACGCACCTTCACGAGGTACTCGTCGCCGATCTTCTTGTCCTCGGGCGACTGCGCCGGAAAAGGGTGCACCATGTCCCAGCGCAGGTTGCCCTTGAAGACCTCGGCAGTGAAGCTCACGGCCTCCCACTCGGTCTGACGGGCGTCCTCAGCCATCTGCATTGCAACGTCTTTCGCCTTGGTATCCATCGTGCTCCCCCAGGAAATGGCGGAAAAGGAATCCGGGTGAATCGCGTCCACACGGCGACGCCTCGCCGCGCGGGACGAGCGGCCCGTGCCGACAACGCTGGCGACTATCGCCCATTCGATCCGGGGCAGGCATCGGGGAAACATGCAGGTCGGATAGGGGCTGTCCGACGCCGGCGGCCGCCCTCCCGGGACCGGAATCAATTCCGCGATTGTCCCGCAGGCGTGCCGCGCCTAGGATGGTCGAGGCAACAACTGTCGGCCCTCGCCAGGCCGGCGTCGTCGGGAGATACGCACATGTCGGAACACGTGACGACCGCAACCCTCAAGTCGGACCTCGCGACCGTGATGCGCGACGCCGAGGCGCTGATGAAAGCCTCCGCGGACCAGGGCGGTGAGAAGATGACCGAGGCGCGAGCGAAGATCCGCGACTCGCTGGAGACGGCCCGGAGCCGACTGATGTCCGCCGAGCGCGCGGCACTGCGTCACGGCGAGGACGCCGTGATCGCGACCGAGGAATACGTCCGGCGCAACCCATGGCAGTCGGTTGGCATCGCCGCGGGCGTCGGGCTCGTGATCGGCGTGCTGCTGGCCCGCCGGTGAACCGAGCATGAGTGGGGAGGACAGCTCGTCCGCCCCGGCGACGAGCCTGCTGCGGTCGCTGGTCCAGCTCGGCGGGTCGCTGCTCGCGACCGCTCTGACGCGCGTCGATCTGCTGACCACGGAAGTCAGCGAAAACGTCGAGCGCGGGGTACGCATCCTGCTGTGGGGCTTCGTGGCCGCGCTGTCGGCGGTGCTCGCGCTGCTACTGGCAGGCGTCACGCTGATCATCTGGTTCTGGGACACGTACCGCATGGGCGCCGCCGTGGGAGTGACGCTGCTGTTCGCAGCGCTCGCGGCGGTCGCGGCGGCGCTGGTGCGCATACGGATGCGCGACAAACCGAGGCTGCTCGACGCGACGCGCAGCGAGCTGCGCCGCGACCTGGTCGCACTGCGGAGGGAGCCTTGAACTCGCGACTCACGGCGCTCACGGCGCGGCGCGCGGCGCTGCAGGCCGAGGTGGCGCTGCAGCGGGACGACGCGCGGCAGGCCTACGCCGAGATCGAACGGAGCGCGGCGCGGGTGGACCGCGCGGTGGCGACCGTGCGGCGCCTGGCGCCCTTGCTAGCCGTGGTCGGTGCGATCGGTCTGCTCGCGCTCGGCCCCGCCCGCGCGATCTCCCTGCTGCGGCGCGGCCTCACGCTCGGCGTCTTCGCCAACCAGGCCCGCAGGCTGTTTCGCTGACCGCGATCGCCGGCCTCGGGCACCCCGGCCGGCGGGAGCGCCGCCGACCGGGTGGCGTTTCGTGGTGGTTCAGGCGGCCTGGCGCTCCAGGATGGTGGCAATGCCCTGCCCGACGCCGATGCACATCGTGGCGACGCCGATATCGCCGCCTTTCTGCTCCAGGGTGTTCAGCAGCGCCGTCGTGATGCGCGCGCCCGAGCAGCCGAGCGGATGGCCGAGCGCGATCGCGCCGCCATTGAGGTTCACGGTCTCCTCCATGCGGTCCATCAGGCCCAGGTCCTTCACGCACGGCAGCGACTGCGCGGCGAACGCCTCGTTCAGCTCGGCGACCTTCACGTCCTCGATCTTGAGGCCGGCACGCTTCAGCGCCTTCTTGGTCGCCGGCACCGGACCGTAGCCCATGATCGCCGGGTCGCAGCCGGCCACCGCCATCGAGAGCACCTTGGCCCGCGGACGCAGCCCGAGTGCCTTGGCGCGCTCGTAGCTCATCACGAGCATCGCGGCGGCGCCGTCGGAGATCGCCGACGACGTGCCGGCGGTCACCGTGCCGCCCTTCGGGTCGAAGGCCGGCGGCAGCGCGGCTAGCCCTTCGAGCGTCGTCTCGGGGCGGATCACTTCGTCCACCTCGCACAGTACCCGGAACCCGTTCGCGTCGTGGCCCTCGATGCCGACGATCTCATTCTTGAAACGGCCGGTCTGCGTCGCTTCCCAGGCTTTCTGGTGGGAGCGCACCCCGAACTTGTCCTGCATCTCACGGGTGATGCCGTGCATGCGGCCGAGCATCTCCGCCGTGAGGCCCATCATGTTCGAGGCCTTCGCGAAATGCTTCGACGACGCGGGGTTCAGGTCGATGCCGTGCATCATGCCGACGTGACCCATGTGCTCCACGCCGCCGATCACGAACACGTCGCCCTGTCCGGTCATGATCTGCGCGGCCGCAGTGTGCAGTGCCTGCATCGAGGACCCGCACAGACGGTTGACGGTCTGGCCGGGGACGGTGTGCGGCAGGCCGGCGAGCAGCGCCGCGTTGCGGGCGATGTTCATGCCCTGCTCGAGCGTCTGGTTCACACAGCCCCAGATCACGTCCTCGACCTCGTTCATGTCGGCCGCGGGGTTGCGCTTGAACAGCGCCTTGATCAGCTCGGCCGACAGCACCTCGGACCGGACATTGCGGTACATGCCGCCCTTGGAGCGGCCCATGGCAGTGCGTACGCCATCGATGATGACGACATCGCGTGGATTGAGGCTCATGTTTGATCTCTCCCGAATTCGTGGTAGCCGCTTCAATCAGCCGAGGAACTTCTTGCCCGAAGTCGCCATGTCGCGCAAGAGTTTCGGCGCCTCATACTGCTTGCCGAGCGCGGCGTACTTGTCGGCGAGCGCCACGAAGTTCGCGGCTCCCGTCTGGTCCACGTACCGGCAGGCGCCGCCGCGGAACGGCGGGAAGCCGATGCCATAGATGAGCGCCATGTCGGCTTCCTGCGGCGAGGCGACGATCTTCTCCTCGAGGCAGCGCGCGACCTCATTGACCATCGGTACCATGCAGCGCGCGACGATCTCCTCGGGCGCGAAGTCCTTCCTGGCCGCGACCACGTCCTTGATCAGCTCGGCGGTCTCGGGATCCGGGCTCTTCTTCGGCCTGCCCTTCTTGTCCGGCGCATAGCTGTAATAGCCCTTGCCGGACTTCTGGCCGTAGCGCTTGTGCTCGACCAGCACCTGCGTCGTGCTCTTGAAGTCGGGCTTCATGCGATCCGGGAAGCCTTCGGCCATCACGCCGGCGGCGTGCACGGCGGTGTCCATGCCGACCACGTCCATCAGGTACGCCGGGCCCATCGGCCAGCCAAACCTCTCCATGGCCTTGTCCACCGCCATGAAGTCCGCGCCGTCGCGCAGCAGCATGTGGAAGCCGGCGAAGTACGGGAACAGCACGCGGTTGACGAAGAACCCCGGGCAGTCGTTCACGACCACCGGCGTCTTGCCCATCTTCTGCGCGAGCTTCACCGTGGCAGCGACCGCCTCGTCGGAGGACAGCTTGCCGCGGATCACCTCTACCAGCGGCATCATGTGCACCGGGTTGAAGAAGTGCATGCCGACGAAGTTCTGCGGACGCTTGAGTCCTTCGGCGAGGTAGCTGATCGAGATCGTCGAGGTGTTCGAGGCGATGATCGTGTCCTCGCGAATCAGGCCCTCGAGCTCTGCGAACACCGCCTTCTTGACCTTCGGGTTCTCGACTACGGCCTCGATGATGATGTCCACGTCCTTGAAGTCGCCGTAGTTGAGGGTCGGGCGGATGCGCGAAAGCGTGGCGCTCATCGCGTCGGCCTTGATCCGGCCCTTCTCAACCTGACCCGACAGCAGCTTGCCGGCCTCGTTCATACCGAGGTCGAGCGCGTCGGAACGGATGTCCTTCATGATGATGGGCGTTCCCTTCACCGCGCTCTGGTAGGCGATGCCACCGCCCATGATGCCGGCGCCGAGCACGGCCGCCTGCTTGATCTCCTTGGTCGTCTTCTTGGACCAGCCGCCGGCGGTCTTCTTCACGATCTGGTCGGCCAGGAACAGCCCGATCAGCGCATTGGCCTGCGGCGTCACCGCCGCCTTGGCGAAGTATTTCGCCTCGATGGCCAGCGCGTCGTCGCGGCCCTTGCCGGCCGACTCCTGCATACTGCGCAGGGCGAGCATCGGCGCGGGATAGTTCGGGCCGGCCTTGCCGCCGACGACCCCCATGGAACTCGTAAACGCCATCATCTGCTCGATCGCGTTGAGCTTCACGGGCGCAAGCTTCTCGGCGCGCTTCGCCTTCCAGTCGAGCTTGCCGGCGATGGCCTGCTTCACCAGCGCGAGCGCGGAGTCGCGCAGCTGCTCGGGCGCGACCACGGCGTCGACCGCGCCGTCCTTGAGGGCCGCATCGGGCTTCTTGTCGGAGCCGGTCGCGATCCATTCGACAGCGTTGTCGATGCCGATGACGCGCGGCATGCGCACCGAGCCGCCGAAGCCCGGGAAGATGCCGAGCTTCACCTCGGGGAAGCCCATCGAGGCTGCGGTGGAGGCTACGCGGTAGTCGCAGGCGAGCGCGAGCTCCAGCCCGCCGCCGAGGCAGACGCCGTTGATCGCCGCGACCGTCGGAAACGGCAGGTCCTCGAAGCGGCTGAGCATCCGGTTGACCTCGAGCACGCTCTTGGCCACCCCCTCCTCGCCCCCGGCGAACATGCCGCCGAACTCGGTGACGTCGGCGCCGACGATGAACACCGGCTTGCCGGACGTGACGATCACGCCCTTCACCGATGGGTCCTTCGCGATCGCCTGGGTGGCTGCGTCGAAGTCGCGCAGTGCGGTCTGATTGAGCTTGTTGACGGAGTCGCCGGTCAGGTCGAACTTCAGTTCGACGATGCCGTCGTCCAGCGCCGCAGCGCTGAAAGCGGGTCCGGAATAGAGCATGGAAAGATCCCCCTTCTTCTGGGTTCAGACGGACGTGCCCGCCAGTTTGAGGTACCCCCGCCAGGGTTGCTAACAGTGGTTTCCGAGAGGCCCTCGCGGTGGTCCACGAATCCTTGGGGCGCCCTCGGTACCGGCGGCCGGCTACACTCCGCGCATGCTATGTGCTACCGGAAGTCGGGCCCGTATCCTCGCACTGCTCGCGATCCTGTCTGCGGCGACCAGCCATGCCCAGGGCAACCCGCAGACGGCCGCCCGCGCGGAGTTTCAGTCCGCCTATGCGGCCGCTGTCGCGGGAACGACCGTCATCGTCGCCGACAGCGAATCCCTTCAGAACTATCCGCTCTACCCCTACATCGTGGCGACCCGACTCCGGAACCGGCTCGCGGATCCCGCCGCCGCCGCCAGTATCGAGTCCTTTCTCCGGGAGCATGGCGACGAGCCGGTCGCGCGTTCGCTTCGGCGGGCCTGGCTCATGACGCTCGCCGGGCGCGAGGACTGGGAGCGTTACCTCGCGGCATACCGCAAGGACGTGGACGACACGACTGCGGCGCGTTGCAACGCACTCGCTGCCCGGGTCGCGCTCGGTCGCATCGAAGGACTCGCGGATGAAGTCATCGAGACGTGGCTGCAACCGCGGAGCCTGCCGCCGGCCTGTGACCCCGCCTTCGACTGGCTGCGGGCGCAGGGCCGGCTGACGCCGGATCTCATCGAGCGCCGGGCGCGCCTCGCGCTCGCCGAGGGCGAGGCCGGGCTCGCGCGCTTCCTTGCGAAATCCCTGCCCGAATCCCGGGCCGCGCCGATCCTGCAGTGGGCAGCACTGATCGAGCGTCCGCGCGTGACCGTGGAAGCACTGATTGCGGAGCCAGCGCGCGCCGTCGAGCCGGCGGCGCTGCTGGAGGGCTGGCGCCGCTACGCGCGTGCCGATGCCGAGGCTGCCGCGGCCAGCTATGCGTCGCTGGTGCAGGCGCGCGGCCTCGATCCCGCCGCGGCCAGCCCGTATGCGCTCGCGGTGGCGCTGCCGTTGTCGTGGAGCCGTCATCCGCGCGCACTCGAGTTCTTCGCGCTGGGTCGGGCGGAGGACTTCGACGAGCGATTGCACGAGTGGCAGGTCCGCGCGGCGCTGTGGACCGGCAACTGGACGCGCGTCCGGGAGGGCATCGCGGCAATGCCGGAATCTCTGCGCAACCAGAATCGCTGGCGCTACTGGTCGGCGCGGGCGGCCGAGCAGCTGGGCAACCGGGAGGCGGCGCGCGCCGGCTACGCCGCGGTGCTGCCTACCGACAACTGGTACGCAGCGCTGTCAGCGATCCGCACGGGTCAGCGTTACGCGCCGACGCCGGTCCCGCTCGCCCGTGACGACGCCCTGCTCGCGCGCACTGCGGCCGAACCCGGCCTGGTGCGTACGCGTGAGCTGCTGCTGGCCTCGATGCAGAGTGAGGCGAACGCCGAGTGGCAACACGCCCTCGACGCACTCGATCGCGACGGTCAGGTGCAGGCCGTCCGGCTGGCCTCGAGCTGGGGCTGGCACCTGCCCGCGATCGCATCCGCCGCGAAGCTCGGGCTGTTCGACGACTACGAGCTGCTCTATCCGAGACCCTATGACGAGGAAGTACGGCGCGCGGCAGCGAGCACCAGGCTGCCGCCGTCGCTGATCTACGCAGTCATTCGCCAGGAAAGCCTGTACCGCGCCGACGCAGCATCGAGTGCCGATGCGCTCGGGCTCATGCAGCTGCTGCCGGCCACGGCACAGGCCACGGCGCGAAAGGCCGGTCTGCCCAAGCCGTCCCGTTCCAGCCTGCTGACACCTTCGGTCAACGTGCCGCTCGGTTCGGCATACCTGCGCGAATTGCTCGATCGCGCCGACGGGCAGCTGCCGCTCGCCATTGCCGGCTACAACGCAGGTCCCGGCGCCGTTCGCCGTTGGCTCCCGCCGGCGTCGATGGAGGCCGACGTCTGGGTTGAGAACATCCCTTACAACGAAACACGAGCCTACGTGCAGAAGGTGCACTGGCACTCGCTCGTGTTCGACTGGCTCGGGGACCGCAAGCCGCTCGATGTTTCGCGGTGGCTGGTCGCGATCCGCCCGCAAGCGGGCGGCGCCGGGCAGACGGGCGCGAACGCGCCCTGACGGACCGCGTCGCGTGCCGCTCAGGCGGCCTCTGCGCGTTCCCGGCCCTGGATCGAGGCCGCGAGCACGCAACGTTCCCGGTGCAGCGGACTGTCGGCCAGCAGTTCGAGCCAGCCGCGCAGGAACTCGACTACCTGCTGTACCGGCGCGGGTCCCAGCAATCGGCAGGCGGTCTCGACCTCGGCTGTCGATAGCGTCAGTCGCAGTGCCGCGAGTCGCTTGAGCGTGGGTTCGTCACCTCGGGAAAGCAGCGCCGCGAACACCGCGCTGCGATTTAGCGCGAGGCCGCGGCGCACCCAGTCGGCCGCCTCGTCGAGCGTTTTCGTCGCGACCGTGCCCGAGGGCTCAGCCGGCTCGAGGTAGGCCAGCGTGGCGTCCATCACGATCGAGTCGTCCGAGTCACCCAGCGCGAACGGCAGCAGCGCACTTGCACCACATGACTCGCGGCCCTCGCGCAAACGCGTCACGGTGGACTCGAGGCAGCGGCGACGGGCGGCGGGCGGCTCGGCAGGCAGTCGCTGCCAGTAGACGACCAGGGCATTGGTCAACGGCGACATGGTCAAACCTCCAGGCCCCTCGCGGGCGTTGCAGACCTGACCGGGGGATCAACGAGCGGCGCGCGACGGGCGGGAGGCAAGAAACGAAAAACCCTCCGGGCCACGATTCGAGCGCCGGAGGGTTCAAAGCATTCACCCGCTTCGTTGCCTTCCGGCCGCATCCGCGCCTCTCGACGCGCGCCACCTTGCCCGGGGAGGCAGGTTGGCCGGGGTGTGAGCCCCTTTCTTGATGCTGGGCGTGAGTATAGCAGAGCCTCGTGGGACGTCCGCAGTACTTCCCGAGAGTCCTCAGCCGCCGAACCAGCGGCGCAGCAGCCAGTCCGTCGGGATGAACACGAACAGCACGAAGCCGAGGAACAGGACCGGCACGAAGATCCAGCCCGGCCAGCGCACGCGCTGCGCGCCGAAGCCGTAGGTCCAGTTGATGTTCTTCTCGGGAGTGCTGACTAGCCGGCTCCAGGGCAGCACGACGGCACCCAGGGCCACGGCGCCCGGCAGTCCGGCCGATGCGTCGTAACCATAGGCCGCGACCATCCACAGCAGAACCAGCGGGAGCGGCACGTGGAACAGCGAGAGCCCGCGCAGCAGCAGCAGGCGGTCGGGCTCGAACATGTAGTCGGTAAGGCCCGTGATTCGGCGGCGCAGCAGCAGCCTCAGGCCGTAGTCGACGTTCCAGAGCAACTCGGGCAGCAGCACCGCCACGGCGAGCACGCTCGCGAGCGCCGCGTTCTCGAGCCACATTGCCGGCACCGCACCGATGAAAGCGATGTCGGAAAACCAGAGGAAGTTCTTCCAGCCGTAGTGCTTCCACCAGACGGCCATGATGTAGATCACGAAGGCCGTATAGGCGAGCTTGAACCACAACGGGATCGTCACCGCGAGCTGCCCTCTGCATGGCCGGCGCTCATGCGTGCAGCTCCAGTACGTCGCCGTCGGCCAGGCGATGGTCGCGACCGACATGCTGGCCATCGGCCGTCACCGAGCGACCCCAGACACGTGCGTACTTGAGAGTTCGCGCCATATCCCGGTGTACCAGCCTGGCGGCTTCACCCACTGTCTGCTCGCCAGCGCGCAACGTGAAAGGGCGGCTGTTGTCCGCGGGCTTGCCCGGCGCCCTGGTGTAGACCCGCACCAGTCCGAGCGCGCGCCACAGCCACTCCCCGAGTCCACCGAGGCCCAGGCCGGTCTGCGCGGAGACCAGCAGCGCCGGGAAGTGCGGCTCCTCGAGTTCCTCGAGTACCTCGAGGTCTGTGCCGGCGTGCTCGAGCAGGTCCGCCTTGTTGGCGAGCAGCAGCGCAGGCAACTGCAGCGCGAAGACGTCGTCCTCGGCTGGCACTGTCGCCGCATCGGGCACCGCTTCACTGGTGGTGTCGTTCGGCCACCGTGTCATCAGGCTCACCCGGCGGCGCGAGAGTTCCTCCTGCACCGACGCAACGTGCTGCAGGCACTCGGGATCGGCGAGGTCCACGACCAGCAGGCAGGCGTCGGCGGACTGCAGCGTGCTCGTGAGCCAGGGCAGCGGGTGCCCGGCCGAGATCGCCGGCAGGTCGATGAGCTGGAACAGCACGTCCTCCCAGCGCAGCATTCCTGGCTCGGGAAACGGGGTCGTGAAGGGATATGGACCGCTGCGCGCGCCGGAACCCGTGAGACGATCGTGCAGCAGCGACTTGCCCGAGTTGGGCGCACCGACCAGCGCGATCTGCGCCGCGCCTTCCGGGCGGATCACGAGCGCCGGCCCGCTGCGTGCGCCGCCCCTCTTGGGCCCGGCGAGTTCTTCGTCGAGCTCCTTGATGCGTCTTTTCAGGTCGGCCTGCAGGTGATCCGTACCCTTGTGCTTCGGAATCACGCGCAGCATCTCGCGCAGATGCTCAAGGCGCTCCTGGGGATCGCGCGCCTTGCGGAAGGCGTCGGCAGCGGCCTTGTACTCGGGTGAGAGGTTGGCGGGCATGGCGCGATCCCACGTTACCAGATGGACCGCGCTACGCGCCCGGACTTGCGCCCGGGTCGTGGAGCCGGTATCCGGTCGGCTGCGAACACGTATTAAGCGCGACCGAGGCGGGACTCACTTGCAGAACCACGACACGGCACACAGCGACGCCCTGGTGATCTTCGGCATCACCGGCGACCTCGCGTTCAAGAAGATCTTCCCCGCGCTCGAGAGCCTCGAGCGGCGCGGCCGCCTGCCCGCCATCCTGGTGGGGGTTGCCCGTGGCGGCACGACGCGCGAGGCGCTCATCGAGCGCATGCACGCGAGCCTCGCCAGGCACGGCGAGGAGGTCTGCGAATCCGCCACGGCGCGGCTCGCGCAGAAGCTTCGGATGGTGGATGGTGACTACCGCGACGACGCCACCTTCGCCGCGCTGCGCCGCACGCTCGACGGCGCCGTGCGCCCCTGCTACTACCTCGCCATCCCGCCGAGCCTGTTCGCCGCGGTCGCGACGCGGCTCGGCAGCTCCGGCTGCGGTGCCGGCGCGCGCGTCGTGGTCGAGAAGCCGCTCGGCCGGGATCTCTCGAGCGCACAGACGATCAATCGCGCGCTGCGGCAGGTATTCGACGAGGGCTCGATCTTCCGCATCGACCACTTCCTCGGCAAGGAGCCGGTGCAGAACCTGCTCTATTTCCGCTTCGCCAACTCGATCATCGAGCCGATCTGGAATCGCGACCACGTCGAGAACGTGCAGATCACGATGGCCGAGAAGTTCGGCGTCGAGGGTCGCGGGCGGCTGTACGAGGAACTCGGAGCGGTGCGCGACGTCGTGCAGAACCACCTGCTCGAGGTGCTCGCGATCCTCGCCATGGAACCACCGGTGGGCACCGGCTCCGAGGCTTTGCGCGACGAGAAGACCAAGGTGCTGCGCGCCGTGCAGCACCCCGAGCGACGCGGCATCGTGCGCGGCCAGTACGAGGGCTACCGCGCCGAGGACGGCGTCGCGCCGCACTCCGACGTCGAGACCTTCGCCGCCCTGCGCTTCGACATCGACTCCTGGCGCTGGGCCGACGTGCCGTTCTTCGTGCGCACCGGGAAGCACCTGCCGGTCACCGCCACCGAGGTGATGGCGACCTTCAAGCGCCCTCCGCAGCGCCTGTTCGACGAGCCGTTGCCGCCGCGGTCGAACTACCTGCGCTTCCGGCTCGGCCCCGACCGCATCTCGATCGCCCTCGGTGCGCGCATCAAGACGGCGGGCGAGGCGATGACCGGGCAGGAGATCGAGCTCTACGCCTGCAACTCGCACGCCGACGAGATGACGCCGTACGAGCGACTGCTCGGCGACGCGATGCGCGGCGATGCGACGCTGTTCGCGCGGCAGGACTCGGTCGAGATCGCCTGGGACATCGTCGACCGGTTGCTCGCGAGCGGGCCGCAGGCCGAGCCATACGCCGCCGGCAGCTGGGGCCCCGAGTCGGCGCAGCGCATGGTCGAACGCTACGGCGGCTGGTACGACCCGTCGCAGAACGGAGGCGCGCCATGCGCCTGATGCGCGCCGCGGACGCCGAGGCGGCTGCTTCGCTCGCAGCAGCCGTGATCGCAGCAGTGTGCCGCGAAGCCGCCGCAACGCGCGGGCAGGCGCTGGTGGCAGTGAGCGGCGGCGAGACTCCGTGGCTCATGCTCGAGAAGCTGCGCACGCTGCGCGTTCCCTGGCCGCTCGTGCACGTCGCGCAGGTCGACGAGCGCGTCGCGCCGCGCGGCGATGCGAGCCGCAACCTCACGCGACTCGAGCGGATCCTGGTGACCGAAGGTCCGCTGCCCGCCGCCAACCTGCACGCGATGCCGGTCGAGGATCCCGATCCCGCCGTCGCATGTGCCGCTTACCAGCGGCGCCTCGAGGAACTCGCCGGGCGTCCGCTCGTGCTCGATCTCGTGCAGCTGGGTCTCGGCACCGACGGACACACCGCGTCGCTGGTGCCGGGTGACGCGGTGCTCGGAGTCGAGGAGCGCGACGTCGCGATGAGCGGCGAGTACCACGGACAGCGCCGCATGACGCTCACGATGCCGGCGCTGGCCCGCGCACGCGCACGACTGTGGCTCGTGACCGGGGCGAGCAAGGCCATGCGCCTGCGAGAGCTGCTTGACGGCCACGGTGACGCGCCCGCTCTCCGCGTGCGGCGCAGTCGGACCGACGTGGTCGCCGACGCAGCGGCCCTGGCACTACCGGCCACCTAGGGCTGCAACGTTGCGCGGACGGGCCGCACCGAGACCGCGGGCTACTGCTTACCGTCGCCCGCCACGCGGTCCGTCTCCCGGATGAACCGGGCGAGGTCCTCGCGGTACTTCCCCATCGACGGCCCGTGCAGGTACATCATGTGCCCGGCCTCGTAGTACTCCGTGCGGATGCGTGCGCGCGCCTCGGGCGTGATGTCGAGATGGTCGATGTCGTGCTTCATGATGAAGTGCGGCGTTGCGAGGTCGTACCAGCCCTGCTGCACCAGCACGTGCAGGCCCGGGTTCTTGGTCAGCGCACGCGCGAGGTCCGGCACGGTGTTGGGCGCCGGGGAGAACCAGTCGTCGATGCCCGGCTGCTTGTGCTTCCAGTCCCACTTCACGCCGAAGGCCGAGACGACATACTCCTCGTCGCGCCCGAACCCGAGCTCGTTGTGCATGTAGTCGAGGAACGCGGCCGTATAGGCGGGCCCGACGGCAGGAAAGAACGGGTCGTAGTTCATGTTCTCGGCGAGCGGGTTCATCGCCGGACCCACGAAGCGCGAGTCGATGCGCCCGGCGATCTGGCGCTGGTCGCGCTTGAGTTCCTGCAGGAACTGCTCGTGGGTGACGCGCAGGTCGGCCTTCTCCCAGTAGTCCGGGCGGGTGCCGGTGTAGGCGGCGAGCTGCGCGGCGACCGCGCGCTTCTCCTCGGCGGAGAGCGTGTAGCCGCGCGTCAGCGCCGGCAGGTACTCGTCGTAGGCGAAACGCTCGACCTCCGCCAGGTAGGCCTCGAGCGAGGCGGGCTTGTTCGCGATCAGGCCGTGGTACCAGGCCGTCGCGGCGAACGTCGGCAGGTACAGGGCGTGCGGCAGGTCGGCCTCGATGCCGTCCACGCCCGACATTGAATTCAGGAACGGCGAGACCAGCACCACGCCGTTGAGGTTCATGCCGTGCACGGTCTGCAGGTGGTCGGCGAGGCCGGCCGAGCGCATGCCCCCGTAGCTCTCGCCGAGCAGGTACTTGGGCGACGCCCAGCGCCCGTTCTCGGTGACCCAGCGCTTGATGAACGCGCCCACCGACTTGATGTCCTGGTCCACGCCCCAGAAGTCGGCGCCCTTGGCCTCCCCGAGCGGCTTTGAGAAGCCGGTGCCGACCGGGTCGATCATCACGATGTCGGTGACGTCGAGCACGCTGAACTCGTTGTCCACGCGCTGCGACGGCGGCGGCGGCGAGTAGTCCGGGTCGCTGACCACCACCCGCCGCGGACCGAGGATGCCCATGTGGAGCCAGATCGACGACGAACCCGGCCCGCCGTTGAAGGCAAACAGCACCGGTCGTTGTGCCAGGTCCTTGATGCCGTCGCGCGTGTACGCGGTGTAGCCGAAGCGTGCGATCGGCTTGCCCGCATCGTCCTTCATGATCAACCAGCCCACGGTCGCGGTGTAGCGGATCTTCTGTCCGCCGATGGTCACCTCGTGCCGCGTGCTCTTGCTCTTGGGTTCGGGGGGCGGCTCACTCTCGGCCGCGGGCTTCGTCGCCTCGCCGCCGCTCTTGGTGTCGGCGGCCTGCGCCAGGCCGCAGCTCAGCATCGCGGCCAGTGCGGCTGCGGCAAGGTATCTGCTTTTCAAGGAACTCAGCCTCCACTCGAGTTTCGGGTGATTGCGTGTCCGCCGAAGGATTGGCGCAGCCGCGCGAGGATTCGGTCGGCGTAGTCGCCGCCGCCCTGGCTCGCAAAGCGCTGCATCAGCGCGAGCGTCATCACCGGCGTAGGAACGCCAAGCTCCACGGATTCGATTGCCGTCCAGCGCCCCTCGCCGGAGTCCGCCACGACCGGCGCGATGGACTCGAGCTTCGAGTCCTCGGCGAGGAATTCGGCCGTGAGATCGAGCAGCCACGAACGGATCACCGTGCCATGGCGCCACGACTCCGCGATCTTCGCCACGTCGAGTTCGAGGTCGGGACGCGCGCGCAGCAGCGCAAAGCCCTCGGCGTACGCCTGCATCAGGCCGTACTCGATGCCGTTGTGCACCATCTTCGTGAAGTGGCCGGCGCCGCTCGGGCCACAGTGCAGCCAGCCCTGGTCGGGCGCGGGGGCAAGTGCACGAAGGAACGGCTCGGCGCGCTGCACGGCCTCGGTCGGACCACCGACCATGAGGCCATAACCGTTAACCAGTCCCCACACGCCGCCCGACACTCCGGCATCCACGTATTGCAGGCCGAGCGGTACAAGCTCCTCGGCCCGCCGGATGCTGTCGCGATACCAGGCATTCGCGCCGTCCACGACGACGTCGCCCGGATCGAGCAGACCGCGCAGCTCGGTCAGCGTCTGCTCCGTGGGCGCACCGGCCGGAAGCATCAGCCAGACGACCCGCGGGGCCGGCAGGGCCTGCGCAAGCGCCTCCAGTGTCTCCACGACTTTCACGCCGGCTTCGCCACTCAACCCGGCCCGGGCGCCAGCGGCGCGGTCCCACGCCGTGACCTCGAGCCCGGCGCGCGCGATCCGTCGGGCCATGTTCCCGCCCATTCGGCCCAGTCCGACCATTCCGATGTGTCGTTCCACGGGTTTCCCCTCTGCGATTTCTTCTCGGGCGGCGGGATGGTCGCCCGGGATGCGGAGCCGCACAAGGGGCGTCGTCTGCGCCAAGCCGCGGCGCATTTCAGAATTCCACGTATTTCCAGCAATCCTCGCGAAGGGTATTTGTAGCGCCGCCGGGGCCCGGAGGTCGGGCCCGTCGAGGACCTGCGATGACGAACAGCGATAGAAAGTGGGTGTACGCGTTCGAGAACGGCGACGGCCGCAACAAGATGCTGCTAGGCGGCAAGGGCGCCAATCTCTGCGAGATGACCCGCATTGGTCTCAACGTGCCCCCGGGCTTCGTAATCACGACCGAGGCCTGTCTCGCCTACCTCGACGACGCCCAGCGGCGTCTGCCCGAGGGCGTGATGGAAGAGGTCCGCACCCACATGCGCGCGCTGGAGCAGAAGTCGGGCAAGAAGTTCGGCGGCAGCGACGATCCGCTGCTGGTCTCGGTCCGCTCGGGCTCCGCCATGTCCATGCCGGGCATGATGGACACGATCCTGAATCTCGGCCTCAACGAGACCACGCTCACGGCGCTGATCCGGCACACTGGCAACGAGCGCTTCGGCTACGACGCCTGGCGGCGCTTCGTGCAGCTGTTCGGCAAGGTGGCGCTCGGCGTGCCCGATGCCGCCTTCGACGAGCAGTTCGAGGCGGTCAAGGCCCGCGTGGGCGTCAAGCAGGACGTCATGCTCGGCGCCGACGAGCTGCGCGAGATCGGCGAGCGGTTCCTCCAGGTCGTGCAGCAGCACACGGGACGGCCCTTCCCTGCCGACCCTTACGAGCAGCTCGAGATCGCGATCAAGGCGGTATTCAACTCCTGGATGGGCAAGCGCGCCATCGACTACCGCCGCGAGTTCAAGATCACGCCGGCCATGGCCAACGGCACGGCCGTGAACGTCGTCACCATGGTGTTCGGCAACATGGGCAACGACAGTGCGACCGGCGTCGGCTTCACGCGCAACCCCGCCACCGGCGAGAACCAGCTCTACGGCGAGTACCTCACCAATGCACAGGGCGAGGACGTGGTCGCCGGCATCCGCACGCCCAAGCCGATCGCGGATCTCGCCGTCGAGATGCCAGCGATCTTCACGCAGCTCGTCGACCTGCGCAACCGCCTCGAGCGCCACTACCGCGAGGTGCAGGACTTCGAGTTCACGATCGAGCGCGGCACGCTGTATTGCCTGCAGACTCGCAACGGCAAGATGAACGCGACCGCGATGGTTCGCACCTCGGTCGAGATGCACGAGGAAGGCCTGCTGACACGCGAGGGCGCGGTCACGCGCGTGAACCCTGCGCACCTCGAGCAGATGCTGTTCCCGCGCCTCGACCCGAAGCACAAGGGGCAGCCGCTGGCCACCGGCCTGCCGGCGTCGCCCGGTGCGGCGAGCGGCCAGGCCGTGTTCGACGCCGACCGCGCCGAGACGCTCGGGCGCCAGGGCCTCAAGATCATCCTGGTACGCGAAGAGACCAAGCCGGAGGACATCCACGGCTTCTTCGCCTCGCAGGGAATCCTCACCAGCCGCGGTGGCAAGACCTCGCACGCGGCCGTCGTGGCACGCGGCATGGGCAAGCCCTGCGTGGCGGGCGCCGAGGGTATCCACGTCGACGTGTCCGCCCGCCTGGCGTTCGTCGGCGACCAGGTCATCAAGGAAGGCGACGTCATCACCATCGACGGCAGCAATGGCCGCGTATTCCGCGGCGAGGTGCCGACGGTGGAGGCCGATTTCTCGCCATCACTCGTGAAACTGCTGGGCTGGGCCGACACCTTTGCGCGCCTCGGCGTGCGCGCCAATGCCGACACGCCCGACGACGCCGCGCGCGCCATCCGCTACGGTGCCAAGGGCATCGGCCTGTGCCGCACCGAGCGCATGTTCAACGCGGCGGACCGACTGCCCATCGTGATCGACATGATCGTGGCCGACACTCCGGAAGAGCGGCGCGCTGCGCTCGATCGCCTGTTGCCGATCCAGCGCGCCGACTTCGCCGGGATCTTCAAGGCCATGTCGCCGCACCCGGTGACGATCCGCCTGCTCGACCCGCCGATCCACGAGTTCCTCCCCACCGAGCGGCAGCTCGAGGAAGACATCACACGTCTAAATGAACTTCGCGGTGCGGCGCGCGGCATGGAAGTGCTGACTGAGGCGGCCCGCGCCGTCTCCGCCGACGGCAAGCTGCCCGGCACGCTGCGCGACCTCGCCGAGACCCGGCTGATCGACGCGGTCGTCGCGCGCAAGGAAGCGATCCTGCGCAAGGCGCGCGCGCTCCGCGAGGTGAACCCGATGCTCGGCCACCGTGGCGTCCGTCTCGGCATCACTTATCCCGAGATCTACACCATGCAGATCCGCGCGGTGCTCGAGGCCGCGGCCAACTGCATCCGCGCCGGCATCGAGGTGTACCCCGAGATCATGGTGCCGCAGGTCTGCACGGCGCAGGAGCTCAGGCTGGTGCGCGAATACATGGACGCCGTGCAGCGCGAAGTAGAGGTCACTTACGGGGTGCCCGTACCCTGCAAGTTCGGCACCATGATCGAGGTGGTGCGCGCCTGCATGCGAGCCGAGAACCTCGCCGAGGTCGCCGAGTTCTTCTCCTTCGGTACCAACGACCTGACCCAGGCGACGTTCTCGTTCTCGCGCGAGGACGCCGAGAACAAGTTCCTGCCCATGTACAACGAGCGCGGCGTCCTGCAGGACAACCCGTTCGAGGTGCTCGACGTCAAAGGCGTCGGGCGACTGATGGCGCTCGCGGTCGACTGGGGCCGCGCCGCCCGCAAGGGGCTCAAGGTCGGCATCTGCGGCGAGCACGGCGGCCACCCCGCCTCGATCGGCTTTTGCGACTCGATCGGGCTCGACTACGTGTCGTGCTCGGCGCCGCGCGTGCCGATCGCGCGGCTGGCGGCCGCGCACGCCGCGATCAGCGGCGCGACCGTCGCCGACAAGGCCGCCTGAGGGTCAGTCGGGCGAAGCAGCACCGCCGCGGCGCCGGACGAAGCCCGCGGCGGCAAGCCCTAGCATCATCAGCCCGAGCGTGCCGGGTTCGGGCACCTTGAAGAGCGTGAACGACAGGCCGCCGCGGTTGTCGAGGAAGCAGCCCTCGCAGTCCTCGATGAAGAAGAAGAACAAGGTCGCCTGGTCGAGCGTGAAGTCGTAGGGCTCGGCCGCGGCCAGCGCCGCCTCCGGGGTGCTGAATCCCAGCCGCGCCGCGAAGTCGTACTCGCCGAAAGGCGTAAAGGCGCCGCTCTCGACGTAGCCGCCCGAGTCCGTTGCGACGTTATAGATACCGAAGAAGTTCAACCAGCCCTGCGCGCAGTCGCTCGTGCAGTCGGGGCTCGTCGTGTCGAAATTGCTCCAGGCGATGTACTCGCCGCTGCGCAGGGACACGCGGTAATTGCCGGCATCCAGGTCGAGTCCGATAAAACTGCGATCGGTATCGACCGCATCCAGGTCGAATTCGGCGATGCGGACGGCGTGCGCCGGCGCCGCGAGGCCGAGGCTGGCGAGCATCAGTACGGATGCGAGGTGCGTACGCATTGACTTCTCCTTGGTCGCTGGCGAACTCCCAATGGCGGGTCGGCGGTCGACCGACGCTCTTCTTTCCCGCTCGTCGGCCGACAAAGTTGCGGAGCAAGAAGCGTGCCCTCGGACGTCAGGTGCACGGAAATCAATGGCTTGCCGCGATACCGCGGTCCCGTCGCCGGCCGGTTATGTAAATTACTCCGACGGCTATCCGTCTCCCGTGGCCTGCGGCGCCGGGCGGGGCTGCGACGGCCTCGGACGCCGGGCTCGCCCGGGTCTCCGTCGACCCGCGCAATGTACCTCCGCGCGGGACCCAGCATCCGCCGGCACGCGGGTCGACGTCCTCGGGTGTAAGGTAATCATCGCCGCTGCGATCGCGCCGGGTGAACCGACCCGCGACGTCCGCCGCTTCGAACGTCAACTCCACCCAGACAGGCGATCGCGCGGCGCTTGCCGAACGCTTCTCGCTGCCGGAACCCGCTTGCGAAGCGATGTCCGCGACGCGACCGTCGCGCTTCGCTGACAGCGTGTCCGCGCCATCAACGCATGAGCGCGGGCGTCGAGGCGATCAGGAGTTGCGCTGCGTAGTACAGCGGCAGGCCCCAGGCACGATTCGCGAACTCGGGCCGCACGAAGCGATCGCGCGCCACCGAGACATCCGACGCCGTGAAAGCGAGGGCACCGATGACCACCGCCCACGGTCCACCCGCGGCCGTCACGCCACAGGCGAGCGCCGACATGATCCCGATCACCAGCATGTAAGCGCGCACCGGCCAGACCATGTCCTTCGGCAGCGATGGCGAAAGCCACCTCAACACCCGTCCGAGGGCGACGGACAGCAGTACGACTCCCACCGCGAGACCCAGCAGGTGAATCGGACGCGTCAGGAACGCCGCGGAATACGCCACGTGCCCGGCGAGAAACGCGAACACGCCGGCGCGGAACACCACAGGACGGCCGAGCGGAATCAGCAGCAGATCGCCGAGCAGGCACAGTCCGAGGCCAAGGAGTATGAGCAGACCGTAAGTCGATTCCGCGGCACCGGCCTGCAGCCCGGCCCAGATGAACGCGAGCGAAGCCAACGGCTTGGTCAGCCACAACCCGGCCCGCGATCCACGCCATTCCGACCACAGCAGTCCGGAAACCGCCGCCGCGCAAAGCAGGATCGGTCCCGAGGCGTTCACGGGGTGACCTGGACGTTCGAGCGGCCACGGGTCCCGGCATCAGGGCGTGCGGTTGCCATATTCCTCCGGCGCATCGACAAGTTTCAGCGGCTGCGGGAGCCGCGCAGGTAGAGCACGTAGGCGATCAGCACGACGATGACAAGCAGTAGAATCTTGAGCATGGTTTTCTGCGCCTCCCGGCGCCCCAGATCTTAGCGTCCGTGAGCGTCGAGCCGTTGATTTCCTTTCGCGCGGGGCCCGGAGCCATCGCACACATCCGTGAGCAAGGGCTCAAGCCCGCGGACGTGGCCGCGATACCCGCCGGCGCCGGCGGACCCAAGGGCCTCGCGCTCGTGCCGCTCGACAAGCTGCTGTATCGCGAGTGGCTGCCGCGTGACGGCACGCCGATCGAGATGCTTGGCGCGTCGGTGGGCGCGTGGCGCATGGCGGCGCTCGCGCAGCGCGACCCGCTCGCGGCGCTCGATCGCCTGGTGCACACCTACGTTCACGACCAGAACTACGCGGCGAAGCCCTCGCCGGCGGAGGTCGCGGCGGCCTGCCGGCGCATCGCAGGCGCGGTGCTCGGTGACCGGCCGCTACTGCCGCGCGACGGCATCTCGCTGACCGTGATCACCTCGCGGGCTCGCGGTCCACTCGCCGGCGCGGAATCGAAGCTCGCCTTCGCACGCGCGACCCTGAGCAACGCCGTGGCGCGCGAGCGACTCGCCGCGCACCTGGAGCGCGTGCTGTTCGTCGCGGGACCGCCCGGGTTCATGCGCGAGCCCTTCGACGCCTTCGGTCTGGTGACCGTGCCGCTCGGCGAACACAACGCCGAGGATGCGCTGCTGGCCTCCGGCACGATCCCGCTGCTCTGTGCGCCGGTGCGCGACATCGCCGGGGCCCCGCCCGGCAACTACTGGGACGGTGCGCTGGTGGACTACCACCTGCTGCTGCCGTATCCACGCCTCGCGCCGGGAAGGGACCGCCGCCGCATCGTGCTGTATCCGCACTTCAACGACCACGTGACCCCCGGCTGGCTCGACAAGCACTTGCCCTGGCGAAAGGCGCCACGCGGTCACCCCTGGCTCGAGGACATGCTGCTCATCGCGCCCTCGCCCGCATTCCTCGCACGGCTGCCGAACGGGAAGCTGCCCGACCGCCAGGACTTCTATCGCTACGGCCCGGACCACGCCGCGAGGATCCGCGCCTGGGAGCGGGCGATCGGCGAGTGCGAACGCTTCGCGGAGGCCGTGCTGCGCTGGCTCGAGCGGCCTGACCCCTCGCTGCTGCGCCCGATCTGACCCGTTATCATGGGCGGATGAGTAGCTCTGCCACGCGCCGGGTCGAACTCCTGCGCCACCCCGGCTCGCCTTCGAGCGGGGTGGTACGGCGCATCGATCTCGAGATCTCCGTCGCCGCAGAGGACGCGCTCCGGCTCCGTTACTTCGTGGACGGTGACGTGCAGCGCATCGTCCTGCCGCCGCCGGCGCCCCCACGAGCTGCCGATGGTCTTTGGCGCCACACGTGCTTCGAGGCCTTCGTGGCCGGCGAGGGATCGGGGGCCTACTGCGAATTCAATTTCTCTCCGTCCACGCAGTGGGCAGTGTATGGATTTACCGGATATCGTGAGGGCATGGCGCCGCTCGAGCACGTACTGCCACCGAAGGTGACCGCGAGCGTCACCGACGACCGCATCGCGCTCGAGGCGCTGGTGTCGCGGGAGACGCTGCTGGCATTGCCCGGTGGCCCCGCGCTGCGGCTCGGCCTGGCCGCGGTGATCGAGCACAGCGACGGCGGCCTGTCGTACTGGGCGCTGACACATCGCGGCGACAAGCCCGATTTCCACGACCCGGGCAGCTTCGTGCTCCGCCTGGAGCGTGAACAGCCATGGTGAGTTTCGGGCTCGACCGCCTGATCGCGGAGCCGGGGCTGCGTCGTGCGCTGGCCGGGCGTCGCGTGGCCCTGCTCGCACATCCTGCGTCGGTCACGAAGGACCTCGACCATGCCCTCGACGCGCTCGCCGGAACGGGTGACCTGCGGCTCACGGCGGCCTTCGGCCCGCAGCACGGCCTGCGCGGCGACAAGCAGGACAACATGGTCGAGTCGCCGGATTTCGAGGACCCGAAGCTCCGTATCCCCGTGTTCAGCCTGTACGGCGAGGTGCGCCGGCCCACCGACGCGATGCTCGACACCTTCGATGTGCTGCTGGTGGACCTGCAGGATCTCGGCTGTCGCATCTACACGTTCATCACGACCCTGCGCTATGTGCTCGAGGAAGCGGCGCGCCGCGGCAAGGCGGTGTGGGTACTCGACCGGCCGAACCCGGTCGGGCGTCCCGTCGAAGGCCTCACGCTGCGCGCCGGCTGGGAGAGCTTCGTGGGCGCGGGGCCGATGCCCATGCGCCACGGCCTGACGCTGGGCGAGCTCGGGCACTGGTTCATCCGCGAGCTGCGCCTCGATCTCGAGTACCGCGTCATCGAGATGCAGGGCTGGCAGCCGGAGCAGTCGCCGGGCTTCGGCTGGCCGCTGATGGAGCGCAGCTGGGTGAACCCGAGCCCGAACGCGCCCAACCAGTCGATGGCGCGCTGCTACGCGGGCACCGTCATGCTCGAGGGAACTACGCTGTCCGAGGGCCGCGGCACGACGCGCCCGCTCGAGCTGTTCGGCGCGCCCGACATCGACGCGGTGACCATCATCGCGGAGATGAAGCGCCTCGCGCCGGGCTGGCTGCGCGGCTGCCGGCTGCGTCCCTGCTGGTTCGAGCCGACCTTCCACAAGCACGCCGGCCAGCTCTGCGCGGGGGTGCAGATACACGTCGACGACCCGTCCTACGATCACTCGGCATTCCAGCCCTGGCGAGTGCAGGCGCTGGCGTTCAAGGCGCTGCGGGTGCTGCGGCCCGACCGTGCCTTGTGGCGGGACTTCCCGTACGAATACGAGCGCGGGCGCCTCGCGATCGACCTCATCAACGGCAGCGAGCTGCTGCGACGCTGGGTGGATGATCCCGCGGCCACGCCGGCCGATCTCGACGCACTCGCGCGGCCCGACGAGGACGCGTGGCGAGAGATGCGTGACGGCGCGCTCATCTACCGCTGAATGCGCATGATCCAATCAGCAGGACCGACGCAACCGGTGAATCCCGGCCGCCACTGCCCCGCATGACGGACGCGACTGCGACATGTGACCTGCTGGTCGTCGGCGGCGGCATCAACGGTGCCGGCATCGCCCGCGATGCCGCGGGCCGCGGGCTCAGGACGCTGCTCTGCGAGCAGCACGACCTCGCCTCGCACACCTCCTCCGCCAGCACCAAACTGATCCACGGCGGGCTGCGCTACCTCGAGTTCTACGACTTCGGACTCGTGCGGAAATCGCTGCGCGAACGTGAGATCGTGCTGCGCTCGGCGCCGCACATCTGCTGGCCGATGCGTTTCGTGCTGCCGCACGACTCGCACCTGCGGCCCGCGTGGATGATCCGGGCCGGACTGTTCCTCTACGACCATCTCGCGCGGCGCCGACTGCTGCCGGGATCCGAGGCCGTGAACCTGCGCCGGCACCCGGCCGGGGCCCCGCTCGAGGCGCGCTATGCCCGGGGCTTCGTGTACTCGGACGCCTGGGTCGACGATGCGCGGCTCGTGGTGCTCACGGCGATGGACGCACGGGAGCACGGCGCGACCGTGATGACGCGCACGCGTTGCGCGCGGCTCGAGCGTCGCGGCGAGCGGTGGGTCGCGACGCTCGCGCGTGCCGACGGCAGCACGATCGAGGTCGAGGCGCGGGCCGTCGTGAACGCCACCGGACCCTGGGTGGACCGCTTCCTCGACGGGAGCACGCCGGTGCGCGCCACGCATCACCCGCGGCAGGTGAAGGGCAGCCACATCGTGGTTCCGCGCCTCTTCGAGCACCGCTACGCCTACATATTCCAGGCTGCCGACGGCCGCATCGTCTTCGCGATTCCCTTCGAGGACGATTACACGCTGATCGGCACGACCGAGATGGACTACACAGACGACCTCGCGACGCCCGCCATCGCCGAGTCCGAGGTGGAATACCTGCTTCGGCTCGCGAACCGGTACTTCTCACGGGATCTCGCTCGCAAGGACGTCGTGTGGACCTTCGCGGGACTTCGGCCGCTGCTCGCAGACCCGAAGGACCGTGCCACCAGCGTGACCCGCGACTACGTGCTCGACCTCGACACGGCGAGCGCGCCGCTGCTGTCCATCTACGGCGGAAAGCTCACCACTTATCGCAAGCTCGCCGAGGACGTGGTGGACGAGCTCGCTCCGCGAATCGGCTGCACGGCGGCGCACTGGACCGCGGATGCACCGCTGCCGGGCGGCGACCTGCCGTCGGCGGACTTCGATGCGTTTCATGCTTCGCTGGTGAAGCAGCATCCGTGGATGCCGGCGACGCTGCTGCATCGCTGGGCGCGTGCATACGGCACGCGCGCCATGCGACTGCTCGAGGGCGCGCGCTCATTGGCGGACCTGGGTGAGGAGGTGCTGCCGGGCCTGCATGCACGCGAGATCAACTACCTCCGGCGCGAAGAGTGGGCCACGACGGCCGACGATATGCTGTATCGCCGCAGCAAGCTCGCGCTGCACCTGCCCGCCGACAGCGCGGTTATCCTCGACGAGTGGCTGCGGCGCCATCCGTCCGCCGGGCCGGCGGACGGGTCGCTGGTGCACCCTCCCGGGTGACGAGAGGTTCACATGACGCGATTCGTGCTCGCCCTCGACCAGGGCACGACCAGCTCCCGCTCCATCCTGTTCGACCACGACGGCGCCATCGTCGCCGTCGCGCAGCGCGAGTTCACGCAGCACTTCCCGCGTTCCGGCTGGGTCGAGCACGACGCCGAGGAGATCTGGGCCACACAGGTTGCCACCGTCGCCGAGGTACTCGCGCGCGCGCACGCGAAGCTGACCGACCTCGCCGCGATCGGCATCACGAACCAGCGCGAGACCACTGTGCTGTGGGACCGCGCCTCGGGCCGCCCGGTGGCGCCCGCCATCGTCTGGCAGGACCGCCGCACCGCCGACACCTGCGCGCGCCTCAAGGCCGAAGGCTACGAGCCCGAGGTCGCACGGCGCA
>Ga0114939_10000385_pt1 | contig 37240 bp, 38 predicted proteins | sample AshMeaCrysSpring_FD_87196 | JGI IMG/M metagenome (GOLD analysis project Ga0114939, IMG submission 87196) | Groundwater microbial communities from Big Spring, Nevada to study Microbial Dark Matter (Phase II) - Ash Meadows Crystal Spring | ecosystem: Environmental > Aquatic > Deep subsurface >...
GAGAGGTGGTTCTGCACCTCGTGGTCGAGCACGGTGCCGTAGTAGGTCCCGGACTCGATGGGGTTCGGCGTGACGGTGATGCCGGCGGCGGTCATCGCCTCGATGAAGGCGGCGGCCTCCTTGCCCCGGGTCTCGGTCTCGGGGTAGTCGTAGACGAGCTCGGGCATCGGCTCACCGGACTCCTCGATCAGCTGCTGGGCGAACTCCGGGTCACCCTGAGCGGGGATCTCCTGGCCCAGCAGACCCTCCCACAGCCCGGTCGGGGCGTAGTCGAGCGCGAGGTTGGGCTTGATGATGCCGTCGCCCTCGCTACCAGCGAATTCACCGCCGAGGACGGTGAGGATGTTCTCCCGGTTCATCGCGGCCAGGATCGCCTGCCGGTGCTTCTGGTTGGGCACCTTCGAGGTGTTGATGGCGATGTACTGGACGTAGGGGTCGAACTCGTCCCAGCGCCGGTCGGTGAACCGCGGGTCCTCGGCGAAGACCTGGGGCACGTTCGACGGCTGCAGGCCGCCCGGGTTGCCCAGAGCGAACTGGTCGTCGCCGGCGTCGGCGATGACGCGCTGGTCGATGGCACTGCCCTCGAGGGCGAACTGGTAGACGATCCGGTCCGGGTAGGCCGGGCGCAGCGGGTCCGCCTCGGAGTCCCAGTTCTCGTTGCGCACGAGCACGAGCTGCTGGCCCTTGGTGTACTCCTCGATCTTGTACGGTCCGTTGGACAGCGGCGCGTCGGTGTACTGCTCGCCGGTGTCGGCGTCCTCCTTCACCGGGCTGAACGCCTGGAGGGTGACGGTGTAGTTGAAGTCGGCGACCGTCTTGTTCAGCTTGAACGTGATCGTGTTGCCGTCGCAGCTGACCGCCTGGTCGAACGCTGCTGTGTCGTTCGGGAAGGGCTGCGTCAGCTCCGGGTCCTGGAAGATGCGGTTCTGCTCGACGTAGGGACCGGCGTAGGCGGAGCCGGAGGACTCGTCGGCAGTGGTGTCCTCGTCGTCGCCATCGGCGATGTAGCCCTCGACGGTCGGGATGTCGAGCATCGACACCGCGTACTGCGGGCCGTCGGTGATGACGTCCTGAGCGAAGGTGCGGCTCACGCCGTACTTGACGTCCTCGCAGGTGACGGGCGAGCCGTCCTCCCAGGTGGCGTCGTCGCGCAGCTCGAAGGACCACTCGGTGGCGTCGTCGTTCGGCGTGCCGGTATCGACGGCGAGGTCGCCGACGATCTGGTTGGCCTCCTCTGGGTCCTCGCTGAACTTGTAGTTCGTCAAGGTCCGGGTGATGAAGGCACCGGTGAACGCCAAGTCCTCGCCGGTGTAGTTGCGCTGCGGGTCGAGATGCTGGATCTGCTCCCCCACGCTGAGCACGTAGAGCGTTCCGCCCTGCTGCCCTTCGCCCCCGCCGGCTGCGTCGGTGGCCTCGCCACCGCCGCTGTCCCCGCCCCCGCAGGCGGCCAGCACGAGTGCGCCGCCGGCAGCGAGGACAGCGGCACGGGTTCCCCATCCGGGTAGTGCCATGAACTTCCTCCTGGTCGCTTCCTCGGGGGCGGGCGCCCCCGGGTCTGGTGTTACCGCCGGGTCTGGCGGCATGTCTCCGGCGCTGTCGTGCAGCGCCGGACGTCTGCGTGGGTCCGGCTCACACCCGCCCCGCTCGCGGGTCGACCGCATCCCGGATGGAGTCACCGAGCAGGTTGAACAGCAGCACGGTGATCAGCAGTGCGGTGCCCGGGATGAACAGGTAGGTCGGCACCACGGTGAAGAACCGCACCGAGTCGGCCAGCATGTTGCCCCACGTGGGCGTCGGTGGCAGCACGCCGATGCCCAGGAACGACAGGGTCGCCTCGGTGACGATGTAGGTCGGGATGGTGATCGAGACGACCACGATGATCGGGGCGATGAGGTTCGGCAGGATCTCGGTGAACAGCACCCGCCGAGGACGCGCGCCCAGGGACTCGGCCGCCTCGACGAACTCCCGCTCCCGCAGGCTCAGCACCTGGCCCCGCACGATGCGGGCCAGGTAGGGCCAGCCGAAGAAGCCCAGCACGACGATGATGTAGAGCACGCGCCCGGTGTTCGGCGCCAGCCCGGCCTCGGTCGCCAGCTGCTGGGCGACGGGCGCCAGCGCGATGAGCAGCACCAGCACCGGGAAGACGAGCGTGAGGTCGGTGACGCGGGAGATGAACGTGTCGATCCAGCCGCCGCGGTAGCCGGCGACGATGCCCGCGAGGGTCCCGATGACGGTGCTGATGACGGTCGCGACCAGGGTGATGAACAGCGACAGCCGGGCCCCGTAGAGCAGCCGGGCGAAGATGTCGCGCCCCGTCTGCGGCTCGACCCCCAGCGGGTGCTGCAGGCTGATGCCTCCGAAGGGTCCTTCGGGCAGCGATCCGGCCGACGAGAGCACGCTCGGGTTGAACGCGTACGGGTCGACGCCGACGAGCCGGGTGATGAGCGGGGCGAAGATCGCCGTCAGCAGGATCACGAGGATCCCGACCATCGACACGATGGCGGTACGGTCCCGTCGCAGCCGGGCCCACACGATGGCCTTCAGCGACCGCCCGGCGACGGCAGTCTCGTCGGCCGGCGCCGGGCCGGTCGCGTCCGCGACGTCTACTGCCATCCGGTGCTGCGCTCTCCCCTGGACTCCACAACGTATCCACCCCCGTCGGGGGCAGAACGCGGCGACAGTACGCCAGCGCCGCCAGCGCCTCCAAAGCCCGCGAGGGCTCGTGGCCGAATCGTGACCGACCTGCAACCCGGGCGCGGCTACCGGTGCAGGGCTCGGGCGAGGTCGTCCCGGCGCCCCAGCAGGCGCTGCACACCGTGCTCGGTCGCCTCGGGGATGCCGGCGGCGAGCAGCCGAGCCAGCCCGTGGTCACCGGCGGCGGCGCCGCGGCGCATGACGGCGACGGCTCCCCGCAGCCGCGGCGCCACCCGGTCGAGCACGCCCAGCGGGTCGGTGCCGTACGCGTCGGCCAGGGTGCCCAGCCCGGCCGCCTCCTGCTGCGGATCCAGGTCGTGGCGCAGCACGAGCTGCCACCCGGCGAACGCGACGTCGTCGAGCGGGTGCCCGGGGGCGGCCATGTCCCAGTCGAGTACGGCGCGCAGCCGTCCGCGCCCGTCGAGCACGAGGTTGTGGGCGCTCACGTCGTGGTGGCAGATCACCTGGCCGGCACCCCGGGCCAACAGCCCCCGCCGCCAGACCCGTGGCTCGGCTGGGAAGCTGGCGCCCACGGCGTGCATGCGGCGCAGCCAGGCACCCACGTCGGCGACGAGCCCAGGGCTGCAGAACTCCACCGGCACCGAAGGGGCATCGCCCATGGTCTGGCCGGGGACGAAGCGCAGCACCTCGCGCCCGGCCCCGTCCAGGCCGAGAGGCTCGGGGACGCCGGCCACGCCGCCCGCCACCAGGTGGCGGAGCAGGTCGTGGACGGCGGGCGTCCACGGTCCCGCGGGGCGGCGGACGGTGTCACCGACCCGGACGGCTCCGCCGACCCGGCCGCCGGGCAGGGCCTCAGCCGAGGCGAGCAGGTCGGCCAGGGCGTGCACGACGGGCCAGTCGGCGGGCAGCCACGACACCGAGGCCAGGGCGTCCGTCGGCAGCCAGGCCAGGGCGTCGTGGTCCTGCAGCGGCTGCGGCTGCGGGCCGTCGGGCTGCTCGAGCGTGGCCAGCCACACGCGCAGCACAGCACCGGTGGCGGTGCGGACGTCGGCACCGACCCGGGCGCCACGCCGCACGGTCACGCCGAGCTCCTCCTGGCACTCGCGCACTAGGGCCTGCGCCTCGGTCTCGCCGGGCTCGACCTTGCCGCCGGGGAACTCCCAGCCGCCGGCCAGCAAGGACGGCGCGCAGCGCCGGGCGGCGAGCACCCGGCCGTCCGCGACGATCGCCGCACCCACGATCACCTGCGGGTCGGCAGCCGGCATGGGGCCACTGTGGCACGGCTGGCGACGGTTGCCCGGGTGTGCCACCGTGAGCCGGGTGAGCGAGGTGCTGGGCGCGACCGAGGTGGCAGCGGCCCTGACCGGGCTGGCCGGGTGGAGCGGGGACACGACGGGGATCGAGCGCACCGTCGGTGCGCCGAGCTTCCTCGAGGCGATCGCAGTGGTCGACGAGGTCGCGCTGGCCGCGGAGGCCGCCGACCACCACCCCGACATCGACATCCGCTGGCGCCGGGTGCGGTTCGCCCTGTCCACGCACTCCGCCGGCGGCGTCACGGCCAAGGACCTGGCCCTGGCCGCCGAGATCGACCGCATCGCCGCCGTCCACGCCGCGTCCTGACCCCGCCCGGGCTCACGACGCGCGTAGGCGCGCTCCCCTCCCGCGCGGGCTGACGACTCAGACGTTGAAGCGAAACTCGACCACGTCCCCGTCGCGCATGACGTAATCCTTGCCCTCGATGCGCACCTTGCCGTGGGCGCGTGCCTGCGCCATCGACCCCGCAGCGACGAGGTCGTCGAAGGAGACCACCTCGGCCTTGATGAAGCCCTTCTGGAAGTCGGTGTGGATGACCCCGGCCGCCTCCGGGGCGGTGGCTCCCTTGCGGATCGTCCAGGCCCGGGACTCCTTCGGCCCGGCGGTGAGGAACGTCTGCAGGCCCAGGGTGTCGAAGCCGACCCGGGCGAGCATGTCCAGTCCCGACTCGGCCTGCCCCATCGACTGCAGCAGCTCCAACGCCTCGGCCGGTTCCAGCTCGACGAGCTCGGCCTCCACCTGGGCGTCGAGGAAGACGGCGTCGGCGGGAGCGACCAGCGCGGCCAGCTCGGCACGTCGGTCGGCGTCGGTCAGGCCGGCCTCGTCCAGGTTGAACACTTAGAGGAACGGCTTGGCCGTCAGCAGGAACAGCTCGCGCAGGCCGGCGCGGTCCAGCCCTGCCTCGAAGACGGTTCGCCCGGCCTCGAGCTCGGCCTGCGCCGCCTCCACGGCGGCGAGCACCTCGGCCCGATCACGGCTCTGCTTGGCCTCCTTGACCAGCCGCGGCAGCGCCCGCTCGATCGTCTGCAGGTCGGCCAGGACGAGCTCGGTGTTGATCGTCTCGATGTCGGAGCGCGGGTCGACTCGGCCGTCCACGTGCACGACGTCGGGGTCGTCGAAGGCGCGGATGACCTGGCAGATCGCGTCGGACTCGCGGATGTGGGAGAGGAACTGGTTGCCCAGGCCGGCTCCCTCGGACGCGCCCCGCACGATGCCCGCGATGTCGACGAACGACACCGTCGCCGGCACCACCCGGGCGGAGTCGTGCATCGCGGCCAGTACGGCCAGCCGCGGGTCGGGCACGCCCACCACACCCACGTTGGGCTCGATGGTCGCGAAGGGGTAGTTGGCGGCCAGCACGTCGTTGCGCGTCAGCGCGTTGAACAGCGTCGACTTGCCGACGTTGGGCACTCCGACGATGCCGATGGACAGGGCCACGAGAGGGCAAGCGTAGGTGCTGGGCCGGGCCGCGTTCGCCGACGGCGTGGGCGGCACGCCGGTCGCGCTGCCGGGTTCTGTCGGAGGCCCCCGGCACAGTGCTCCCATGGTCGCAACGGACGTGGTCGTGGTGCTGGCGGTGCTCGCGCTGGGCGTGCTGGCAGGGGTCGTGGCGGGACGGGCTCACGCCCGAGGCCAGGCCGCGGCGCAGCTCAGCGCCGTCACCGCCCGGCTCGAGGCCGAGCAGGCCGCCTCGCAGCAGCGCGTGCAGGCCGAGCGGGAGTCGTCCGAGCGGCGGCTGACCGACCTGCGTTCCTCGCAGGCCGACCTCGAGACGAGGCTGGCGGCGCTGTCGCAGCAGGCTCTCGCGCAGACCTCCGAGCAGCTGCTCACCGTGGCCGCGGAGCGGTTCGGGGCCCAGCGGGAGGCCGCCGAGCACGACCTGCAGGCCCGGCAGCAGGCCATCGAGGCGCTCGTCGCCCCCCTGCAGCAGTCGCTGCTGAGGGTGCAGGACCAGGTGAGCACCGTCGAGCGCCAGCGGACCGACGCCTACGCGGCGCTGCGTGAGCAGGTGACCGGCATGAAGGAGACCTCGGAGCTGCTGCGGGTCGAGACCCGCCAGCTGGTGTCGGCGCTGCGGGCGCCGCAGGTGCGTGGTCGCTGGGGCGAGCACCAGCTGCGGCGGGTCGTCGAGGTGGCCGGCATGGTCGAGCACTGCGACTTCTCCGAGCAGCCCACGCTCACTGGGGGCGACGGCCAGGCGCTGCGGCCCGACCTGGTTGTGCACCTGGCCGGCGACCGGCACGTCGTGGTCGACGCCAAGGTCTCCTTCGCGGGCTACCTCGACGCGATGGAGGCCCGCGACGACGCCACCCGCGCCGACCGGCTGCGGGCGCACGCGCGGCACGTCCGGACCCACATCGATGCGCTGGCCGGCAAGCAGTACTGGCAGCACCTGGAGCCGGCACCGGACTTCGTGGTGATGTTCGTGCCGGCCGAGGTGTTCCTCAACGCCGCGCTGGAGGAGGAGCCGTCGCTGCTGGAGTACGCCTTCGAGCGCAACGTGGTGGTGGCCACGCCCGCCACGCTGGTGGCGCTGCTGCGCACCGTGGCCTACACCTGGCGGCAGGAGGCGCTGGCGGCCAACGCCCGCGAGGTCTACGCGCTCGGCCGCGAGCTGCACGCCCGGCTGTCCACCATGGGCGGGCACATGTCCACCTTGGGCAAGGAACTGGCCGGCGCCGTCCATGCCTACAACAAGACCGTGGCGTCGCTGGAGACCCGGGTGCTGGTCCAGGCCCGACGGTTCAGCGACCTGCAGGTGGCCGACGCCGAGCTGGCGAGTCCGGCGCAGGTGGAGGTCGCGCCTCGCGCGGTGCAGGCCGAGGAGCTCGTGGCCTGGGACAACGACAGCCTCGTGCTGCTCGGCGACGACCGCCGACGGGCCGCCGGGCAGGACGAGCAGGCAGCCGGGGACGTCGCGTAGCGCCTAGGACGCGACCTCTGCCGCCTTGATCTGGCGCCGCAGCTCGGGCGGGAGGGCGAAGACGAGCGACTCCTCAGCGGTGAGGACCTCCTCGGGCACCGGGAAGCCCCGCGCGGCGAGCCACTCGACGACGCCCCGGACGAGCGACTCGGGCACCGACGCGCCGCTGGTGAGAGCCACGGTGTTGACGCCGTCCAGCCACGCCTCGTCGATCTCGCCGGCGTTGTCGACCCGGTACGCGGCCTTGGCCCCCGCTTCCAGGCCGACCTCGACCAGGCGCACGGAGTTCGACGAGTTCGCCGATCCGACGACCAGCAGAAGGTCCGCCCGGGGGGCGACCTGCTTGACCGCCACTTGGCGGTTCTGGGTGGCGTAGCAGATGTCGTCGCTGGGCGGATCCTGCAGCCCGGGGAACCGCTCCCGCAGCCGGGTGACGGTCTGCAGGGTCTCGTCGACGCTGAGCGTGGTCTGGGACAGCCAGGCCAGCTTGTCGGTGTCGGCGACCTCCACCATGGGCACGTCGTCGGGGTGCTGCACGAGCGTGATGGCTTCGGGGGCCTCGCCGCTGGTGCCCTCCACCTCCTCGTGACCCTCGTGGCCGATGAGCAGGATCTGGTACCCCTCGGCCGCGAACCGCCGGGCCTCGGCGTGCACCTTCGTGACCAGCGGGCAGGTGGCGTCGATGGTGCGCAGGCGGCGATGCTCGGCCTGCTCGCGCACGGCCGGGGAGATCCCATGGGCGGAGAACACGACGAGCGAACCCTCGGGCACCTCGTCGAGGTCGTCGACGAACACGGCCCCGCGGGCCTCCAGGTCCTCGACCACGTGCCGGTTGTGCACGATCTGCTTGCGCATGTACACCGGCGGGCCGAAGTGGTCCAACGCCTTCTCCACCGTCACGACCGCGCGGTCGACGCCGGCGCAGAAGCCCCGCGGGGAGGCCAGCAGGATCCGCTTGGTCGGCTCGCTCATGGTCACCCATGGTAGGCAGCAGCCCTAGGCTGTGCCTGGTGGCGCTGCAGACCTCGCCGGACTCCCCGGTGCCTGTCCGGGTCGTGTCCCAGCACATCGGCGCCTGGGTGCACCGGCTCGGCGCGGTCTGGGTGGAGGGCCAGGTCACCCAGCTGACGCGGCGACCGGGTGCCCGCACCGCCTTCCTCGTCCTGCGCGACCCGGCAGCCTCGGTGTCGCTGCACGTGACCTGCCCGATGGAGGTGCTGGCCACGCTGCCCACCCCGCTGAGCGAGGGCGCCCGGGTGGTCGTGCACGCCGCGCCCCGCTGGTGGTATGAGCGTGGCTCGCTCAGCCTGGCGGCCGACGACATCCGCCCGGTGGGCATCGGCGCCCTGCTGGCCCGGGTGGAGGAGCTACGCCGGCTGCTGGCCGCGGAGGGTCTGTTCGACGCCGACCGCAAGCGTCGCCTGCCGTTCGTCCCGCGCGAGGTGGGGCTGGTGTGCGGGCGCGCCTCCGCGGCCGAGCACGACGTGCTCACCCAGGCCCGGCACCGGGCCCCGGGGATCGCCTTTCGGGTGGAGAACGTGCCGGTCCAGGGGGTGGCGGCGGTGCCGGCCGTGGTCGAGGCCATCCAGCGACTCGACGCCGACCCGGACGTCGAGGTGATCATCGTCGCGCGCGGGGGAGGCTCCGTGGAGGACCTGCTGCCCTTCTCCGACGAGCTGCTGGTGCGCACGGTCGCCGCCTGCCGTACCCCGGTCGTCTCGGCGATCGGGCACGAGACCGACAGCCCGCTGCTCGACTTCGTCGCCGATGTCCGGGCGAGCACCCCCACCGACGCCGCCAAGCGGGTGGTGCCCGACGTGGCCGAGGAGCGTCGGCGGGTCGGCGAGGCCCGGGCCCGGGTGGACGCCTCGGTGCGCGCGGCCCTGCACCGGGAGCGCTCGCTGCTCGCTGCGCTGCGCAGCCGGCCCGTGCTGCTCGATCCGGCTCCCGCGCTGGTCGTGCCACGCCGGGAGTCGGTGGGGCGCGACCGCGACGCCGCCCGGGTCGCGCTGGGACGGCGGGTGCAGACGGCCCGGCTGCAACTCGACCACGCCCGGGCCCAGGTGCGCGCCTTGTCACCGGCCGCGACGCTGGCGCGCGGCTACGCGGTCGTGCAGCGTGCCGACGCCACAGTGCTGCGAAGCGCCGCCGACGTGGTCGTCGGCGACCCGGTACGCGTCCGGCTGGCCGAGGGTGAGCTGCGCGCCGACGTGACTGGCACGACCCCCGACTCCTCCCACCGGCAGGGCACCTAGAGTGCCGCGATGACAGCGCTCCCGACCCCTGCACCCGTCGAGCCCGATGATGTGGCGGCGCTGGGCTACGAGCAGGCCCGGGACGAGTTGTCCGCCGTCGTGCGCGCGCTGGAGGCCGGCGGACTCACTCTCGAGCAGTCCCTCGGGCTCTGGGAACGAGGTGAGGCGCTCGCCGACCGCTGCCAGGCCCTGCTGGACGACGCGCAGCAGCGGCTCGACCAAGCTCAGCGCAGCCGGGCAGCAACCTCGTCGAGCTCGGAGTAGCCGGCCGAGCCGAACAGCACCACCACCGAGTCGCCGACGTCGCGCACGAGCGCGCGGTCCGGCGCGTCGCCCCCGGTCTCACGCCACCGCGGCCAGGTCTGGCCCACCACCACGCTCTGGCCGTCGGCGGTGGCGTCGGGCACCTCGGCGGCGACCACGTCGGCGACGTCCCCGTCGTTGGTCTGCACCAGCCCGACGTAGCCGCCGGCGTCGGTGACGTAGTTGAGCCGCAGGGTGGCCACGTCTCCGCCGCCATCGAAGGAGACCTGGCTGGTGGTCCACCCGGCGGGAAGCCCGGCCGGCGCCAGCACCTCGAACGGCGCCGACTGCCGGGCCGAGGTGAGAACCGGCGCGACGTCGACGTCGCGCACGGTCGGCTCCCGCGGCGAGGAGAGGATCGCGAACCCACCGATGAGCGCCACCAGCACCAGCACCAGGCCGAGCGAGCGCGCCATGTCGCCCAGCGTCTCGGTGCCCCGCCGCCTCGCCATGACCCCATCCTCCCCGGAGCGGCCCGCACGCGCCCGCTCGGGGCCTACCGTGAGGTCGTGCTGACTGTCTGCGGAGAGCTCGTTGCCGACCTGATCGTCCGGGACGACGGGACGCTGCTGCCCGTGCCCGGCGGCAGCCCGGCCAACACCGCCTTCGCCGCCGCCCGCCTCGGGCTGGGCGTGCAGTTCCTCGGCCGGTTCGGCGACGACCTGTTCGGCGAGGCAGCCTGGACGCGGCTGCGCGAGGCCGGGGTCGACCTGACTGGCAGCGTGTCCGCCTCCGAGCGGTCGACGCTTGCGGTGGCGACGACCGACAGCGAGGGGCACGCCCGGTACGCGTTCTGGACCCAGGGCACGGCCGACTGGCAGTGGACCGACGCGGAGCTCGCGGGGGCTCCGGCACCCGCGACACGGGCCGTCCACACCGCGTCGGTCGCGTCCTGGACCCCGCCCGGCGCGGCGGCGATCCTCGGCCTGCTCACCCGCGGACGCGCCGCCGGGATGCTGGTGAGCTACGACCCCAACGTCCGGCCGCCGCTGCTCGGCGGGGAGTCCCGGGCGATCATCTCGGCGATGATCAGCCAGGCGGGCCTGGTCAAGGTCAGCGACGAGGACCTGGCCGCGCTGCACCCGGGCCAACCACCGCTGACCACCGCCCGGCAGTGGCTGGCCCTGGGACCGTCCGCCGTCGTCGTGACCGCCGGCGCCGACGGAGCCACGGTTCTGCGGCCCGACCACCACCCGCTGTCCGTCGCCGCGCCGCCGGTGGCCGTCGTCGACACCATCGGTGCCGGTGACACGTTCACCGCTGGGCTGATCGCCGCCCTGCTGGGCCACGTCGGTGAGGCGACGAACGCGGCTGCCCGGCTGCGCGAGCTTGACGACGCGGCGTGGTCCCAGGCGCTGGCGTCCGCAGCCACCGCAGCAGCGATCACCTGCAGCCGCGCCGGTTGCGACCCGCCGACGCAGGACGAACTCGCCGCCGAACTCGCCCAGCAGGGCTGAGGCCGCACCGGCCAGGGCTCAGCCGCTGGTCAGCCCCTTGAGTCGTTTGAACCGTCGTGGCGGCTTGCGCTTGACCTCGACGCTGCCGAACAAGGCCAGGCCGGTGATGCTCACATGCGGCGCCTGGCCTGTCGCAGCCTCGTGCGGGCCGCTGTACTCACCGAACACCCCAGCCCCACCGGTGCTCACCGTGATGTCAGCAGGCACGTAGACCACCACGCTGCCGAAGATCGCGTTGGCCTGGATCGTCGTCTCCCGGGAGACGAGGCTGGCCTCCCAGAGGTCGAGCTCGACGCTGCCGAACACAGCCACGGACGCGAACTCCGCCGGGAGTGTCCACGGGCCGGTCCGCTTGGCCTCGGCGAACACCGCGACGGCGCTGTCGGTGGTCGCCGTCCCGCCGACCCGGGCCAGCCCTGACGGGCCCGGTAGGCCCGTGGCCGGGTCCGGGGTCTGCGGGACGGACGGGGCCGCCGCCCGCGGGCCCGGCAGCCGGGCCCCGGGCAGGTCGGAGACGACCGGCTCGAGGTCGCGGTACGTGCGCGCGGTGTAGGTGGCCTCGAGCCGTTCGTCCAACTCGTCCAGGGTCAACCGGCCGTCCCCGGCCGCCTGCCGCAGCGCCTCGGCCACGACCTCCCGGTCGGCGTCCGAGCAGCGCAGATCGCGCGGGTCGCTGGGCGGGCCGGCCGGTCGCCGAGGTTCCAGGCCACTCACGCCCACACACGCTACTTCGCCGGTGGGGTGTTCGGGCGGCTGGCGTGGCCCACCCACCACCTCGGGCCCCGGCTGCTGCGGGTTGGTGACCGCTCCCCTACCCCACCCGGCTCACCCCCCGCTGCGTCCGACCGAGCGAGGGCCCGAGCCCACGATGACTCGGACGCCACACCGGTGCCCGCCTTGCGTCCGAGGTATCGGGGCCTGCGGCCCGCGGCGCCTCGGACGTCCGGCTGGCAGGGGGGCACCTGTGGACGCTCGGAGCAGTCGGAGCCGCAGACCGTCGAGACTGCGGCCATGAGCACCGCCCACGACAGACGGTCGCGGCGTGCAGCGCTGGACGCGGCGCTCGACGCCCAAGACGGTGTGGCCAGCCGGCGACAGCTCTCCAGCTGGGGCTGGACCCGCTGGCAGGTGCGCGCCGAGCTCGAAGCTGACCGCTGGCAGAGCCTCGGCCGTCAGACAGTCGCGGTCTACACCGGGCCACTCCCGCGTCGGGCCCGGTGGTGGGCCGCCGTGCTGGAGGTCGGACCCCGGGCCGTGCTGGCTGGAGTCAGCGCCCTGCAGGCAGCCGGGCTGTCCGGAGTCGATGAGGACGCCATCCACGTGGCGGCTCCCACGTCGTCCCGGCCGCGGCGCCCTCCCGGTGTTCGGGTGCACGAGACACGCCGGCTGCGGCCCCCGGACGTGGCACCGGCCGGCCTGCCGCGAATGCGTCCGGCACCGGCCGCCGTACTCGCTGCCCTGTGGGCGTCGAGCGACCGGCAGGCGGCCCTGTACCTCGTGGCCACCGTCCAGCAGCGCCTCACCACCCCCGAGGAGCTCGCTCGGCACGTGTCCAGGGTGCGCCGGCACCGTCGCCGACACCTGCTGGTGGCCGTGGCCGCCGACATCGCGGACGGCGCACGGGCCCTCAGCGAGCTCGACTTCGCCGGGCTGTGCCGCTCCCGAGGCCTGCCGCCGCCAACTCGACAGTCCGTGGTCACGACCAGCCAGGGGCGCTGCTATCTCGACGTCACCTGGGACGAGTGGGACCTCACGGCCGAGATCGACGGCATCCAGCACACCTGGGTCGATGTGTGGCTCGATGACGCGTGGCGGCGAAACGACCTGGTCATCGATGGGAGGGCCGTGCTGCGCTTCCCTGCGCTGGCGGTGCGGCTCGACGCCGCGCGGGTGCTGGACCAGACCGAGGCCGGCCTGCGGCGGGCCGGCTGGCGACCCGGCCGAGCTGGGCCGGCGGGCGGCCGCCGAAGCCGGCACGCCGCCTGACGAAGGCGGCAGAGCCTCGCGCTGGCGTCCAGCCTGGGTCAGACTTCCGGCAGTAGGGCACACCTCGTCGGACGAGTGAGGTGGCGACGGTGGGCAGGTGATGCCGCTGGCAGCCGAACCCGGGCCCGCGGCCTGGGGGTGCCGGCGGCTTCCGGCACGGGCAGCGTCCTACGCTGCGAGGCGTGCCCGAGTTCTGCTACGCCGACCTGTTGCCGCTGACCAAGCCCGACACCCCGTACCGGCTGCTGACCACCGAGGGCGTCACGGTCGTCGAGGCCGCGGGACGACGCTTCCTCGAGGTGCATCCCGAGGCGCTGCGGCTGCTCACCGAGACGGCCATGCACGACATCGCGCACTACCTGCGACCCGCGCACCTGGCCCAGCTGCAACGCATCCTCGACGACCCGGAGGCGTCCCCGAACGACCGCTTCGTGGCCACCGACCTGCTGCGCAACGCCAACATCGCCGCCGGCGGCGTACTGCCGATGTGCCAGGACACCGGTACGGCCATCGTCTCGGGCAAGCGCGGCCGGCACGTCCTCACCGACGGCCGCGACGCCGAGCACATCAGCCGCGGGGTGTACGACGCCTACACCACGCTCAACCTGCGCTACTCCCAGCTGGCCCCGCTGACGATGTGGGAGGAGCGCAACACCGGCAGCAACCTGCCCGCCCAGGTCGAGATCTACGCCGAGGATCCCTACGGCGACCCGGCCGCCTACGCGCTGCTGTTCATGGCCAAGGGCGGCGGGTCGGCGAACAAGTCCTTCCTCTACCAGGAGACGAAGGCGGTGCTGAACCCCACGTCGATGCTGGCGTTCCTGGACGAGAAGCTGCGCTCGCTCGGGACGGCGGCCTGCCCGCCCTACCACCTGGCGATCGTCGTCGGGGGGACGAGTGCCGAGCACGCGTTGAAGACCGCCAAGCTGGCCTCGGCCAAGTACCTCGACACGTTGCCGACCTCCGGCTCGATGGACGCCCATGGGTTCCGCGACCTCGACCTCGAAGCTGCCGTGCTGGAGCTCACCCGCGGCTTCGGCATCGGCGCCCAGTTCGGCGGCGTCTACTTCTGCCACGACGTGCGAGTCGTGCGGCTGCCCCGGCACGGTGCGTCCTGCCCGGTGGCCATCGCGGTGTCGTGCTCGGCCGACCGGCAGGCGCTGGCGAAGATCACTGCCGAAGGTGTCTTCCTGGAGCAGCTGGAGACCGACCCGGCGCGGTTCTCCCCCGAGGTCAGCGACGAGCACCTCGACGACTCCGAAGTGGTGCGCGTCGACCTCAACCGCCCGATGGACGAGATCCGCGCCGAGCTCGCGCGCCACCCGGTGAAGACCAGGCTCTCACTGACCGGCCCGCTCGTCGTCGCCCGCGACATCGCGCACGCGAAGATCAAGGAGCGGCTCGACGCGGGCGAGCCGATGCCGGCCTACCTGCGCGACCACCCCGTCTACTACGCCGGTCCGGCCAAGACCCCACAGGGCTACGCGTCCGGCTCGTTCGGGCCGACGACCGCGGGCCGGATGGACTCCTACGTCGACCGGTTCCAGGCCGCCGGGGGATCGTTGGTCATGCTGGCCAAGGGCAACCGGTCGGCCGCGGTCACCGAGGCCTGCCAACGGTACGGCGGGTTCTACCTGGGTTCCATCGGCGGGCCGGCCGCCCGGCTCGCGCAGGACTGCATCCGCTCGGTGGAGGTGCTCGAGTACCCCGAGCTGGGCATGGAAGCCGTGTGGAAGATCGAGGTCGAGGACTTCCCCGCCTTCATCGTCGTCGACGACAAGGGCAACGACTTCTTCGCCGAGACGTCCCGACCCGTGCTCACGATCGGCCGCCGCAGCCCCTCGGCCTGACCGGGGCGCACACCGGCGGCCCAGCCCTCAGCTGCGGGCGAACGGGTCGGGGACGAGCCGCGGCACCCGGCTCGCGTAGACGTCGTAGGCCTCGCCGAACCGCGCACGCAGCAGCTGCTCTTCGTAGCCGGCCTTGACGTGCAGCACCAGGACGAGCGCGACCAGGCCCAGCAGCGGCTCGGGACGGGCGGCCTGCGCCGCCCCGGCCGCCGAGCCCAGCAGCACCGCCGCGTAGATCGGGTGGCGCACCCAGCCATAGGCCCCGTCCGTGCGCAGCTCGGCGCGCCGGGCCGGAGCTGGGTGCACGCGCAGGTGCCGTCCCAGCACTCCTGCTCCCCACAGCCCGAACACCAGGGCCAGGGCGACCACCACCCAGCACGCGGCCGTCACCCAGGTCGGCAGCGACCAGCGCGGCGGAGCCGGCCACAGCCAGACGACCAGCAAGCACACCACCTGGGCGGCCACGAGCCAGCTGCCCCGGTCGATCCGCAGCCTGCTACCCGCCACACCCCAAGCCTGGCACGACCCGCTGCGTCGCAACCGCCTTCGTCGGAGTCGGGGTCGCCCTCGGGTAGCCGTTGGCGGTTCCGAGCGGCACAGCCCACCATGGGCCGATGACCGACTCCCCGGGTACCAGGGTCGAGCGTGACTCGATGGGTGAGGTGAGCGTCCCCGTGGACGCGCTGTGGCGAGCCCAGACGCAGCGTGCGGTGCAGAACTTCCCGATCTCGGGCGAGGCCGTCGACCCCGCGATCGTCCGCGCGCTCGCGCTGCTCAAGGCCGAGGTCGTGGCGGCGCACCGCGACCTCGGCCTGATCGAGCGCTCTCTCGCCGACGCGGTCGTGACGGCGGCTGCGCGGGTCGCCAACGGGGAGCACACCGACGCGTTCCCCGTCGACGTCTACCAGACCGGTTCGGGCACCAGCACCAACATGAACGTCAACGAGGTGGTGGCCACGCTGGCCGAGCGTGCGTCCGGACTGAGCGTGCATCCCAACGACCACGTGAACGTCGGCCAGTCCAGCAACGACACGTTCCCGGCCGCGGTGCACGTGGCGGCCTGCTCGATGCTCGTCGAGACCACGCTGCCGGGGCTGCGGCTGCTCGAGGCGTCCCTTCGTCGCAAGGCCGACGAGCTCGCCGACGTCGTCACAGCCGGACGCACCCACCTCATGGACGCCACCCCGGTCACCCTCGGCCAGCGGTTCGGGGGATACGCGACCCAGGTGGGCAAGGCCGCGGACCGGATCGAGGCCACGGTGCCTCGGCTCAGCGAGCTGCCGATCGGCGGAACAGCCGTCGGGACGGGGCTCAACGCCGACCCGCGGGTGGCACCCCGGGTGGTGGCACGGCTCGCCGAGCGGACGGGCCTGCCGCTCACGGAGGCGATCGACCACGTCGAGGCGCAGGCGGCGCGCGATGGCCTGGTCGAGACCAGTGGTGCACTGCGGGCCGCTGCCGTGGCACTGACCAAGGTCTGCAACGACCTGCGCTGGATGGGCTCAGGGCCGCGGGCCGGTCTCGGTGAGATCCGCATCCCCGACCTGCAGCCGGGCTCGTCGATCATGCCGGGCAAGGTGAACCCGGTGGTCTGCGAGGCCACGCTCATGGTCTGCTCGCGGGTTGTGGGCGACGACGCGACGATCGCCTGGGCCGGCGCCTCGGGCTCGTTCGAGCTCAACGTGCAGATCCCGGTGATGGGCCAGGCGCTGCTGCAGTCGGCCCGCCTGCTCGGACGGGCGTCCGCGCTGCTCGCGGCGCGCTGCGTGGACGGCATCGAGGCCGACGCCGTCCACGACCGGGCGCTGGCCGAGGGCTCGCCGGCCATCGTCACGGCCCTCAACAGCTACCTGGGGTACGACGCGGCGGCGGCGGTGGCCAAGCGGGCGGTGGAGCAGCGCCGCGGCATCCGCGAGGTCGTCCTGGCCGAGGGATGGGTGGACCGGGGAGCCCTCACACTCGCCCAGCTCGACGCAGCCCTCGACGTAAGACGCATGGCAACCCCGCACGAACGGTGATCGTGGAGCAGGCGCCGCCGCCGAGGAGGGCTGGGCTCCTCCCATCACGCACTGGGTGGCCGGGGGCCGGTCAGTGCGGGAGGTCCTCCAGCATCTCGGTCACCAGGGCCGCGATCGGGGAGCGCTCGGACCGGGTGAGCGTCACGTGTGCGAACAGCGGATGGCCCTTGAGCTTCTCCACCACCGCGACCACGCCGTCGTGGCGGCCGACCCGCAGGTTGTCGCGCTGGGCCACGTCGTGGGTGAGGACGACGCGGGCGTTGGTCCCCATCCGGGACAGCACCGTGAGCAGCACGTTGCGCTCCAGCGACTGCGCCTCGTCGACGATGACGAACGAGTCGTGCAGCGAGCGGCCCCGGATGTGGGTGAGCGGCAGCACCTCGAGCAGGCCTCGGTGCAGCACCTCGTCCACGACGTCCTCGGTGGTGATCGCGGTGAGGGTGTCGAAGACCGCCTGCGCCCAGGGATTCATCTTCTCGGCCTCGCTGCCGGGCAGGTAGCCGAGCTCCTGGCCGCCGACCGCGTAGATGGGCCGGAACACCACCACCTTGGTGTGGATCCGGCGCTCCAGGACGCTCTCCAGCCCGGCGCACAGGGCCAGCGCCGACTTGCCGGTGCCGGCCCGTCCGCCGAGGCTGACGATCCCGATCTCGGGGTCGAGCAGCAGGTCGAGGGCCACTCGCTGCTCCGCCGACCGGCCGCGCAGCCCGAAGACGTCGCGGTCACCACGGACCAGGCGCACCCGCTTGTCCGGCGTCACCCGGCCCAGGCCGCTGCCACGTTCACTCACCAGCACCAGCCCGGTGTGGCAGGGCAGGTCGCGCGCCTCGTCCAGGTCGGCCAGGCCGTCGTCGTAGAGGGCGTCGAGCAGGCTGCCGGGCACCTCGACCTCGCTCATGCCGGTCCAGCCCGACTCGACGACCGTCTCGGCCCGGTACTCCTCGGCGTGCAGGCCCACCGAGGACGCCTTGACCCGCAGCGGCAGGTCCTTGCTGACCAGCGTCACCTCGTGGCCCTCGGCCTGCAGGTTGCGTGCCACCGAGAGGATCCGGGTGTCGTTGTCACCGAGCCGGAACCCCGGCGGGAGCACGTCGGTGTCGGTGTGGTTGAGCTCGACCCGCAGCCACCCGCCGTCGTGCCCGACGGGGACGGGCTCGTCGAGCCGGCCGTGCTGCACCCGTAGGTCGTCGAGCAGGCGCAGCGCCACCCGGGCGAAGTACCCCAGCTCGGGGTGGTGCCGCTTGCCCTCGAGCTCGGTGATGACCACGACCGGCAGCACCACCTCGTGCTCGGCGAAGCGGTGCAGCGCGTACGGGTCGGACAACAGGACGCTGGTGTCGATCACGTACGTCCGGCGTGCCGGCATGGCCACTCCTGTCGTGTGACGGGGACGGGGATCACCCTCCGAACCGTCGCTCCCGCTCGGCGTACGAGCGCAGCGCCCGGAGGAAGTCGATGCGGCGGAAGTCCGGCCAGAGGGCCTCGCAGAAGTAGAACTCGCTGTGCGCGCTCTGCCAGAGCAGGAACCCGGACAGCCGCTGCTCCCCCGAGGTGCGGATGACCAGGTCGGGGTCGGGCTGACCCTTGGTGTAGAGGTGCTCGGCGATGTGGCTGACGTCGAGGACCTCGGCCAGGTCGGTGAGGCTGGTGCCGGCCGCGGCGTGCTGCTGCAGCAGGGAGCGCACGGCGTCGGCGATCTCCTGCCGCCCGCCGTAGCCCACGGCGACGTTGACCAGCATCCCCGGAAGGTCGCAGGTGGCGTCCTCGGCGTCCTTGAGCGTGCGCTGCAGCGAGCCGGGCAGCACGTCGAGGGCTCCCACCGGGTGCAGCCGCCAGCGGCCGGCGGCGGCGAGCCCGTCGATGGCGCCATCGATGATCGCGACGAGGGTGGCGAGCTCGTCCGCGGGACGCTGCAGGTTGTCCGTGGACAGCATCCACAGCGTGACGACCTCCACGCCGGCGTCGTCACACCAGCCGAGGAACTCGACGATCTTGTCGGCGCCGCGCTGGTGCCCCGCCTCGGTGTCGGCCCCCATGATGCGCGCCCAGCGCCGGTTGCCGTCGAGGATCACCCCGACGTGGCGCGGAACCTTCGCGGGGTCGAGCGAGCGCACCAGCCGCCGCTCGTAGAGCCCGTAGGCGAGGTCGTCCACCGCCACGCTCGGCAGGTTACCTGCCGCTGCGGCGGGCACCCCGCAATGACGTAGGTTACGGTGACGTAGGTTGCTCTCCCGATGGTGGCGCTGGAGGTGGACGTGCCCGCCGACTCGCCGGCTCAGTCGCCGCCGACGCCGCAGGAAGGCCACGAGCCGAACCGGCTGGCCCGGGCCGAGTCCGCCTACGACTCCTTCGCCGACCGGGTCGAGGCCCGCGTCCAGGGCGCGCTGGACCGACTTCCCGCGCGGGTCAAGCCGAGGCTGCGCGGCTGGCTGCACCTCGGCGCCATCCCGGTCTCGACCGTGCTGTGCCTCGTCCTGGTCGTGGTCGCCCCCACCGCAGCCGCCCGGACCGCGCTCGCGGTCTACCTGGCCACGAGCGTGCTGTTGTTCGCGGTGAGCGCGGTATACCACCGCGGAAGCTGGGGGCCGGCCATGGGCGACTTCCTGCGCCGCCTCGACCACGCCAACATCTTCCTCATCATCGCCGGCACCTACACGCCGTTCGCGGTGCTGCTGCTGCCCCCGACGCAGGCGCGGCTACTGCTCGTCGTGATCTGGGTCGGGGCCGTGGCGGGGGTGCTGTTCCGGCTGCTCTGGCTGCACGCCCCGCGCTGGTCCTACGTGGCCGCCTACATCGCACTCGGCTGGGTCGCCGCCTTCTTCGTCGTCGACATCGTGCGGCTGGGTGGCGGCCTCATCCTCGCGCTTCTCCTGCTCGGCGGGGCCCTCTACACCGTCGGTGCCGTCGTCTACGCCACCCGTCGGCCCGACCCGAGCCCGCGCTGGTTCGGCTACCACGAGGTCTTCCACGCCTTCACCATCGCCGCCTGGCTGGCGATGTACGCCGCCATCGCGGTGCTGGTGGGACGGGCCTGACGGCTCGGGCTCAGGCGCCTCCGGGGCCCTGGGCGCGCACCTGCTCGACCTGGCGCAGGGCCTCGCGAAGGTCGGCCAGCCAGGCCTCGCTGTTGCGGCCGACAAGCCGCACGCACCAGGCCAGCGCGTCGGAGCGGGAACGGGCGACGCCGGAGTCGACCAGGGTGTCGAGCACCTGCCGCTCCGGCTGGCGCAGCCGGGTCATCACCGGCACGGCCGCGGTGGTGAACAGCACGTCGCGCCCGCCGCACCGCACCCCCCACGACACCCTGCGGCCGGAGCGGTGCTCGAGCTCGCGGGCGATCTCGATCCGTCGCCCCCGGGTGTCCTCGCGGAAGCCGCGCACCCGGCCCGCCACTGCCGCTGCCCTCTCCGCCTCGTCGGCGTCGCCGGCCACCTCGGGCTCCGGCAGCACGCCGACCACGAGCACCTCGTCGCGGTCCACGCTCACCTCGACCGAGGTGAACCAGCCGGACGGCAGGCGTCCGGTCATCCAGCCACGGATCTCTGCTTCGATGGGATCACTCATAACTAGACGATTACATGATTACATGCATTCGTCCATAGCGTCCGCTCATGGCGAAAGCCTACGGGACGACCGCTACCGGTCCGCGTGCGTGCCGGAGCACGTGGTCGCTGACCGAGCCGAGCAACTTCCCGATCCGACCGCGATGTGCGTGCCCCACGACCACCAGTGCCGCGGTCCGGCTCGCCTCCACCAGGCAGTCCGTGGCCGAGGCGTGCACCGGCAGGACGTCCACCGGCACCGCCGGCTCTCCGAGTACCGCTGCCACCTCAGCCCTCATCTGACCGGCTACCGCCTGCTCGAAGTCGGTCATGGGCGGCACGACACCCGGCTCGCCGTGCGCCGGCCGCGGGGCGTGGGTCAGCGACCAGCCCCGCAGCACCACCAGCCGGGTGCCCCGCAGCTTGGCCTCTTCGGCGGCGAAGGCCATGGCGGAGCGGGCCGACCCCGAGCCGTCGGTGCCCACGACCACTGCGCCGCTCAGGTCGGGGACGTGCTCGCACACCTGCCCCGGTAGGTGTCGGGTCGGCGTCGCCCCACCCGCCGGCTCGCCACCTCCCGGTTGCGTGGTGTCCGCCACTGTCCCCTCCCCGTCCCGGTCGGTCGGCCTACGGTGGGTCCATGAGCGTCGATCCTCGCGCCGGGACCCCAGCCCAGCACTCGGACCTCGTCGACCTGGCCCACCTCGTCACCGCGTACTACGCCGAGCACCCCGACCCCTCGGTGCCCGAGCAGCGGGTGGCGTTCGGCACGAGCGGGCATCGAGGTTCGTCGCTGGCCTGCTCGTTCAACGACGACCATATCGCCGCGACCACGCAGGCGATCTGTGAGTACCGGGCCCAGGCCGGCATCGACGGGCCGCTGTTCCTGGGTCGCGACACCCACGCGTTGTCCGAGCCTGCCACCACCACCGCGCTGGAGGTGCTGGCCGCCAACGGGGTCACCGTCCTCGTCGACGCCGCGGACCGGTTCACCCCCACCCCCGCGCTGTCGCACGCGATCCTGGCCCACAACCGGGGACGCACCGCCGGCCTGGCCGACGGCGTCGTGGTGACGCCGTCCCACAACCCGCCGGCCGACGGCGGCTTCAAGTACAACCCCCCGAACGGGGGCCCGGCCGACACCGACGTGACCCGCTGGGTCCAGGACCGTGCCAACACGCTGCTCGAGCAGGCCCTGCGCGGTGTCCAGCGCATCCCCGCGGCGCGGGCCCGGTCGGCCGACACCACGAACCGCTTCGACTTCCTCGGGTCCTACGTGGACGACCTGCCGGCGGTGCTCGACCTCGAGGCCGTGCGGGCCGCAGCCGTGCGGGTCGCGGCCGACCCGATGGGCGGGGCCAGCGTCGACTACTGGGCCGCCATCGCCGACCGGCACCACCTCGACCTCACCGTCGTGAACCCGCTGGTCGACGGGGCGTTCCGGTTCATGACGCTGGACTGGGACGGCAAGATCCGGATGGACTGCTCGAGCCGCTCGGCGATGGCTGGCCTCATCGACCGGATGCGCGGCGCCTCCACCGGCGCCGCCGGCTTCGACGTGGCCACCGGCAACGACGCCGACGCCGACCGGCACGGCATCGTCACGCCGGACGGCGGCCTGATGAACCCCAACCACTACCTGGCCGTCGCGATCGGCTACCTCTACCGGCACCGGCCCGATTGGCCCGCCGACGCCGGCATCGGCAAGACGCTGGTGTCGTCGTCGATGATCGACCGGGTGGCAGCCGACCTCGGCCGCCGCCTGGACGAGGTGCCGGTCGGCTTCAAGTGGTTCGTCCCCGGGCTGCAGACCGGCACGGTCGGCTTCGGCGGCGAGGAGAGCGCCGGGGCCTCCTTCCTGCGCCGCGACGGCAGTACCTGGACCACCGACAAGGACGGCATCCTGCTGTGCCTGCTGGCCGCGGAGATCATCGCCGCCACCGGGCGCAGCCCGTCGGCGCTCTACTCCGACCTCACCGAGCGCTTCGGTGCACCCGTCTACGCCCGCATCGACGCCCCGGCCTCGCGGGAGGAGAAGGCGCGGCTGGCGGCCCTGTCCCCCGCCGACGTCACCGCGACCGAGCTCGCGGGCGACCCGATCACCGCGGTGCTCACCGCCGCACCGGCCAACGGGGCGCCGATCGGCGGGCTCAAGGTCACGACCGAGCAGGGCTGGTTCGCCGCCCGACCCTCGGGCACCGAGGATGTCTACAAGATCTACGCCGAGTCCTTCCGAGGTGAGCAGCACCTGACCCGGATCCAGGAGGAGGCGCGCGCCGTCGTCGCCGCCGCGCTCACCGGCTGAGCTGCTCGGCCAGCACCGCCAGGTCCGTGGTCGGGCGGTCGCAGACGAAGCCACGGCAGACGTAGGCCGCGGCGGCGCCGTCGAGCAGCGGCCGGTCGCGCAGCAGCGGCACCTGCGGGGCCGCCGTCCCGGCCGGGTCGCCCGCGACGACCACCAACCCCGGACGGCGCGAGCGGCGGGCCCGGGCGAGCAGCGCGTCCCGCCGCGGGTCGTCGGCAACGCCCACGACCGCGACCTGGACCGGCCCGTCCAGAGCCGCCTCGGCCGCGGCCAGCGCCCACGAAACGAACCGGGGCGACCGCGCTGCCAGCAGCCCGGCCGACCCCAACGCCCGTTCGGCCGCGCTGCGGTGTCGGTGCGAGCCGGTCAGCGCCGCGAACGTCAGCAACGCGTGCGCGGCGGCCGAACGGCCGGACGGGCTGGCGTTGTCGGTGGGGTCGGCGGGCCGACGACCGAGCCGGGCGTCGGTGGCGTCGTCGGCGGTGTCGTACAGGTCGCCGGCGACATCGCTGAACCGGTCGAGCACGACGGCCAGCAGCACCTCGGCCCGCTCCAGCCACTCGGGGTCACCGGTCGCCTGCAGCAGGGCGAGGAAGCCCTCGGCCACCTCGGCGTAGTCCTCGAGGACGCCCGCCGGGGCGCCGGCAAGGCCGTCGCGCGAAACCCGGCGCAGTCGTCCCGACCCGTCGAGGTGCACCCGGGCGAGCAGGTCGCCGGCATCGAGGGCCGCCTGCAGCCAGGCCGGCTCGGCCAGCCGGGTGCCGGCCTCGGCGAGGGCGGTGATCGCCAGGCCGTTCCAGCCGGCGACCACCTTGTCGTCCCGCGCCGGCTGGGGACGCTGCGCGCGGGCCTCCAGCAGGGCGGACCGCACCTGCTGCCAGCGGTCCGGGTCGTCCGGGTCGACGCGAAGCTGCAGCGTGGACGAGCCGTGCTCGAAGGTGCCCCGGGCCGTCACCGTCAGCAGGGCGGCGGCCCACGCGCCGTCGTCCTCACCCAGCACCTGCCCGAGCTGGGCCGGCGTCCAGGCGTAGCTGAGCCCCTCGACCCCGGCCGCGTCGGCGTCCAGGGCCGAGGCGAAACCCCCCTCGGGGGTGCGCAGGTCGCGCAGCAGGAAGCCCGCGGTCTCGGCGACCACCCGATGCGCCAGCGGGGAGCCACTCGCCTGCCACCAGTGCAGGTAGACCCGCAGCAGCAGCGCGTTGTCGTAGAGCATCTTCTCGAAGTGCGGCACCACCCAGTCCCGGTCGACGCTGTAGCGGGCGAAGCCACCGGCGAGCTGGTCGTACATCCCGCCCCGGGCCATCGCCTCGCAGGTGGCGCTCACCATCGCCAGCGCGTCGGGGCGCCCGGTGCGGGCGTGGTGACGCGTCAGCCACTCCAGCGCCATCGACGGGGGGAACTTCGGCGCCCCCCCGAAGCCGCCACGCTCGCGGTCGAACTCCCCCGCCAACGCCCAGACGGCCTGGTCCAGCCCAGCCGGATCGGGCGGACGGGCGCCGCCCGGCGGCCGCCGGTCCGCGAGCGCGGCGGCGATACGCAGGCCCGAGGACTCCACGTCCTCGCGGCGGGTGCGCCAGGCCTGGCTCACGGCGTCCAGCACCTGCCGGAACGCCGGCATCCCGGGCCGCGGCGTCGGTGGGAAGTAGGTGCCAGCGTGGAACACCCGCCCGTCCGGGGTGAGGAACGCCGTCATCGGCCAGCCGCCGTGTCCGGTGAGGGCCTGGACCGCTTCCATGTACACGGCGTCGACGTCGGGCCGCTCCTCGCGGTCCACCTTGATGTTCACGAACTGCTCGTTCATCTGCGCGGCGGTGGCCTCGTCCTCGAACGACTCGTGCGCCATCACGTGGCACCAGTGACAAGCGGCGTACCCGACGCTCAGCAGCACCGGGACGTCCCGGCGCCGGGCCTGCTCGAAGGCCTCGTCCCCCCACTCGTACCAGTCCACCGGGTTGTCCGCGTGCTGGCTCAGGTAGGGGCTGGTCGCGCCGGCCAAGCGGTTGGGCATGGGTCCACCTCAGCGGGTCGCCGGGGACTCGTCCACTCGGGCGTACCTCCATCCACCGTCGCCGAACTCGGCCCCTACCGCTGTCGCGTGAGCGACCGATCCGCCGGCGGCGAATGCGGCCGGCACGCCCGGCATCACCACTGGCAGGACGGTCTGCAGCAGCGCGCCATGGGTGATGCACAGCACGGTGCGGTCGCGACCCGCCTGCTGGTCCACGAGCAAGGCCAGGAACGCCTGGAACCGGTGCCGGACGTCGGCCAGGCTCTCGCCGCCCTCGTGGCGGGCGGCCTGGTCGTGGTCGACCACCCAGCGCCGGGTCAGCTCGTCGTGCAGGCGCCACGCCTCGGGGTCGCCGCGGCCCTCCAGCACGCCGCGGTCGGGCTCGCTCAGCCCGTCCGCCACCACCGGCGAAAGGCCGAGGCGCTCGCCGATCACGGTCGCCGTCTCACGGGCCCGCGGGATCGGGCTGCAGTAGAGCGCCCCGACACCCTCGCCGCGCATCCGCTCGGCGAGCTCGCGCGCCTGCCGACGGCCGAGCGCGGTGAGCCGGTGCGGCAGGTCGCGGTTGGAGATGACCCGTTCGACGTTGGCGACACTCTCCCCGTGCCGCGCGAGGACGACTCGCACGACCCGATCGTGCCGGGCCTGGCCGCTCCAGGCAATTCACCGACCGTTGACTTCGCGCGGCGGTGAGGCGTAGCGTGAAACGACGTGCGAGCCATGATCGTCAAGGAGTTCCGCGAACTGCGCCGCGACCGCCGCACGCTCGCCATGCTCGTCGTGATGCCGCTGCTGCTGCTGGTGATCTTCGGTTATGCGGCCAACTTCTACGTCTCCAGCGTTACCGCCGCGGTGGTGGGGCCGGGTACCGAGCAGGTCGCCGGCCAGCTGCCCGACTTCTTCGTGGTGTCCACGGCCGACCCGGACGGCGACCGCGCCGACGCGCAGGCCCTGCTGGCCGACAACGAGGTCGACGTCGCGTTCGTCGCCACCGGTCAGCCGGTGGAGGCGCTCGTGGACGGGTCCAACTTGTTCGCGGCCCAGTCGACCGTGTCGGTGCTCAACCGGCTCGGGGACACGGTGAGCACGCAGGTGCTCTACAACCCCGACCTGGAGACCTCGTGGGTGATGGTACCGGCGATCATCGGGCTCATCCTCACCTTCATCGGCACGATCATCACCAGCATCGGTCTGGTACGAGAGCGGGAGAGCGGCACGCTCGAGCTGCTCGCGGTGATGCCGATCCGTCCCAGCCAGGTCATCCTCGGCAAGATCACGCCGTACTTCCTGGTCGCTGCCGTCGACATGGTGGTGGTGACCGTACTGGGCATCGTCTTGTTCGACGTCCCGTTCAACGGCAGCCCGGCCGTGTTCGCCCTGGGTGCCGGGCTGTTCCTGTTCGTCGTCCTCGGCCTGGGCGTGTTCATCTCGACGATCAGCCAGACCGCTGGGCAGGCCATCCAGACAGCGTTCTTCTTCCTCCTCCCACAGATCCTGCTGTCGGGGATGATCTTCCCGCTGGACGCGATGGCAGCGGGCGTGCGCTGGATCGGCTACCTGCTTCCGCTCACCTACTTCACCATGATCTCCCAGGGCGTCATGCTGCGCGGCGCCTCGTTGGCCTCGCTGTGGCTCCCGTTCACCGTGCTGAGCGTGATGGCCGTGGTCGTGTTCACCGGCGCCGTGCTCCGGTTCCGTCGCGACCTGGCGCCCGGCCGGCGGCGGGCGAGGACCCCAGGGGTGCATGCCGCCCACGGCGCCCATGGCGCTGCCGCCTCCCCGGTCTCCGGGGGCGGTGCCTGATGACCTTCGGCGTCCACGGCGCGCAGGTGTCGTTTCGTGGTGTCCCGGCGCTGGCCGGGGTGAGCGTGCAGGTGGAGCCGGGCAGCGTCGTGGCCGTGGTGGGTGGTGACGGGGCAGGAAAGACGACCTTGTTGCGCAGCGTCGTCGGCGAGGTGCGGCTCGACCGCGGCACCGTCGCGGCCCCCGACGCCGCCGGCATCGGCTACCTGCCCGCCACCGCCGGCTGCTGGGGTGCGCTCACAGTGGTGCAGAACCTGGACTTCGTCGGCGGGGTCTTCGGCCTGACCGGGAGCGGCCTGAAGCAGCGGCGCGACGCGGTGCTGGCCCGGGCCGGGCTCGCCGACGTCCCGCACCGGCCGGCGGCCCAGCTCTCCGGAGGCATGCGGCGCAAGCTCGGGTTCGCCATGGCGGTGCTGCACTCGCCACGGCTGCTGGTACTGGACGAGCCCAGCACCGGGATCGACCCGGTGAGTCGGGTGGACCTGTGGCGGCTGGTGTCCGAGGCCGCCGCAGCCGGCACGGCCGTCCTGCTCGCGACGACCTACCTGGACGAGGCGGAGCGGGCGAGCCATCTGCTCGCGCTGGACCGGGGCCGGATGCTCGCCACGGGCTCGCCGGCCGACGTGGTGGGCTCGTTGCCCGGCGCCGTGACCCGATGCCCGGCACCGCGGCGGCCGGAGTGGGCCTGGCGGCGGGGGCACGAGCTGCACGAGTACTGGCCACCCGGGGCTGCGCTGCCCGAGGACGCCGTCGCGGTGGCGCCGGACCTGCAGGACGCCGTCACGGCGCTGGCGCTGCTGGACCGGGCCAGGGCGAGGGAGGTGGCATGAGCACCGCCGGACCGCTGCTCGCCGCGCACGGCGTGACCCGTCGGTTCGGGTCGTTCGCGGCCGTGCAGGACGTGACCATCCGCGTCCACGCCGGCGAGGTGGTCGGGCTGCTCGGCGCCAACGGCGCCGGCAAGACCACCCTGATCCGGCTGCTGCTGGGGCTGCTGGCCACCACGTCCGGCACCGTCGAGGTGCTCGGCGGGCCGCCGGACCGACGGCGCCGCAGCCTGCTGGGCTACGTGCCGCAGGGCCTCGGCCTGTACGGCGACCTGACCGTGCGGGAGAACCTCGCCTTCATCACCCACGCCTATGCCACGACCGTGCCCGACCTGCCTCCGGCGCTGGCCGCCGACGGCGATGCGCTGGTAGCCGACCTGCCGCTCGGGCTGCAACGCCGGCTCTCGTTCGCCGCGGCGCTCGCGCACGCCCCGCAAGCCCTGGTGCTCGACGAGCCGACGTCGGGCGTCGACGTGGTGGCGGCTGCCGCGCTGTGGGATACCGTCCGGGCGCAGGCCGGCGCCGGGGTGGGCGTGCTGGTCACTACGCACACCATGGCCGAGGCCGCGCAGTGCGACCGGCTGTTGCTGATGGCCCGCGGGCGGCTGGTGGCCCAGGGCAGCGAGTCCGACATCGTCGGCGGCACCCGGGCCTTCCAGGTACGCACCGCTGACTGGGCGGCAGCCTTCGCCGCCCTGGACGCAGCCGGCGAGCCCGTCATGCTGGCCGGGCGAGACGTACGGGTGGCCGACTCCGATCCGCAGACGCTGTTCCGGGTGCTTGCCGCCGCCGGCCTGCAGGCCCAGGTCGTCGAGGTGCCGGCCACGATCGAGGAGCGGATGAGGGTGCTCGCGCGCGCCGAACCCGGCGCGGAGGCCTAGTGGCACGGCGGGGACGCCGTCCGCTGGGAGGTCCCGACACCCGCGAGGCGATCCTGTCCGCCGCTCGGGAGCTGTTCGCGGACCGCGGCTACCAGGCCACCACGATGCGGGCCGTCGGCGCCCGGGCCGGGGTCGACCCGGCTCTCATCCACCACTACTTCGGCACCAAGGACGGGCTGCTCCAGGCCGCCCTCGTCCTGCCGGTGGACCCCGTCGAGCTGCTGGCCGGCGTGGCCGCCGACCCGGCGCGCACCGGTGAACAGGTGGTGCTCCGCATCCTTCGGCTATGGGACGACCCGGCGGTGCAGCACCGGATGGTCGGGCTGCTTCGGGTCGGCCTCTCGCACCCGCACACCGTCGACGTGCTGCGCGACATGCTCGGCCGCACGGTGCTGGTGGCCCTCGTCGGGCACGCGGCGCCCGACTCGGCTCCGCTGCGCGCCGCGCTCGTCGGCTCCCAGATCGGCGGGCTGCTGCTGGGCCGCTACCTCGTCGGCGTCCCCCCGCTCGCCCAGGCGTCGGTGGACGAGCTGGCCGCAGCGGTCGGCCCGACCGTCCAGCGCTACCTCACCGAGCCCCTCGACCTCCCGCCCTGACAGCCGCCCCCCTCCGAACGATCACGTTTGGCACGGACACGCCGACCTTGCAAGGCCGATCTGACTCGCAAACCGGGAAGGTGTCTGGCAAGGGACGTCGGCGGCCTGGGGATCCGTGGTCGAGTCAGACCTCGGGACGGGCCAGGCCGCGCGCGAAGGCCTCGTTGAACCGGCGGACGAGGGGGCGGGGACGGCCGTAGTCGAGCCAGCAGAAGCGGACGACCTCGAACCCGAGCGAGCGCAGGCCGTCCTCACGGATCTTCTCCTGCCAGACGACCTCCTCGGGCGGCATGCCAGAGGTGTCGGCCCGGTACTTCACGCGTCCGTCGAACTCACCGATCGTGCGCTGCCGACGGAACAGGAAGTCCACCCGGGCAAGCAGCGCTCCCCAGCCGTCGCGGATCTCCACCTGCAACTCGGGCCTGGGCAGTCCGTTGACGTGGAAGAACACTCGCCCCCGCGACTCCCCGACGGTCTCGGCGAGGCCGTCGGAGAACGCGACCGTGCGACCGGCCGCCCGCGCACCAGGCCAGTCGCTCATCCAGAAGAGCATCTCGCGCAGCTGTTCCGGCAGCACGAGACCGCGATGCAGGGCGGCGTCAGCGGTGACCACGCCCGACTCGAACGGGACGCTGCGGCTGTGGTCGACCACCGTCCGGGCCGGCGAGGTCACCGGGACGCCCTCCGCGAGGGTCAGGTGCTCGGACGGCAGCTGTGCGGCGTGGTGTGCCACTCCGGCTTCGACCCGTGAGCCGTGGCGCCGAGCCGGCCGAACGACGTGGACGAGTGACAGGTCGGCGCCCCAGACCGGGAGCCCGAGCGCGACCGCCGCCGAGACGTGGGCCAGCGCTGCGGGCTGCTCGAGCGCACGCAGCACAGCCTTGGCGCGGATCAGGTGCCGCTGCTCGACCGTGGCGAGATCCCACCCGCTGCGATCGGCGTAAGCGCCCGGACGGATCCTGACCCAAGCGCCGGAGCGGTGCAGCCGCTCGATCTCGGCTGCACCGAGTCCGAGGTCGAGCGCCTCCCGGCGCAGGATGGCACCGGTGGTCACCAGGGGAGCGAGGACGGGTAGGTCGAGCACAGGCTCGAGGCTGGACTGGCCGACGCCGTCCCCCGAGCCGCTTCGCCACCGCTGGGGACGACACCCCGGTGGTCCCCCTGGCTGTGGGTAGCCAGCTGAGCCGCGAGAGCCGTCCGAGGCCGGTGGCCGCGTGAGCCGCGCTTCACCAGGATGAGGCGCACCTTGCACGGCGGATCTGCCTCGCAAGGTCGGCGTGTCCGTGCCAAACGTGATCGTTCCGAGGGGGGCGGCAGGGTCAGGCGTGGGAGTCCGACGAGTGACCCGGGAAGACCTTCGCCGTCGGGTCGATGATGGGCGCGGCGTTGTTCACCGCCGTGGCCGCCTCACCGAAGCCGGTGGAGATCAGCCGGACCTTGCCGGGGTACTCCACCACGTCGCCGGCGGCGAAGACGCCCGGGATGGACGTGGCCAGGTGGCTGTCGACGACGATGTGCCGCTTGGAGGTCTCCAGCCCCCAGGACTGCAGCGGGCCGAGGTCGGCGACGAAGCCGAGCGCCGCGATCACCTCGTCGCACTCGATGCGCCTGACCTGCTCGGTCTCCTTGTCCACCACGTCGACGGCGGCCACCCGGCCGTCCGGGCCGCCGATGATCCCGGCCGGCGTGAAGGGGGTGAGCACCTCGACCTTGGACGCACGCAGCCGGCTCACCGACCCCTCGTGCGCCCGGAACTCGTTGCGGCGGTGGACGAGGGTGACCGAGGCGGCCCGGTCCGCGAGCACGAGCGCCCAGTCCACCGCGCTGTCCCCGCCGCCGACGATGAGCACGTGCCTGCCGTCGAGCGCGGCCAGGTCGGTGACGACGTAGCGCAGCCCTTTGCCCTCGAACTCGTCCCCGCCGGGCAGCGTGCGGGGGGTGAAGGTGCCGATGCCGGCGGTCACCACCACCGCCTTGGCGTGCACATCGGTCCCGTCGTCGAGGCCGACGGTGAGTACGCCGTCCTCGCCCCGGGTGAGGCTCTGCGCCCGCCGCCCGAGCAGGTACAGCGGGTCGGCCGAGGAGGCCTGCTCGACCAGACGGGTGGCCAGGTCGCGGGCCAGTACGGAGGGGAAGCCCGCCACGTCGTAGATCGGCTTCTCCGGGTACAGCGCCATCAGCTGTCCGCCGGGCTCGGGCAGCGAGTCCACGATCGCGACGCGCATGCCCCGGAAGCCGGCGTAGTACGCCGCGTACAGGCCGCTGGGCCCGGCCCCCACGATGAGCAGGTCGACGTCAGTGGCCATGCAGGCTCCTGAGGACTGGAGGTTGAGGTCGCTTACCACCGTACGGCCCGAGCCTCAGCCGGCGGGGCGGTCCTCACCGTCGGGCTCGACCCCCTGCATCCTCTCCTGGTCGGACTCGCCCCGCTCGTCGAAGCGCACCCGGCGCATCTGCTTGCGCATGCTCAGCAGGAGCAGCACGAGCACCGCGCCCAGCACGACGAAGGTCCAGAAGGCACCGGGGCCGGCCCTCAGGCCGAAGTCCTCGTCCTGGGCCTGCAGGAGGACGGCGAGCCCGGCGGCCAGCACGTCGGCGCCTGGCCCGGCGAGCACGGTGGTCACCGTCCTATTGTGACTCAGTCCCGCGGCCGGCCTGCACCGGGGACCAGCGCGCGCACCCCGGCGAACAGGTCGTCCTCGGGCACGGTGGTCGGCACGAGGCTGTGCACCAGCTCGTAGTCCTCGGTGGGCCACGCGGCCTCGTGCACCTCCCGCGGGCAGGCGAACCAGGCACCGTGCGGGTCGATCTGGGTGCGGTGGGCCAGCAGCGCCTCGTCCCGCACCGCGAAGTACGCCGCGCACGGCACCCGCGTGGTGATGCGCCGGTCGTGCTCGGGGTCGACCGGCCACTCGGCCAGCCGCTGCGCGTACGGGGAGTCCAGGCCCCGACGCAGCATCTCCTCGTGCAGCGCCTGGGTGCGGGCCCGGTGGAAGGCGTGGTGGTAGTACAGCTTGAGCGGCGACCACGGCGGTCCGGCGGCGGGGAAGGCCCGCAGGTCCGCACTGGCCCGCACCGCTGCGACCGTCACCTCGTGGCAGCGCACGTGGTCGGGATGGGGGTAGCCCCCGTTCTCGTCGTAGGTGGTGACGACGTGCGGGCGCACCCGACGCAGCACGGCAACCAACCGAGAGACCGGCTCGTCCAGCGGCTCCAGCGCGAAGCACCCGGCAGGCAGCGGCGGGGGCGGGTCGCCCTCGGGGAAGCCCGAGTCGACGAAGCCGAGCCATTCCTGCTCGATCCCCAGGATGCGACGCGCCCGATCCATCTCCGCGCGGCGGATCGCCGTGATGTCAGACCACACCTGCGGGGTGTCCAGCGCCGGGTTGAGCACGGAGCCGCGCTCTCCTCCGGTGAGGGTCACCACCACCACCTGGACGCCTTCGGCCACGTAGCGGGCGGTAGACGCTGCCCCCTTGCTCGACTCGTCGTCGGGATGGGCGTGGACGTGCAGCAGCCGCAGGGGCGCAGTCGGCACGACGGGGAGCACGGGCGACAATCGTGCCGTGCCCACCCCGCCCCCGCTGCCCCCGGATCGGCCCGACCTGGCCGAGCGCTACGGCGTGGCAGCCCGCGGGTCCCGGGTACCGCTGGGCCTGGCGCTCGTGGGCCTGGCCTTGGTGGGGATGCTCGCCGCCCTGGTCTGGGGCCTGGCCGAGCGGGACACGGGTCTTCGCGTCGGTGTGCTCGGGTACGGCGACGCCACCGCCGACACGATCAGGATCACGCTGGAGGTGTCCCGGCCGGCAGGCATGGACGTGGTGTGCGACGTGGCCGCCGTCGGCGAGGGCAAGGTCGACGTGGGCGCCGCCCGGGTCGAGGTCCCAGCGGGCCAGGACGACCCCGCGATCGTGCGAGTCGTGATCGAGACCGCCTCGCGGCCCCTCGGGGCCCGGCTCGTCGGCTGCCAGCCGGTCGGCTGAGCCGGGCTGCTCGCGGGCCCGGTGGCCTGCCCCGCGGGCTACTCTGGACGGCTTGTGCCGGCCCTGCCGAGACGACCCCGAGGAGCACCCGCCATGAGCGAGCATGTCGCCTGGCTGACCCAGGAGGCCTTCGACAAGGTGAAGGCCGAGCTGGCCCACCTGACGACCACCGGGCGCAGCGAGATCGCGAAGCGGATCGAAGCCGCACGCGCCGAGGGCGACCTGTCGGAGAACGGCGGCTACCACGCCGCCAAGGAGGAGCAGGGCAAGCAGGAGGCCCGCATCCGCCAGCTGCAGGACCTGCTGCACCGGGCGGTCGTGGGCGAGCAGCCTGCCGACGACGGCACGGTCTGCCCCGGCATGGTCGTCACCGTGCGCTTCTCCGGCGAGGAGGAGACCGAGACCTTCCTGCTCGGCTCGCGGGAGATGGCCGCGCTGGACTCCGTCGAGCACGAGGTGTACTCCCCGCAGTCGCCGCTGGGCAGCGCGATCAACGGGACGTCGGTGGGCGACACCGTTCGCTACACGGCTCCCAACGGGCGCGAGCTCGAGGTCGACGTCGTCGCGGCCACGCCGCTGGGTGCCTGATCCGCAAGCCCGGCCTCATCGGTTCGCGCGGTTGTAGGTGCGCACCCCCAGCGGCGCGAACACACCGATGATCACCACGATCCAGATCGCGGACAGCAGGTAGGGGTTCTCGCTCGGCCACGAGCCGGTCGAGGCCACGGGGTTGCCGAACAGCTGTCGGCACGACTGGGTGATGGCGCTGAACGGGTTCCACTCCGCCACGGGCTGCAGCCAGTCCGGCAGCGCCTCCAGCGGCACGAACACGTTCGAGATGAACGACAGCGGGAAGATCGTGATGAAGCCGATCTGCTGGACGGTCTCTACGGTCGGGGCCTTCATGCCCATGAAGACGCCGATCCAGGTCATCGCGAAGGTGAACGCCCCGAGCAGCAGCACCGCCGCGACGAACTGGCCCACGGTTCCGTTGACCCGCCAGCCCACGGCCAGGCCACTGAGCATGAGCACGACGAGGATGATCGCGTTGTAGATGACGTCGGCGACCACGCGGCCGCCGACGACCGCCGAGCGGGCCATCGGCAGCGACCGGAACCGGTCGATGAGGCCCTTGTTCATGTCATCGTTCATGCCGACGGCCGTGGTGATCGCGGCGAAGCCGAGGGTCTGCACGAAGATCCCCGGCATCAGGTAGTTGCGGTACACCTCGGCACCGCCGTCCCCCACCGGGATGGCGCCGCCGAAGACGTAGGCGAACAGCAGCACGAACATGATCGACTGGAGCACCGCGAAGATCGCCAGCTCGGGGATGCGGGTGATGCGCTTGAGGTTGCGCCACACGACGACGGCGCCGTCGGCGAGGGCTCCGCGCAGGCCCGAGGAGGTACCCGTCGTCGCAGCGCTCGGGGCGGGGGTCGTGAGCGTGGTCATGCGCGGCTCCTCGCCGTTGTGGGCTCGGGTTCGTCGGCGCCGTCCTGGCGCCCTTCGGCGGCGTGTCCGGTGAGCGTCAGGAACACGTCGTCCAGCGTGGGACGTCGCAGCCCGACGTCGTCGATGGCGATCCCGTCCTCGGCCAGCCTGCGCACGACCTCGACCAGGTGGTCCGCCCCGCCCGAGGACGGCACGGTGATGCGGCGGGTGTGCCGGTCGACTTCCGGGGGCCCCACGGCGTCGGGGGTGAGCAGGTCGAGGGTCTGCGACAGCATCGCTGGGTCGTGCACGACCACCTCGATGCGCTCGCCGCCCACCTGGCTCTTCAGCTCGTCGGCGGTGCCACGGGCGATGATGCGCCCGTGGTCGACGACCGCGATGGTGTCGGCGAGCTCGTCGGCCTCCTCGAGGTACTGCGTGGTGAGCAGCAGGGTGGTGCCGCCGCGCACCAGGTCGCGGATCACGTCCCACATGCCGAGCCGGCTGCGGGGGTCGAGGCCGGTCGTCGGTTCGTCCAGGAACAGCAGCCGCGGGTGGCCGATGAGCGCCGACGCCAGGTCGAGGCGCCGGCGCATGCCGCCGGAGTACGTCTTGGCCACCCGGTCGCCCGCGTCGGACAGGGCGAACTGCTCGAGCAGCTCGTCGGCCCGCTGCCGGGCCGACGAGCGCGGCATCTGGTAGAGCCGGCCGAACATGGTGAGGTTCTCCCGGCCGGTGAGGTTCTCGTCCACCGCCGCGTACTGGCCAGACAGACCGATCGCGCGGCGCACCTGCTGTGGCTCGTCCACCACGTCGTGGCCGGCGACCACGGCCCGACCGGCGTCGGGGCGCAGCAGCGTGGCCAGGATGCGCACAGTCGTGGTCTTTCCCGCGCCGTTCGGGCCCAGCAGGCCGAGCACGCTGCCCTCGGGGACGACCAGGTCGACACCGTCCAACGCGCGGACCTCGGCGGCCCCCCGGGTGCGGTAGACCTTCACCAGACCTTCGGCCATGATCGCAGGCGGGCTCGTCACGGCCGCTCATCCTTCACGTCTGGACGGACAGGCGCCACCCAGTATCGGCGGCGGCGACCGCGGTGAGGACCTCGTCGCGGTGGTCGGGGCCGCGGGTCTCCACCACGAGCCGCACCTCCACCTCGTCCACGTGCAGCGACGCCCCGGTGCGCTCGTGGACGACGTCGAGCACGTTGGCACCGGTCGAGGCCAGCGCGGCCAGCAGTGCCGCCAGCGCGCCCGGCCGGTCGGGGATGGTCACCCGGAACGAGGCGAACCGGCCATCGGCCACCAGCCCGTGCCGAACCAGCCGGGCCAGCAGCAGCGGGTCGACGTTGCCGCCCGACACGGTCACCACCACAGGCGGGCGGAAGGCCCCCGGGTGCGCCATGAGGGCCGCGACCGCCACCGCTCCGGCAGGCTCGGCCAGCAGCTTGTTGCGCTCGAGCAGGCGCAGGAGCGCCCGGGAGATGGCGTCCTCGTCCACCGTGATGATCTCGTCGACCAGCGCGCGGACGAGCGCGAACGGCACCGCGCCCGGGCAACCCACCGCGATGCCGTCGGCCATCGTGCTCATCGAGCCCAGCGGCACCGGGTGCCCCGCCCACAGCGACGGCGGGTAGGCCGCGGCGCCCTCGGCCTGCACACCGACGACCCGCACGTCCGTGCTCTCCTGAAGGGCGCAGGCGACCCCCGCCAGCAGCCCCCCGCCACCGGTGCAGACCAGCACCGTGGCCACGTCGGGCACCTGCTCGGCGACCTCGAGCCCGACGCTGCCCTGCCCGGCCACCACGTCGGGGTGGTCGAACGGGTGCACGAGCACCGCGCCGGTCTGCTCGGCGTACGCCGTCGCGGCCCGTACCGCGTCATCAACGGTGGTGCCCTCGATCCGCACCGTGGCGCCGTACCCGCGGGTGGCGCGCTCCTTGACCAGGGAGGCCCCCACGGGCATGAACACGGTCGCCGGCGTCTGAAGCAGCGATGCGGCCAGCGCCACCCCCTGCGCGTGGTTGCCCGCACTGGCGGCGACCACCCCCCGGGCCCGCTCGGCCGGGTCGAGCCGACAGATGCGGGTGTAGGCGCCCCGGATCTTGAACGACCCGGCCCGTTGGAGGTTCTCGCACTTCAGCCACACCGGGCCGCCGACCTTCTCGGCGAGCCAGCGTGCGGGCTCGACGGGCGTGCGGCGGGCGACGCCGCCGAGCGCCTGCGCAGCCGTCCGAACGTCAGCAGGGCTCACCGGCAGGTCCATCCGTGCAGTCTGCACCCAGCACCGACGCGACGGGCTATAGTTGCATGGTGCAAGCAACCATCCGGTGCCCCGTCGTCGAGGACGCCGGGGCGAGCCTGGTCCCCGACCTGTACCGGGTGGTGCGGCGGCTGCGCCGGCTCACCGACCCCCAGCAGGCCGACGTCGCCACCCTCATGCTGCTGCACCGGCTCGCCTGCGCCGGGCCCACCCGGCCCTCCGACTTGGCCGGCGAGCTGGGGCTCGACCTGTCGACGGTCAGCCGGCACGCCCGCTCGCTGGCCGAGGCGGGACTGGTCAGCCGCGACCCGGACCCCGAGGACGGACGTTCGCTGCTGCTCGCCCTCACCCAACCAGGGGCTGACTACATGACCGAGGCGTTCCATCGGCGCCAGGTCGCCGTGGCGGCGGTGACCGCGGCGTGGGAACCCGAGGAGCAGGAGCACCTACGTCGGCTGCTGCGCCGACTGGCCGACGACCTCGACGCCACCGACCCCGCGGACCCCGCCCCTGCCGACGCCACCGACCACGAGGAGACCCGATGACCGACGCGCCTTCCCCCGACCGCGCGAGCGCGCCCGAGGTGGGGGCCGAACGTGCAGGGCTGATGACCCACCGCGAGGTGCTCTCCGTTATCGGCGGGCTCATGGTGGGGCTGTTCCTCGCCGCCCTCGACCAGACGATCGTCGCGACGGCGCTGCCGACGATCGTGGGCGACCTGGGCGGCCTGTCCGAGTACTCCTGGACCGTCACCGCCTACCTGCTCTTCGCGACGGCGTCCACACCGCTCTACGGCAAGATCGGCGACCTCTACGGCCGCAAGCGCATCTTCCAGGCGGCC
>Ga0114939_10000387_pt1 | contig 37184 bp, 29 predicted proteins | sample AshMeaCrysSpring_FD_87196 | JGI IMG/M metagenome (GOLD analysis project Ga0114939, IMG submission 87196) | Groundwater microbial communities from Big Spring, Nevada to study Microbial Dark Matter (Phase II) - Ash Meadows Crystal Spring | ecosystem: Environmental > Aquatic > Deep subsurface >...
CGCCTTCTAAAGGAATTATTAACAACAAGGCTGATGTACCAGAAACAACAAGCGACTTTGAAAATTATGGTGCAGCCGGCGTTTCTATCCTTACCGATCAGCAATACTTTGGCGGCAGCAGCGACGATTTGCTGCGCAGCCGCAGTTTTGTGGTTACACCCATCCTGCGAAAAGATTTTATTATTCATGAATACCAGATACTGGAATCGAGGGCCATGGGCGCCGATGTGATTTTGCTGATAGCGGCTTGCCTAAGCCCGCAGGAAGTGCGCAGGCTGGCCATTTTTGCCAAAAACCTGGCCCTGGAGGTACTGCTGGAATTGCACGACGAAAGCGAATTGGGTCACTTGTGCCCCGAAGTGGACCTTGTGGGCATCAACAACCGCAACCTCAAAACATTTGAAGTAAACTGGCAGCACAGCATTACATTGGCCGAAAAGCTTTCGACCGACAAACCCAAAATTGCCGAAAGCGGCATTCACGATGTGGATACGCTGCTCATGCTAAGACAGGCAGGCTTTGAAGGATTTTTAATTGGAGAGCAGTTTATGAAAAGCAAAAACCCGACAGCTGCATTTAAGAAATTTGTGGAAGAGCTGAGACAAAAATTACCTCCGCCTCCTTTGGAAGACACACTACCTTTTTAAAACGAAACTGTCCATTTGTATGCGACTGAAGGTATGCGGCATGACACAGCACGAGCAGGTGCTGAAACTGGAAGAATTGCAGGTGTCGTTTGCAGGATTCATTTATTATCCCAAATCGCCACGCTATGCCCTGCGTCATCTTACCACTTCGCAAATAAAAGCATTGAAACATATAAATAAGGTAGGCGTATTTGTAAACCCTACGCCCGAAGAAGTGTTGTACATGATAGATGAATGCAGGCTGCATATGGTACAATTGCATGGCGATGAAACACCCAAGTTTTGCGAACGAATTGCCGACTATATATCGGTGGTAAAGGCCTTTCGCATAGGTGCGGGCGAAAACCTTGAATACAAGATTGCCCCCTACATGGATGTGTGCGACATGTTTTTGTTTGATACGGCGCCTGCCGCAAAAGGGGCAGAAAACCCCTACGGCGGTACAGGGCAAAAGTTTAACTGGAGCTTGCTGCTAGATGTGGATGTGGGTAAACCTTACTTTCTAAGTGGTGGCATTGGCCCCGATGACGTGGCAGGCATTCAGTCATTTGCCCAAACCCGCGCAGGCAAAGCATTGTTTGCATTGGATGTAAACAGCCGTTTTGAAACAAGCCCTGGCGTAAAGGATATGCAACTGATTGAAACATTTATTAAAGAATTGCAATGAAAATAGCTGAAGAAACCATTACGTACCAGCATCCAGACATCAGAGGCTATTACGGACGCTTTGGTGGCGCCTATATTCCCGAAATGCTGCACCACAATGTAGAAGAACTGCGCAACCGCTACCTCCATATCATGAGCGAGGCTTCGTTTCGCAAGGATTACCACCAACTGCTGCGCGATTTTGTTGGCAGGCCCACCCCTTTGTTTTTTGCCGAAAGGCTAAGCAAAGAATACGGCACCCAGATTTACCTTAAACGCGAAGACCTGTGCCACACCGGCGCTCATAAAGTAAACAACACGGTAGGCCAGATATTGCTGGCACTACGCCTGGGTAAAAAGCGCATTATAGCCGAAACCGGCGCCGGGCAGCATGGTGTGGCCACTGCTACCGTATGTGCTCTCAAAGGCGTAGAGTGCATTGTGTACATGGGCGAAAAAGACATTGAACGTCAAGCGCCCAACGTTGCCCGCATGAAAATGCTGGGAGCCAGAGTGGTGCCGGCCACCAGCGGCAGTAAAACGCTGAAAGATGCTACCAATGAAGCCATTCGCGACTGGATAAATAACCCCAACGATACGCATTATATTATTGGCAGCGTAGTGGGTCCGCACCCCTACCCCGATTTGGTGGCACGTTTTCAAAGCATCATAAGCGAAGAAGTGCGCTGGCAGCTAAAAGACAAAACCGGTCACGAACTGCCCACCCATGTGCTGGCCTGCGTGGGTGGTGGCAGCAATGCTGCAGGGGCTTTCTACCACTTTTTGGAAGAGCCCACGGTGCAACTGGTGGCCGTAGAAGCGGCCGGCCATGGGGTAAATAGCGGCCTCAGCGCAGCCACCACCGCCTTGGGCAAGCCCGGCATACTGCATGGCAGTAAAAGCCTGGTAATGCAAACCGACGATGGACAAGTAGTGGAGCCCCATAGCATCAGCGCCGGCCTCGACTATCCCGGCATTGGCCCCCTGCATGCGCACCTGTTTCAAAGCGGACGCGGCACCTTCCTCAGCGCCACCGATGAAGAAGCATTGCAGGCAGCTTTCCATATCAGCAAAACAGAAGGCATTATTCCTGCCCTGGAAACGGCCCACGCCTTTGCGGCTCTAAATCAGATGCAGTTTAATAAGAAAGACCGGGTAGTTATTTGCCTTAGCGGACGCGGCGATAAGGATTTGGCAACGTATATGCAGGTGATGGATAGTTGATAGGTAAAATAGTTGGAAAGTTGACGAAGTTGATAAAGACCCTTTGGTGAGGTTTTGTGTTTGGATTTTATGAATTGGAAATCTGAAAAGGCACTGGTCTGTTAAATAAGAAATAAGGAACAAAAAACGAGGAATAAGGACGTTGTATCTTGTCCTGATGATCAGATTTACTCAATTTGGTCATCAATCTCACTCTTTGGCAAATTCAAGCCCCATACGCCAGTTCACAAACTGAGTATTTGCGCTATTGAGCCATTGTTCGTTCAGCCCCTCCGCCAGGGCATGGCACACATTGGCTAATTCGCACCTTACATTGAGCCATTGAGAAACTGACAAATTGCGCCATTTGGATACTCAGCAAGATCGCCAGTGCACAAACCCAAAACACATCCCGATAGCTTCAGGGCGCTAATTAGCAAATTGGCTAACTACTACATTTCGTCATCTATTCCTCCCACTCCCCTTTACCCTGCCTGATCAGTTCCGGTTCGTCGCCCGTCAGGTCTACAACCGTGCTGGGAACTACCCCTCCAATGCCGCCATCCACTACCATATCTACCTGATGGCCAAAAATGTCGGCTATTACCTCGGGGTCGGTGTATTCTTCCACTTCCTGGCCGAGTAGCGAGGTGCTGAGTACCGGATGGCCAAGCATTTCCACAATGGCCTGGGCTAAAGGGTGATTGGGCACACGCAAGCCAATGGTGGATTTTTTGCTCTGTAATATTTTAGGAACCTCTTTGCTGGCAGGCAAAATGAAGGTGTAGGGCCCGGGCAGGTACTGCTTGAGTAGCCGGTACACGGGCGTGTCGAGCTGGCGGGCATACTTGCTCAGGTCGCTCAGGTCGTTGCAAATAAAGCTTAGGCGGGTTTTGGAAGGGTCTACATGCTTTATGCGGGCAATAGTTTCGATAGCCTTATGCTGAAAGATGCTGCAACCCAAGCCGTAAAGCGTATCGGTGGGGTAAACAATGATGCCCCCACGCTGCAGCACCTCGCACACCTGCTTTATGAGGCGCGGCTGCGGTGTGGTGGGATGAATATGGATAAGCATGATGCCCGAAGCTAAGCCATTTTAAGGCAGACCATTGCAAATGGCGATTTTGCATCTCGCAGTTGGCGCTTAACAATTTGTTCATATTACCTTTGCAGCCGTCGCAACAAATGACCTCTGATTATGAAGCTCCAACATGTTGATACCGTGGACCGTATAGAGCCCCGCGAATTTCGCCGCCATTACTATGAACCTATGAAGCCGTTGGTTATCCGCAAAATGAGCCACGAATGGCCCGCTTACCGCAAGTGGAACTGGGATTACTTTCGTGAGCTTGTGGGCGACAAAAAAGTGGGCATTTACAACAATGCAAAAAGCGATGCCTATACACCGGTAAATGCGGCAGACGATTATGCCACTTTTGGCCAGTATATAGACATGATATGCCAGGGCCCGGCCGGATGGCGCATTTTCCTGTTCAACATTTTTGATCATGCGCCGCAGCTGGTAAACGAATTTACCTGGCCCGACTACCTGATGAAGGGTTTTGTAAAAAAGTACCCTATGCTGTTTGTGGGTGGCGCCACCAGCATTACCCATATGCATTTCGATATAGACCTGAGCCATATATTGCATACCCAGTTTGTAGGCCGCAAACGGGTGCTGCTGTTTCCTTACGACCAGCAGCACAAGCTGTACCGCAAGCCCTGGGAGGTATTGAGCATGGCCGATTTTAGCAATTACTACGACCACCAAAACAGCAAGCTGAACTTTGAAGAGTTTCCTGCACTTAAACATGCACACGGCTACGAAGTGATTCTGGAGCATGGAGATACCCTGTTTATGCCAGGCGGCTACTGGCATCATATGGAATACCTCGACAGCGGCTTTGCCTTGAGCCTGCGGGCCCTGCAGCCCGGTATAAGCGGCAAACTGAATGGCGCATGGAATCTGTTTGGTATGCGCACTGTTGACACCGTTATGAAAAAGACCGCCCCACATTGGTGGTACAATTACAAGAGAAACCGCATTTACAAAGCCGCGCAAAAAGCGCTGCAAATGGCCTGATCTGTTAGTTGGTACAGCTCTCTTATGGCATTTCAAACGGCGTAAAAAGACCGCGGGCAAAGCGCCGAGGATATCCTTTTTGCCAGTAACAGCGTTTACCAAACCCATTACACAAGAAGCTGCGCTACTGGCAGAATGGGTAAATATATTTGTAACGGCTTTCCCCTTATTTTCATACCTCCATCACACCCGCTTACGCACGGCATGCTAAAAAGAAATATTCTCCGGAGGTCCATTTTTTTACTCAGCCTTGTTTCGCATGCCTATGGCCAGCAGCCCGATAGTACTTCAAAGAATATCGGCAACAGCTACCTGGCTTCGTACTGGACCAACGGGGTTGGCTTGGTAAGCAGCCCATTTAGGTGGAAAACCAGCGACTGGCTGCATGCCGGCGGGGCTGTGGCCATTACCGGGCTGGTAATAACCATGGACGAAGCCGTCAACGTTCCTTTTTCTGCCTGGAACAGCAACGGAGGTGGCGAAGCTTTTGGCGAAGTGGGCAATGTGTTGGGAGGGCCGGCGGTACAATTCAGCTTGTCTGGCGCAGCTATAGGTATTGGAGCCATCAGCAACAACAAGAAACTTACCCATTTTGGCCTCGACAACCTGCAGGCGCAGGCCTACAGTGCTGGCTTTGCTGTGATATTCAAAGAGCTGTTTCACCGTGCCCGACCCAATACGGGCGAGGGTTCATTTGCTTTTTACGGGCCATTACACGGCAAAGAGAATAAGAGCTTTTACAGCGGCCATACCACCCTGGCTTTTACAACGGCTACAATGGCCTACCTGCACAGCGGCAAAAAATGGTGGGTGGGCGCCATCAGCTACAGCCTGGCCACCTACGTGGGCCTCAGCCGTATGCAAATGCAGGAACACTGGGCCAGCGATGTATTGATGGGTGGTATCATGGGCACCGTAATTGCCAACTATGTGTACAAGCAGCAGGAGAAGCGCAGAAAGGTGCGTAAACAACTTAAGCCGCTTCCTTAATGAATACTGTAGAATCAAGTCATATTACCAATATTTTCAGTATACGTCATCCAGGTTTTTAATATAAGGTTGGCATGAGGCTATAGCGCACAATGTAAAGATTACAAATTCAATTCTTCACTCATGACACCAAAGGAAACAGTAGTGCGCTGGGTAGAAAACTTTAACCGGGCAGATGCTGATGCGCTTGCTGAATTATACGATGAAAATGCGATTAACCACCAGGTGGTAACCGATCCGCTTCATGGCCGCGAAGCCATTCGCAATATGTTTAAAACCGAATTTGCTTCGGCAAGCATGATATGCATTATTGAAAACATATTTGAGGCCGGCGACTGGGCCATTCTGGAATGGAAAGACCCATTGGGGCTGCGCGGCTCCGGCTTCTTCCAGGTGCATCACGGAAAAATCGTTTTTCAGCGCGGCTACTGGGACAGGCTTTCTTTCTTACGCATGCATAATCTGCCAATCCCTACGCAATAACAGAGGCACTTCTAAAGTACCTGAAATAGTAAACTGTTGCTTAGTGTTTAAGTTGACGAGTGAAGAGTTACACCGTGCTTCAGTTGTTGAGTAAAGAGCTGATTAGTAAATAGAGCTAAATTTTTTAATTTGTCAATTCCATTGTTATTAATCCCGCCCCCGCTGGTAAGTCTAAGTCAATCAACCTTCGGGTAGCTCATTCCAACGAACAAGGCTTCCATTGAGCAAATGAGCCCTCGCGCCATTGAGCCATTCCTCAATTAGTACATTAGCCAATTAGCATATTTTCACATTTCTTCTAATAATCAATCACCTGCTCCTCTATCACCTCCGGCAACTCCCTCCACTCGTACCGCTGGTTGCGCAGCTGAGGCTCAAAACCTGCCTCGCGTATGGCTTCCTGAATGCCCTTGTAAGTAAACCTGTGCGGGGCACCGGCTGCACTTACCACATTTTCCTCCAGCATAATGCTGCCAAAATCGTTGGCGCCGGCATGCAGGCATAGCTGAGCCACACTTTTGCCCACGGTAAGCCAGCTGGCTTGAATGTTTTTGATATTGGGCAGCATGATGCGGCTAATGGCAATCATGCGTACATATTCTTCGCTGGTAGTCAGGTTGTTTACCCCACGTATGCGGGCAAGCAGGGTATCCACGTCCTGAAAAGTCCAGGGGATAAACGCGGTGAAGCCATAGGTGCCTTCGGGCTTACGGGCTTGCACCTCGCGTATTTTTACCAGGTGCTCAAAGCGTTCGCGCAGTGTTTCCACATGGCCAAACATCATGGTGGCGCTGGTGGGCAGGTTCAGCTTGTGAGCTTCGTGCATTACATCCAGCCACTCTTGCGCGCCACATTTGCCCTTGCTTATCAGTCGGCGCACCCTGTCTACCAATATTTCTGCTCCTGCGCCCGGCAGGCTATCCATGCCGGCATCTTTTAGCGCCTGCAGCACTTCGGCATGAGTGCTTTTTTCCAGTTTGGTTATATGTGCCACCTCAGGGGGGCCCAAAGCGTGCAGACGAATATCCGGAAACTCGGCCTTAATGGCCCGAAAGGTGTCTACATAATATTTCAGACCGAGGTCGGGGTGGTGCCCGCCCTGCAGCAGCAGTTGGTCGCCACCCCAACGAATGGTTTCTTCAATTTTTTTGCGGTAAACCGGCATATTGGTTATGTATGCCTCCGCATGCCCGGGTATTCGGTAAAAATTACAAAACTTGCAATTGGCAATGCACACGTTGGTCGTGTTCACATTGCGGTCTATTTGCCAGGTTACCTTGCCATGTGGTACCTGTATTTTGCGCAGCGTGTCAGCTACCTGCATCAAATGGGTGAGCGGTGCATGCTCAAACAAGAACATGCCTTCTTCAATGGAAAGAAACCCCAAGCTCAGCGCCTTTTTATACAAAACGGCTAATTCCATAACGATAGATTAAACTTAAGCGGCAACAAAGCTAAGGTTTGATTACCGGCATTATTTTACAAACGGCAAGCCCCATCTGTTTACATCGGAGCAACTTTAGCAAAACCTGGTGTTTTTCACGAGAGATGCATAGGCGCCTTACCCCCATGCCCATTTCCCGGCTGGGAGGGGTGATTGAGGCAACTAATGACATTTCATGCCAGAAAAATCCATTTCAGCCAGAATCTGTGTGGCTTTCAACTTGAGGTAACTCAACAAAGAATTGCCTGTGCCGTTTTTAGTTGGCAACAAACAAGTAACTTCATAACCGGATGAGCGTGATACGATTGCAGATAAAAATATGGGGGCTAGTGCTGGTGTTGTGTGGTGCCAGCAAGATGCCTGTGTATGGCCAGGAAATGTTTGGACAACCGCAGGCTAAACTGCTCAGCCGCTTTACTTTTCAGCAGCTTACAGGGGGCGTTATCATTCTCAAAGCCCAGTTCAACAATTATCCCGACTCGCTGCAATTTGTACTCGATACCGGCAGTGGCGGCATAAGCCTCGACAGTGCTACAGCCGAAGAACTAAAGTTGCCGCTTGTAAAAAGCGATAAAACCATTCGTGGAATTGCCGGTGTACGCAATGTAATGTTTGCTAACAACCACACATTGCGTTTTGCCGGCCTTACTGTTGACAGTCTAAACTTTCACATCAACGATTACGAACTGCTCAGCAATGTGTATGGGGTAAAGGTGGACGGCATTATTGGCTACGCTTTTTTGCGCCGTTACCTGGTGCGTATCGACTACGATAACATGGTAATTAGTGTGTACAATCCCGGTGCTTTCAAATATCCCAGGGGCGGCCACACCCTGCGCCCAGCCATAGCCGGGCTGCCCATGCTGTATTGCAACCTGAGCGAACAAAGACGCTACCTGGCCAGGTTTTATTTTGACACCGGCGCCGGACTGTGCCTTCTATTCAGCCAGGATTTTGTGGACGACAGCACCGTTTTCAACGGGCGCAAACGCCGCTACCCCACCATGGCCGAGGGCCTGGGCGGCAAAAAGCTGATGGAACTTACCACCCTGAAAGATTTTAAACTGGGACCGTATAAGTTCAGGCATGTGCCCACCTACATTTTCGACGACGAGTTTAATGTAACATCCTATCCATTTTTGGGTGGGCTTATAGGCAACGACCTGCTTCGGCGTTTTAACGTGACGCTCAACTATCCGCAAAGCGAAATACACTTGCAGCCCAATAACCACTTCCGCGATCCTTTTGACTATAGCTATACCGGCATGGGCCTGTTTATGGAGGACGGACACGTAACCGTAAGCGACGTGATGAAAAATTCTCCTGCCGAAAAGGCTGGCCTTAAGGAAGGCGATTACATCATAGGCGTGGGCAACGACCTGAGCGGCAACCTGCAAACCTTTAAGCAAATTCTGCAGGATTCGGGCCGTAAGGTGAAGCTGCTGTACCAACGCGACGGAGAACTGAATCAAACCATGCTCTTCATTAAATCAATCAGATAGTATTCATGCCGTGATAGAGCATTATGGTGTTGGGCAAAGCGGCTTGCGGCAGCACAGGAGGGTAATGCCTGAAAACGCCCCCTCAATGGCTTTACAAAAGCCGGAAGGCACCGCCTGCTCTATTACCTTTGTACAATGCAACAAGGCACCGTCCTTATTTCTGCCCCATGCCATCATTGGCTGTTGGAAAAACTGGGAGCAACGTACAACATTGAAGACAGGCCCGAAATAAGTTATGCTGAATTGCTGGAAGCAATACCTCCAGCTGCCGGCCTGGTAGTAAGCACCCGGCTGCCAATAAACGCATCCGTACTGCAACGTGCCGCCAACCTGAAGTGGATTGCCCGGCTGGGTAGTGGCCTGGAACTAATAGATGTACCGTTAGCCGAAAGCATGGGAATTCGTGTAATCAGTAGCCCCGAGGGCAACCGAAACGCCGTGGCTGAGCATGCACTGGGTATGATGCTGAGCCTGCTGAACAAACTGCATAGTGCCGCGCAGGAAGTGAGAGAGGGCAAGTGGATTCGCGCCGCCAACCGAGGTGCCGAACTGAGAGGCAAGACGGTAGGCATCATTGGCTACGGCAACACTGGCAGCGCTTTTGCACGCCTGCTACAGCCCTTTGGAGTAACTGTACTGGCGTACGATAAATACCGCTTTGGCTTTGGCAGCGGCTATATAAAAGAAGCTCAGGCCGAGCAAATACAACGCTACGCCGATGTTATTAGCTGGCATGTGCCGCTCACACAAGAAACACGCTATATGGCCAACAGTTCCTTTTTTAAAAGCTGCAAGCATAAGCCTGTTATTCTGAATACAAGCCGTGGGCAGGTACTTAAACTTAACGACTTGAAGCTTGCGCTTGAGGCCGGTTATATTAGTGCCGCAGGCCTGGATGTGCTGGAAAACGAGAAGCCCGAAACATGGACTGGGCCCGAAATGGAAATGATGCAATGGCTGCTGGCTCAACCCAATATATTGATAACTCCTCATATTGCAGGCTACAGCCACGAGGCCCATTTGCGCATGGCGCAGGTGGTTTTCGAAAAACTTACCGGCAGTTTTACCGATCCTTTTGCACCCAAATAGCAAGTCAGTACAATAAATCCCCTACTTTTGACCACATAGCAACGCTTTCGGCAGAAGGCGTTGTTATTTTTTTCTGCCATAATACACACGGGGGCTGCCGCCAGCCCGCCTAAAGGAGAACAAGATATGAGCAACGTAAACTACGTAACACAGGAAACGTTTGAAAAACTGAAGGAAGAACTGCAACACATGCGTGCCGTAGATAGGCCGGCCGCAGCCCGCGCTATAGCCGAAGCCCGCGAAAAAGGCGACCTGCGCGAAAACGCCGAATACGACGCCGCCAAAGAAGCTCAGGGCATGCTGGAAGCCAAAATAAAACAGCTTGAAGCAGTAATAGCCAATACCCGCATTGTAGATGCCACCACTATAGACACCAGTAAAGTGAGCATACTTACCAAAGTGCGCATCACCAACCTGGCCACCAAAAAAACTGTTCAATACCAGATTGTAGGCGAAAAAGAAGCCGACCTGAAAGCCGGTAAAATTTCGGCAAGTTCACCCATAGGCAAAGGCCTTATAGGCAAAACTGTAGGCGATATAGCCGAAGTGCAGGCGCCAACCGGTATTATCAGGTTTCAAATTGAGGAGATAAGTATTTAGCACCCAAAATGGTGCACATAAATATTCAGCCGCTGCGCAAAAATGGGCTGCCTTTTTATTATAAGGGCGCTTCTAAAAACCTCTCAGGCAAGGCTTCCCGCCCGAGTAAGCCCGGAGTTTATTAATGAGTAAATGAAGAGGTTACGAGGAAGGCGTAACACAGCATCAGAGGTTTTTTAGAAGTGCCCATAAGTCAAATGGGCTGCTGCTCTTACCAATCGTACCTTCACCCGTGCAAAATTCAAAATGCCATGACCATATTTTCAAAAATAATTGCCGGGCAAATTCCCTCCTTTAAAATTGCTGAAAACGACAAGTTCTATGCCTTCCTTGACATATTTCCCGCCACGCCGGGCCACACCCTGGTAGTGCCAAAAATAGAAACCGATCGCCTGTTTGACCTGCCCGACGACTATTTGGATGGATACCTCACCTTTTGCAAGCCTATTGCCAACGCTATCCGCAAAGCTTTTGATGCCGACCGGGTAAATATTATTACCATCGGCTTTGAAGTGCCTCATGCGCATATTCACCTTGTGCCTATGAATGGTATGCACCAGGCAGATATTCTTACACACAAGCTAAAGCCCACGCCGGCTGAACTTGAAAAAGCACAGCAAAAAATACTATACGCCCTGCAAAACGGGTAGCAGCGCTGGCACAAATGGCAAGCAACCCCGACATTTGCTCACCTGCACGCCACCATGACCATTTTTACGCTCCTATCACGCCCCGGCATTTGGCTTACCGATTACCTGCTGGGTATGCAACAATACCCACAGGCCAGCATACGTTTTGGCTTCAGCGCCCAATACCGCGACATGGATTTTACCAATCGCCTAGCCGTGGAAGTATCGCACGGCGGCAACACAAGCACCATCATCATTGATACCGACGACCCTGCGTACAATACCCAACTTGCCATGGCCGCACGCTGTCAATGGCTGTTTGCATCCAATAAGTTGCTCCACCACACCTACCCGGATAACGTGGTTTCGCTGGCGCCACATTTTCCGGTAAGGCTCACGTCATTTTGGCTAAAAGCCTTTGCCCGCACGGCCAACTGGCGATTTCTGAAAATGCTGTATTCAGGTCGGCGCTTGCCTGTGTTACCAAACACACCTGCAAGCACAAGGTTTTCGGGAGAAGGGCCTTTCCCGGTTTTTTATAAACGCACCTTGTGGAAACGAGAAGCCCACACCAACGATTTGGGTGCGCAGTTTATTCGCCTTGCCCGCAAGCACCCGGCCCTGCAGTTTACCGGTGGCTTGTTTCGTGCCGATGGCTTTTGCCCGCCGGAGTATGCCGATGTGTTTTACGCCGAAAAAATACCGCCACGTCGTTACCTGCAGTTGATGCTCAACTCGTATTTCGTGCTCAATTCGCCGGCATCAAAAGGGGCCAACAGCTGGCGCCTGGGAGAGTACCTCTGCTACGGCAAATGCATTCTTACAGTTCCCTTTCAAGCAGAGGTGCCTGCTGCCCTTCGGGCGGATGTACACTACATACCCATTACAACCAATACGCTGCAAAGCGAAATGGACAGGCTGGTGGCCAACCCGGCATTGGTAACAGAAACCGGCAAAGCCGCGCAGCATTTTTGGATTCAATATTGCTCCCCGCAAAAGCAAATTGAGTTTATTCTGAAGTATTGCGGACTCATATAACAAGCATGTGCGGAAGGTTGGTACACAGATTTGCTGGATGAAACGGATAAGTGCGGATTGCAGCCCCAGCGGGGCGGCATTTTGTTGAAGCGCTAAGCCAATCATGATTGGATGGGCCAGAAGCCGTAACCAATTTAGTTGAGCGAAGACGCTCAACTCAACTGTGACTTTAATCTACAATTTACGGACCCTTCAGCTTCACCATGGTAAGAATGGTGGCCACTCCGGCAATCTCGTCGGTTTCATCCAGTATTTCCACATACCACTTCACAATGCCTTTTCTTATTTCGCCGGGCTCCTTTTGCTCCTGTTCGGTTTTTTCGCGGCAGGTAAAGCGCACGTACATGCTGCTGCCTGCATACATGGGTTTGGTAAAGCGCAGTTCGTCTATACCGTAGTTTAGCAGCACCGGATTTTTTTCGTAGCTGTCTACAAACAGGCCCGCCGCAGCGCTCATTAAAAAATAACCGTGTGCCACCTGCCTTTCAAACATGGTTCCGTTAAAATCGGTATCGTGCAGGTGGGCATAAAAATGATCGCCGCTCAGGTCGGCAAATGCGTTAATTTCTTCAGATGTAATCAGGCGTTTTTCGGTAACAATTTGCTCGCCTACCTGCAGTTCTTCAAAGTACTTTTTAAAGGGATGCACACCCGTAATGATGCCCGGAGTATTTGGCTGGTACTGGCCTGTAATGGCCGTAATCATAGCCGGCGAGCCCTGTATGGCTACCCGCTGCATGTAGTGTTTTACCCCACGCAGGCCACCCATTTCTTCGCCGCCGCCAGCCCGGCCCGGTCCGCCATGTACCAGCAGTGGCAGGGGGCTGCCATGGCCCGTACTTTCTTTGGCACAATCGGCATTTAGCACCAATATGCGGCCATGCCAGGGGCCGGCGCCCACCACATAATCGGTAGCTATCTTTTGCGAAGCGGTAACGATGGTGCTTACCAGCGAGCCCTTGCCCCGCCGGCTTAGTTCTATGGCTTCGTCCATGCCGCGGTAAGGCATCAGGGTGCTCACGGGGCCAAAGGCTTCTACGCTGTGTACCGCTTCATCAGCAAAAGGCTTTTCATTTAGTAACAGCAATGGGCTCATAAATGCGCCTGCCTGCATGTTGGCATCTACCAACTCCACACTGTCAAGCGAGCCGTAAATAATTTGAGACGAAGCCAGTAGCTTCTGCACCTGCCCACGCACCTCGTCCACCTGTCCTTTGCCTGCCAGGGCGCCCATGCGCACCTTGTCGTGCAGGGGATTGCCTATCACCGTTTGCGCCAGTGCTTTGCCCAATGCCAAATGCACTTCTTCCAGCCGGTGGACAGGCACAAATATGCGGCGAATGGCAGTGCACTTCTGTCCGCATTTCACCGTCATTTCCTTGCGTATTTCTTTTATAAAAATGTCCCACTCGGGCATATTGGGCGTTACATCTTCGCCCAGCACAATGCAGTTCAGGCTGTCGGCTTCCATATTAAACGGTACCGAGTTGGCCAGAATATTGGGATTGCTTTTGAGCATAATACCGGTTGTTGCCGATCCGGTAAAGGTGACCACATCCTGCGCCCCCACGTGATTGAGCAACGTGCCGGCGCTTCCGCATAGCAATTGCAAGGCGCCCTTGGGCAATAGGCCGCTGACAATCATATCTTCTACCACGGCATGAGTAAGAAAGCTGGTAACGGTGGCCGGCTTTACAATGGCGGGCACTCCGGCCAGCCAGTTAACAGCACATTTTTCCAGCATGCCCCATACGGGAAAATTGTAGGCGTTTATATGTACCGCCACCCCTTCTTTGGGCACCAGCAGGTGGTGGCCCATAAAACTGCCGCTTTTGCTCAGGTTGTGGCCTTCGCCATCGTAGGTATAGGGCAGGTTGGGAAAGCGGCGACGTAGCGAGGCATTGGCAAACAAGTTGCCGAAGCCCCCTTCTATATCTATCCAGCTATCGGCACGGGTGGCGCCGGTAGCGTAGCTAATGTCGTAGTATTTTTCTTTACGCTCGGTAAGGTATAGGGCCAGGGCACGCAGCATGCGCCCCCGCTCATGAAAGGTGAGCCTGCGCAAGGCGGGGTTGCCCACGCTGCGCCCATAGTTAAGCATGCCTTCATAGTCAATACCCTGCGTTGTAGCAGCAGCTATAGCCGAGCCGGTAACGGCATGGGTAAGTACCTGTCCTTCACCATGGCCGGCAACCCAGGCGCCCATGGCATAGTTGGTAAGTTTGTTCATACAGCAAGTAATATTGGTTAGCCTCCGGAAAACGTGAGAGAAGCTTTTTAATAGGTTGCAAAACTAACACTTGTTAGCTCAAGCAAGCCTGCAGCCCACGAATAGCACATTCTTTTACATTTGTGGCACTATGCTGAACCAGATGCCCAAAACAGTGCGTTGGGTGTTAATCATTGCACTGATGTTTTTGCTTGCCATGAGCCTTTACAGATTGGGCCTGCACCTGTTTTTGAAACCCAAGGGCGGCGAGGGCAGCCAACTGGTAAGGGCTATATGGGCGGGTTTCCGGTACGATCTTCGATATGTTTCATTCATTACCATCCTGGTTATCCTGTTTGGCCTCATACCTGGGCTGCATCCTTTCAAGCGCTCTTTGGGCAAAAAAGTATCGCTCATATTGTACAGCGCCTTTGCCGCGGGCATGCTGCTGTTCTATGCCGCCGACATTATTTACATTGTCAGTTTTGGTGAGCGGCTCAATGGTTCGCTGGTGTACAACCTAAGGCACAACACCCAGGTAGCAAAACTTTTTTGGCACAATACTCCGTGGGTAACGGTAGTAATTGCTATTGCCGTGCTGGTATGGCTGTTTTGGCTGCTGGCATCGCTGATCCACCGTTCTATTCAAAAAAAGGTAAAAGCAAGCCACGGCGGTTTGCGTATTTACTGGCAGGCCATGGTATTTTTGGTGTGCCTGGCAGGCCTGCACGGTCATTTGGGCGCCAAACCCTTATCCATATCCATTACCTGCGAGAGCAAAGACCCTTACATCCTTTTCCTTGCCGTCAATCCACCCCAGGCTTTTTTTGAAACGCTGCCAAGGCAGGCTAAGCCTATTCCGAAACCGAATGAAGGGGAATGACTCAATGGCTCAATAACTCGATGGCTCAATGCAATGTGCTAATTGGCTAATGTGCTAAAATGCCAATGGTGTGCGCTAGCGGATTGATTTCACGGTTAATGGCTCAATTTCTCAATAGCTCAATGACTCAATTTTTTCTGCTCTAGCGGACTGACTTTACAGGTGATGGCCTAATGTCTCGACTGCTTCATTGGTTTATAACCTGGCGGAATGGATGAGTTTGCCAAAAAGCAAACCAAACCTCCAAACTGGGTGCGCTCTAATGATATGGAGCGCAACTTCTTTATTCCTTATTTTTTGGACCTTATTCCCTTTCGTCTCAACCTCTCCAAAGGAGTCCTTCGGACAACCTCAGCCTTAACCTCAACCTTACCCTAATCAAAGCGCTCTCGTCAACCGATGAACTAATCAACTTGTCGACTCTGAAACTCAACCCTTCCCCTTATTATACTCCTTCTCCGCCTTCTGCGCTTTTTCAAAGTCGAGTACTACGCCGTTGATGCAGTAGCGCAGGCCGGTGGGTGGGGGGCCATCGTCGAACACGTGGCCGAGGTGGCCCTTACAGCGTCCGCACATTACTTCGGTGCGGTTCATGCCGTGGGTATTGTCGGGGGCGTATACGATTGATCCCTTGCTGATGGGTTCGTAAAAGCTGGGCCATCCGCAGCCGCTTTCAAACTTGGTATCGCTTTTAAACAGGGCATTGCCGCAAGCCGCGCAGTAGTAGGTACCCACTTCTTTGAAGCCCTCAAAGCGGCTTGTCCAGGGTCGCTCGGTGCCCTTTTGCCGCGATATGTAGTACACTTCGGGGCTCAGGGTTTTCTTCCATTCTTCTTCGCTTACTTCTACGCGGGTGGTATCGTTGCGGTTGTACCATGCCGGTTTATTATCTTGCTTATCGCTCATACTTGCTGTGGTTTTCCTCTCATTTTTGGTTTGCGAATAGGTGCAGCTTGTAAGGCTCAATAGGCTTAAAGCTGCCAGAATTAGCGTCTTCATAATGTTAGAACAGATTTTACCTCTCCGGGGTTCATTTGCAATGCAGAAGACAGGCGAAAGATAACAACCGGCATGACCAATGTGTTAAATAATTTCAAAAGCCGGGATTATATTCGCGGCCCAACCAATTTGGCAAAGGCATGTTCAACGTAGTACTGTTTGGCCCCCCCGGCAGCGGCAAAGGCACCCAAAGCGAAAAGCTGATAGAAGAGTATGGTTTTAAGCACCTGAGCACGGGCGACCTGCTACGTAAGGAAATGAAGGAAGGCACCCCCCTGGGCCTGGAAGCCAAAAGCCTGATAGAAGCCGGCAAGCTGGTGCCCGACAGCGTGGTAATAGGTATGATTGATGCTGCGCTGGAGGCCAACCCCGATGTACCCGGCTTTTTGTTCGACGGCTTTCCACGCACCGTGGGGCAAGCCGAAGCGCTGGACAAACTGCTGCAGGGCAGGCAATGGCACATTGGCATTGTGTTGTTTATGCAGGTAAATGAAGAAGAGTTGATTAAGCGGCTGGTGGGCCGCGCCAAAACGAGCGGCCGCCTCGACGATGCAGACCCCGAAATACAGAAAAAGCGCCAGGACGTGTACAAGCAGGAAACCCTGCCCGTAGCTGAATACTATGCCCAAAAAGGCATGGTGCAAAAAATAGATGGCGAGGCTGCTATTGAGGTGGTGTATGGACGAATTACTGCGGTTATTGAGGCGGCAAAGGCCTGATGATGGCGGTGCGTCCGAAGCGCCGCTTTTTCCCTTTTTTCGAATTTCTGATTATTCCGTTACTCGCGAAGTTAAAATGCAACGCATTGGTGTATGCCTACTGGTCACAACTTTGCCTTTCATTACTCGTTTAGCCATTAACTATGAGAACACTTTTCCTAACCACTACTCTCCTGATTTGCCTAACCACTCCCGGCAGCGCCCAAATCAAAGCCGGCTTCGACGCCGCCGAATACGATGATATGCTTTGGTTTGCCTTTTACGGCTTGGCGACAGTGCGGGCAAAATAAGCACCCATACCCTTAGCCGGGGCAGTTACCAGCGCATTTCCGCTCGCCCGAGGTGGGGCTGTTCAACCGCTGCGAGGCATACCTGCGTAGCGATTCGGTAGCTATTGTAAGCCTGCGGGGCACCGTAAACCAATTGCCCAGTTGGCTCGAAAATTTCTACTCGGGCATGGTGCCGGCCAACGGCAGCATGAAGCTGAACGACAGCACCACTTATAACTACCACCTGGCCAACAACCCCAATGCCCTGGTGCATGTGGGCTCGCTCATTGGCACCGGCTTCCTCAGCCGGCAGTACGAGCCGTACCTGGAGGCCCCGCTCAATCGAGGCATCCGCTCGGTAATTGTTACCGGCTTTAGCCAAGGCGGAGCGCTCACCTTTCTCAACACCAGCCATGTGTACTACAAATACAGCAGCAGCTACCCCGGCTTGCAGGTAAAAGCCTATGCAGGCGCAGCGCCCAAGCCCGGCAACCTGTACTATGCCTACGACTTTGACCACATAACCGCCAATGGCTGGGGCTACCGCGTGGTAAACACCGCCGACTGGGTGCCCGAAACGCCGGTAAGCGTGCAAACGGTAAACGACTTTGTGGATATAAACCCTATTACCGATGCCAAAGCCACCATCAACAAGCAAAAGGGCGCAACACGTATTGCCCTGAAGCACATATACAACCGCATGGACAAGGCAAGCTACAAGGCCATGAAAACCCTGACCAAACACCTGGGCCGCGATGTAGGCAAACAGGAAAAAAGATTTTGCCGCAGTTGCAAACACCGCCACTTACCAACAGCAGCCTGTACATGACCGCAGGCAACCCGGTGGTGCTGATGGCCGACTCGGCCTACCATGCCACCTTTGAAAGCCCTGGCGCCAATGTGTCTTACCACCACATGTACCAGCCTTACCGGTATTTGTTGCAAAAACAGTATGCGTTAAAATAAGCGCCGACTGCAACATTTTAGAAAAGCCACCCACATCTTCGCGCCCTCAACATTTTGGAAGCAGCTTATGGATAGCAGGCTCCTCAAAAGATTTCGGTTAGTAGCTACCCTTGAAGGCATTTCGTTTTTGGTACTGCTGTTTGTAGCCATGCCCCTCAAGTATTTTGCCGGCATGCCCAAAGCAGTAAGCGTGGTGGGCATGGCGCATGGCCTGCTGTTTGTAGCGTATATGTACCTGCTGTACGAGTGCTGGCAGGTCTTGCATCCGTGCTGCCCTTTGGCACTTTCTGGTTCGACAGGAAGCTGAAACAGGAGCAACTTGCAGCAGAGACGGCTTAGTACCCGCTTGCAATGTGCAAGCATTATTTGCGGATAACTACGGGTATACCCGGGCCAATCATTTCGCACAGTTCGTTCAGGTGATCGTTGCGCATGCTTACGCAGCCCAAAGTCCAGGGCTGCAGGTTTTCAACCGCCCATTCTTCTCGTGGCCAGGTGCCGTGGATGCCTATGTCGCCGCCTATTTTGCCATTAGCCGGTATCAGGCCTTGTTGTTTGCGTTGTTCAAACTTTTCCCTGTCGGCAGCAGTAGGATAATCGAGCCGCAAAAACTTGTTCCACTTTTGGTGCTGCTTTATACTCAGCACATGAAAAGTACCCTCGGGAGTACGGCGGTCGCCTTGGTACATTTTATCGCCTATATCATCGCTGCCAAAGGTGCAGGGCCACTGTACCAGCCAGTCGTGCGCATCGTACAGGGTAATGGTGTTGTCGCTTTTGTCTACCAACAGGTAATAGCCGGCATATTTATCGCTTCTGGCCGAAATGCCTGCCAGGGCAAACAACACCGGAACAGCCAGTTGCAGCAAAATGGATACCCTTGTTCTTTTCATAAACAACTAAACATTTGTGGGTAAACATCATGCCATGCGTGCCGGTAATAAGTTCTTTTATACTACAAACGCCGTGCCTGGTTGAATATTATTGACAGAGATTTTTTTGGGAAACTGCCAGAACCGGAAGACTCAGAAAAATGTATCGCTTCCTTGATTATGCTCCAAGAACAGATAACCTGGGAATAGTAGTCTCAAATGCAGTCAATAATTATTTGTACATTTTCGGATGGCATTTCCACTTAACTGCACATATCATTAGAAAGGCACCAGGAGAAGGGGGTAGAAAAATATCCTCTTCCCCTGCGTAAGATGAAGAAACGGAAAAAAAGCAACAAGCAAAAAATCGGTTAACCAAATTTGAATTTGTTAATAATTTTACGACATGAGCAATTCCAAAAAAGCGTCTGTACGCAAAAAGAAAGCAACGCAAGAGGTTGAATTTAAGGCCCCATCGGGTAGTTATGCGGCTTTGATTGAAGCCGCTAAGTACGCAAGGAAAAACAACCTGAAAAATTATGACCGCAAAAATTAAGCAGGTATTTTTATACACGAATATTGTCCTTGCTATTTTTCACAATGAAGCGAAAGCGCTTAAGAAACTCAAAGAATTAGAGGGCGCTTTATTTAGCATTAGTCACCTGGTATATGTAGAGGTTTTTGCCGGTGCAAATACCGATCAAAAGGCACAGACTCATAAATTTCTCAGTCGTTTTAACCTGGTTCAATATGATGCCAAGGCCCAGAAAATAGCAACACAACTTTGCAGGCAGGTTTTTTTGGGAAAATCCCGTAAACCATATGACCTCTCGATAGCTGCACATGCACTTAGCCTTGGATTGCCTATTGTAACAAACAACTTAAAAGATTTTGATTTTCCCGGGCTCATAGTTTTTCACTATGAGAATTCTACGTGGTCATAACCAGAGTTGTTAAGTGTAAAATGCAAACCCTGCATGCTGACAATAACAGCAGAGCTCTTGAACCAGCCGTGTAAATTGTGGTAATGGATTAACGCATTAACCCAATATTACTCAAATCTGATTAATCCCTTCATGGGCAAGAGTTTGAAACATTTGGTAAGATATACTGTTCCGATAATTTTAGCCAACAAAGTGAGGCAGCAGCTCTTACATGATAGCCCGGCATAAGCAAAGCATCTGATGTTCATGAAATTCATCATCATGTCATTGTTATGCCAAATTGTAATATAACGAGCCCTAAAGCAAGGCCGGCATCAAACGACACCGGCCTTGGTTTGGATCAGTTTCAGCCTTCAGATTATTTACCGTACAATGCTCCACCGCAATGTTTGCACCACTTCGCCCTTGCTATTGCGCAGCGTAACAAAATAGGTGCCTGCGGCGAACCCGTTCGAAGGCAGGGGTACTTGCGTCAAGCCGCCCATGTTGGCCAGCTTTATTTCCTTCACCATTTGTCCGGTGGTTGTGGCAATGGTAACCACGCCGGCACCCGGCTCAGTACCATCTATCACCAGCAGGCTGTTGCCGCCTTGTGTGGTGGGATTTGGCTGCAGGCTCAGCAAAGAGCCCCTGCCATGATCGTGCAGCAGCACTACATTGGAGTATTTGTAGCTGCCATCCAGGTCCGTCATTTTGAGGCGGTAGAAGTTTTTGCCTGTTGCAGGCCTGTTGTCGTTGTAGGTGTAGGTACGGTGGCTTTGGCTGTTGCCGGCCGCCATTACCTCGCCTATAGCTGTGTAGGTTACACCATCGGTACTGCGCTCCACTACAAAGCGGTCGGTATTGGCTTCGCTGGCGGTGGTCCACAGCAGGGCGTTGCTGTTACCTGCCCTGCGACCCGTGAAGCTGAGCAGGGTAACGGGCACAGTATTGTCGCCCAGGGTAATGGTGTTGGACTGTACCACCTGCTGATCTACACAGGCTTCGGAACTGGTCATTTGACAACGCACCTGGTCGCCGGGCGATACGGTACGCACAAAAACGGTGCTACTGCCCGACTGCTGCGACACATTGTTTACAAAGAAATTGAAGACAGGATTGCCTCCTCCGTTGCTGGCCGAAGCATTGAAGGTAACCGAGGTAGGCTGGGTAATATTGGTTTGCGAAGCTGTTAAGCTGACCGCGGCTGCTTTTTCGCGCACTTCCAGCTCGTATATTACCGAACTGGTGCAACTACCCAGCGTGCCGCTGATGGTGTATGCCGTAGTAAACTGCGGGTTGGCCGTTACGCTTCCCCCGGTGGTGGCGCTCAGTCCGCCGGCAGGCGCCCAGGTGTACGAGGCTGCACCCGTTGCGGTTAGCGTAGTACTCTCTCCCTGGCAGATGGGGTTTTTGCCTGCATTTACACCCAACGCAGGGCTTGTACTGATGGTAACAATGGCCGAATCTACTTTAAGATCATCGCACCCACCAAGGGCAAGCAGGTATGCCTTGTATGAACCCGCTGCTGAATAGATGGCCGATGGGGTAAAATTGTTATTTACAATATTGGGTACACTAGCCCCGGGAAACTGCCATTGCAGCACCTTGCCATAGGTGGAACCTGTGCCATCAAAAGCTACCGGCAACCCGGAGCAACCGCTAACATTTTTGTTAACGATAGCCGCCTTGGCCGGACTGGAAGTAAGGTATGGATGAATGAACAAAGCCGCATTGGTAAGGCTCCAGCTACCAGATGTGCCATAACGGCGCCAGATGAAGTCGGCGCCCTGGTCCCAAATGGGGGTACCGCTCGATTCGTTAGCCCGGTTACTGACGATAGCGAGGGAGTCTTTTTCCAAGAAATCCCAGGTGAGGTTTGAAATATCAACACTCACAAAAAACTGTTTGGATGCCGGCAGCGTAATGGCTTGAGGAAACTCAATGCCGGTGAGCCTGAAATTTTGCACATCGCTCATTACGCGCTGCATGGTTATTTCCCTGGCTGCAAGTTCAGCACCCGGCGAGCCTGTGCTGCCGTCAAATACACGGATGGTTAGCACCCTCGTTGGATCGAGTGTAAACGCCCGGCCAAATTGAATAGCTACTGCAACCAGTGCCGTGTTGCTGGTACCGGATACATTGTAAAACATCGCTTTCTGTCGTTCCAGGTTGGAGTTCACACCATTTACAAAGCCATTTACACCACCCGTGCCTGCGCCATAAACGGTAGGCGTCCAACCGGTAGGTATGGGCAGGTTAACCGTAAGGCAGGTTGGCGGCGCACTTACAGTAACGTAGTCCGTTTTTGTAACCGTATTGTTTCCATTGGCATTGGCTACCGTAAGGGATACTGAGTATTTTCCGGGGGTATTGTACACAATTACCGGCGGTGTTTTGCCACTAAACGATGTAATAGAGCCACCGGGAAATGACCATTCCCAACTGGTGGGATTATACCCGCTTTGGTCGGTAAATACCACACTGCCCCCTGCGGTAATAATTGGATTTGTAGAACTGAAATCAGCTATCGGCGGCCTGCTCAGATTGCCGGCCACGCATTCCATGGCACGTTGGGCATTAATGCGCCCTACGCCCAATTGCCCAATGTACGACGGATTGTTGCCGGCTATATCGTCGGCGCTGGAGTACAGGCACTGCACCAGGTCGGCATTGGGCATGGTGGGGTTCAGGCTTTTCATAAGGCCCAATAAGCCTGCTACCAGCGGCGAAGCCATGCTGGTACCGCTTTGATAGCCGTAGGTGCTACCCAGGGTGGTGCTGAGTATATTGGAGCCTGGCGCCGAAATACGCACCCAAGCGCCGTAGTTCGAAAAAGAGCTCTTGGTATCGTCTACCGTGGTAGAGGCCACACCAATAACACCGGTATAGGCAGCCGGGTAGTAAATGCTCGAGTTGTTGTTGTTACCGGCAGCAGCTACCAAAATGCAGCCTTTGTCCAGCGCATAATTAATTACATTTTCGGCAGTGGTGGAATAGCTGCTGGAACCCCACGACATATTAATAATATTGGCCCTATTGTTGGCTGCATAAAGTATTCCGGCATAGCCCGCGGTAATGCTGCTACCGCTATTGGTGGCTTTAACGCACATAATTTTAGTGCTGAAGCCAATAGAGGCCACACCCAATCCATTATTGGTGGCTGCGCTTACAATGCCGGCCACATGAGTACCGTGGTCGTAATCGGGGGCAGAGGGGTCCACAGCCGGGCTATTATTGGCCACATCCCATCCGTTTATGTCATCTACATACCCATTATTGTCATCGTCCACCCCGTTGCCGGCTATTTCGCCGGGGTTGATCCAAATATTGGCATTCAGGTCGGCATGAAAGCGCTCAACGGCATCATCTACCACAGCTACTACCACATTGCTGCCGGTGCTAAAGTAATTCCAGGCCTGTATGGCGCTGATTTTTGACAGATGCCATTGGTTGGCAAATTGAATATCATTTGGCGTAAGCGATTTGCGGTCGAGCGGCACTTTTTCGGCATACTCTACAAAGGGATCATCGCGCAGTACATCAATCAGTTCATTCACCATGGCCGAATTGGAAAACTCAAGCGCATAGGTGCTGTTCAGCTTTTCATTGGCATCAATGTTGAATGCCCGGCCAAAGCGGGTGATACCATACTTTTTGCCGTCAATTTTTTTGTAAAACGGCAGGTTTTGCATGTCGAATTTGTAGTTAGGCAACGCTACTTCGCCTGTTTTAATATTGTGGTAAGCTTTCAGCTTAACCCACAGTATTCCATCTACGTAATCATTGTAGATTTTTTGCGATACAGCCATTCCACCCAGCATCATTAGGGCAGTCAGGAACAATAAACTTTTCTTCATGTTGTTTGTCAGCCTTTATGTGTAATACAATAGAAATGATAAAGTTGGCATATACTTCAATGAAACTGTTTATTACCAAAGAGTGTGTGGTGGTTCGTAAGAACCCCGGATGGCTACAAAAGTGTTCGTTACCGGGATTTGCCCTTTTTAAGGGCTGTGTTAATATAGTAAACCAAGTCTTCCTGCGTGGTGTGTTCGCGTAGCCATTTATGAGTCGGCCTGTTTTTTTCCATAAAAGTCCACAGGGCATCGTCGCGATAGCCTGTGTATTGCATCACAAGGCTGTCGGTCCACCGGTAGTTGATATAGGCATCTTCTTCCATGATATCGAACACCGACCGGGCTTTTCGTTTGTTTTTTTCGCTGCTTCCCCACCTGTCCAGGTTGATGCCTACACCAAAACCAAGGTCGTTGGCTTTGCTCACTGCCGGCATTTTAGCCTCCCCCACTTTGCTCAAAAATTCGCGGCGTCGCTCCAGGCTGTCTTGCTGGTATGGCGATAAATTTTGGCCGGTAACGGTAGCTGTGGGCAGGGTATTGGGCAGCGGTTTAAGAACGACGAGCAGTGAACTCAGGCCAATAACACTATCGGTTACACGCAGCGTATCGCTATAATAGCCGGTAGCCGAAAAGGCAAGCAGCTGTCCTTTGGTAAAATCGGCCTGGAAAATACCACTAGGCCTCAAAAGCGTGCTTTTCCCGGTGTTGAGGTTGAGAATACTTCCTTGCGCCAGGGGCAGTTTGGTTTCGCGGTCCACCAACAGGCCCTGCATGGTTATTGTATTGCCTTGCGCCACTACCCACAAAGGCAGCAAATAAAGGAGCGCAGAGGCAAAACGGCATGGAAGGCGCATGAAAACTGTTTGAAAAAGAGACTGAAATATAGTTACGGATTATGATAAGTTCAGGCGTTATTACCCCTTTCGGTACGCCACCAACGCCAGGCTATTACGCCGCCCACGGCAAATGGCAATATCATCAAGTAAACAATTCCACCGTTAAGACCGGTGGCTGCTTCTTTGCCCTGCTGTGCGGCCGTACGTGTGCATATGGAACACTGGCCAAAGGCCTGGCTGCTCAACACAAAGGCAAGCGCTGCAGTAGCAACGGTTTTACGCATCCAATTACGCATCTCAATTACTCTTGGCACCCTGCAAAAGTAGCCCAATACAGCATTGCCAGCCCTGCGTTGTTGAGAGCAAGGGCTGCAAAAGCGCCATCACTTACCTTTGCGGCCCTCATTTTCACCAAGTTTTATAAATCATGAGCTTACAACTGAGCGAACAGGAGATTATACGCCGGCAAAAACTGGAGCATTTTCAGCAAATAGGAATCGACCCTTATCCGGCTGCCTTGTACCCGGTTAATACCTGGTCGGCCGATATAAAGGCCGGCTTTACCCCCGAAAATGACGAAGACTGGAAAGATGTGTGCCTGGCAGGCCGCATCATGAGCATTAACGACAAAGGCAAGGTTTTCTTCTTTAAAATACAGGACAGCAAGGGGCTGATACAGGTGTATGTACGCCGCGACGACATTTGCCCCGGCGACGACAAATCGTTTTTTGACGATGTGGTAAAGCACGGCCTCGACCTTGGCGACTTTATTGGCGTGCACGGCTTTGTATTTACCACCCGCACCGGCGAAATAACGGTGCATGTGCAGCAGATTACCCTGCTGGCAAAAAGCCTGAAGCCCCTGCCCGTGGTAAAGCGCGACGACGAAGGCAACGTGTGGGATGCCGTAACCGACCCCGAGTTTATGTACCGGCAGCGCTATGCTCATCTGGTGGTAAACCCCGAGGTGAAAGAGGTATTTGTGAGGCGCACGAAAATGATCAACTCCATCCGGCAGTACCTGAACGATAAAGGCGCCCTGGAGGTGGATACACCCGTACTGCAAACTATACCGGGCGGCGCCCTGGCAAGGCCGTTTATCACGCATCACAACGCGCTGGACATGCCCATGTACATGCGTATTGCCAACGAACTGTACCTGAAGCGCCTGATTGTGGGCGGGTTCGACTGGGTGTACGAGTTTAGCCGCAACTTTCGCAACGAAGGCATGGACCGCACCCACAACCCCGAGTTTACCATACTGGAATGGTATACCGCCTACAAAGACTACAACTGGATGATGAAGGTAACCGAGCAGATGATAGAACAAGTGGCCATAGCCCTGAACGGCACCACCGAAGTAACCGTAGGTGAAACGGTTATTAACTTTAAGGCGCCCTTTCGCCGCATCACCATTTTTGATGCCGTAAAGGAAAACACCGGCATCGACATCAGCCAAATGGATGAGGCTGCCCTACGCGATGTGTGCAAGCAACTGAAAGTAGAAGTAACGCCCAGCATGGGCAAAGGCAAGCTGATAGATGAAATTTTCAGCAACACCAGCGAGTATGTGTATGTGCAGCCCACCTTTATTACCGACTACCCGGTAGAGATGAGCCCGCTTACCAAAAAGCACCGCAGCAAGCCCGGGCTGGTAGAGCGCTTTGAACTGATGATTAACGGCAAGGAAATAGCCAACGCCTATAGCGAGCTAAACGACCCCGTAGATCAGCGGCAGCGTTTTGAAGAGCAGGTAAAACTGCAGCAGCGCGGCGATGATGAAGCTATGTTTATAGACAACGACTTTTTGCGAGCGCTAGAGTACGGCATGCCGCCCACCGCAGGTATTGGAATTGGTATCGACAGGTTGTGCATGCTCATGACCAATCAGCACAGCATTCAGGATGTACTGCTGTTTCCGATGATGCGGCCGGAGAGCGTGTAGAGGTATAAGAACGTCAAGTAGTGTAGGGTTGGGACACTGATTTAGCGGATTAAACGGATTAGCACGGATAACACGGGACACAGATAGTACAGATGAAACGGATTGCCGCGGATTTACTTAGCACAATCCTCATTTGCCATAGTTGCTCTGCGAAGCTTGTAGCTTCGCAACTGTATTCTGTCGCCTGTGGCGACAATTCAGCACCAATTCAATTCCTCAAACAATAAGAATTTTCGGCATAAGGCTACGCACAAAAAATCCGGCTGCTCATACACTGGCAGCCGGATATTTATATATCAGAACGGTATCTTTTATTGCTTCACAAAAGCCTGTGTTTTACGTTCGCCTTTATCACTTTGCAGGGTGAGGAAATAGTTGCCGGCTGCAAGTGCCGATACGTCAACATCATCCAAATAATAGCCTTCCTGCATATCGTATTTTTTGCGCAGCAGGGTTTGGCCGGTGGCGTTGGTTACCTGCATTTCCACTTTGGTGGTGCCGGGTGCGTACATGCGAAGTTGCATATTGCTGCTCACCGGGTTGGCGCCCAGGCCAAGCAATACAAACGAAGCCTGCTCATTTACAATGGCTTTGGTGGCGCTTGATTTACTCTGCCCGTTGTTGTCTACCATGCGCAGGCGATAGTACGATTTGCCATACAGGGGTTCGCGGTCGGTAAAGGCGTAGTTGAGCGCGCCGATTTGATTTCGGGCGGCCACAAAGCCCACCTTCTCGAAAATAGCCCCATCGCGGCTACGTTGAATTTCATAGCCTTTGGCATTGCTTTCGGCTGCAACCGACCAGGTGAGTTGCGCTTCTTTTGTGCGGCTAAGCGATGCATCAAAAGTGAGTAGCGTTACCGGCAGCGGACCCAGCGTGCTACTGCTGTTTACCTGTGCCCACTGGGTGGCCCAGCGGCTGGTGGTACCTCCCTGGCGCAGTTCGGCGTATTGCTGCACCGTCCAAAGTGTTTGATTCACGGGGTCAAGCGTGCTTACGCTGTAATCGCCCCAACGGTTGCGCGTGCCGGAAAATGCCTTGTAGTAATAGTCGAGGCCCTCCTGAAATGCATATTCGTTACGTACCTGTCCCCAAGGATCGGCGGCGGTGCGGTATGCATAAGCAGCGCTTCCATAGCGGCCGGCGCTGCTTACGGTATAGCCTATCAATACATCTTCGTTGCGGTTAACTGCTATGCTGGGATAATAACGATATACACTGCCAAAAATGGTTCCATTCATCTGCACTTCGCCATTCAGGTCGGTGCTGCACCACGAAACGCCGCATATGGTGGGGTTGGCTGCCGGCTGAAAAATAGTGTGGGCGTACCACAACTTACCATTAATTACAACAGCATTACCCATGCGGGCATCACCTGCATCAATGCCTTGAGAACCGCCTTGCTGTGGAGCAAAATTACTACCTCCCCCTGAAGCCCATGTAAGCCCTGCACTTTCCACAAGGCCCAATACATTAAAACTGGCGGCCGGGGGCAAGCCCTCAATATACGTAAGGCGGGTATAGCCATTACCATTTAGGTTGCCGTTCCAGTTTTGCACCATCAACACACGGTTGCTGGTATTGTCATAATCAATGGCGGGGCAAATGCTGGAGCCATCACTATTAGGCCTAAATATTTCTTGTGTATTGGTTGAGTAGTTTATAGGCCTTCCATCATACAAATCCACCTTTTTGAAAATCCACATTTTGGAATTCTGAAATGTGTTAGCAGCACTAAACATATTGCCGGTAACCACCAGCAGGTCTTTGTTGAAGCCAACATAAGGATAATCGTACCAGGTAGTGTTGCCTGCGTCGCCATCTATGCCATAAAAGGTCCAGGTACCCTGGGCAGTACCAGGCTGGGAAATAGCTATTATGAAGCCATTGTTTGAAATACTGCTGCTGCCATTAACGGCGGTAATTACAATGAACCTGCGATGAACGGGGTCGTAAAAGGCACGTGGATCGAAGCAACTGGGTGGGGCCCCACCAAAACTTACGCCTCCAAAAAAAGTGTTGAGCCGTACAATACCGGGCGAAAGTGTTTCGCCAAAGGTTTTGCCCTGTACCAATATTTCGGCGTTGGTTACGGTTACTATTTGAGTTTCGCCCACAGCGCCGTGCGTATCGGGCGGAATAACACTGGTTCCTCTTATATTGCCATCATCCAGGCCCAAAAAAGTATTAAGGGGTGCAGGAGCGTCAGCGCTCATTTGACCAATACCTCCGGCCGGGGCGGGCTTGGTTTTAAAAATTTTGACATTGCCTGGTATAGGAAGGGCAGGGTTCTGCGAGGCTTTGTCTTCCTGGCCACTGCCATCCTTTATTTCAAGATATTGTTGTTCGGTATAAGCCTGGCTATTAGCAGCAAGTTCGCTCCAGTTTTTTACTACAGGCCCATACACTTGTTGTGCATAGGCTGCTGGCGCTATCATCGCCAGCACAGGCAACAAAATCAACAAAAACTTCTTCATGACTGAGCTATTTTTAAAAACAATTATAAGTAGCGGAATTTACAAAATGGTCACACGCTTACCATAACAACCAATTCATTTCCTTCGTTCATCTCGATATTCCCTAAATTTCAAAGGCTGCGCCACATTATTGCGGCGCAGCCTTTTGGATATAAAATTAAAGAGCAAATCCGGTTAGTAATTACGGAAAGCACTAGCGGCCAAAGCCTGACCCTGGGCAGTACCCTGGGCAAACAAGCTGTATATGCCCGTAGAAGCAATGGCAATACTTTGTGGCGAGCGTGCCAGCGTTTGCGTACCGGCCAGCTTTACACGAATGCTGTACGTGCCCGAAGGAATGGTAGCAAACGTTTGAGCCTGTGTTATGGCTGCTTCGCTGGGGCTTGCACCAATGTATGCACGGTTGGTAAAAGTAACTGAATCGAGCGGCGTAGCCGAGGTACGTACCAGGGTAACATCTACTGCAGGAGCATTTACAGCAAGATGAATGAAACGTGCTTTGGCCGAACCGGCTGACGGCACGCTCAGGTCGTCCATCAGGCTCACCATTCGGATGGTGCCACCACTGCCAAGCGTATCATAGGCAAACATGGTAGCTGGCTTGCCATAAGGGAAAGTTACATCACGAGAAGCATAAGTGGGCGTAAGGCTTGCAGAATTCACCAGTCGTAGCTTCCGCATTTCATCGGGCGGAAAACTGAGGTAGGCCGAACTGCCGCCATATGCTACACCGCTCGACGTTTTGCGCACGGTATCGTCAAATACGTGAAAAGATGGCGTGCCGGGCGAGGCGTTGATTACAACTGCTGTGCCAAAGTTGGTGGAGTATTCGTTCTCCTTACCGCAACTCATAATGGTAATGCCTATCAGCAGTGCACCAAGTAGTTTATTCATGGAAAAAATGTTTTAATTGATCAGATTCCGATTGTTTATAACTGTAGCACCCACTTAGTACCCGGGGTTCTGTATGACGCTGGGGTTGGCCTGTATTTCCTGGTTGGGGATAGGCAGTATGTAGCGAAAATTGCTGGGCTGCATGGTTTGAATGGCGATATTACCAGCCACGTCGCTCAGGACGCGCTGTATAGGCAGATTCCTGCGCTTGAGGTCGAAATAGCGATGGCCTTCATAGCACAGTTCTTTGTAACGCTCATCCATAATTGCCTGTATAAGGGCGGCCTTATCGTTGATGTTGGTATGCGTGTAGCCGGTAATGCGGGCAGCACGCAAGGCGCTCAGGTCGGCATTGGCAGCGGTCAGGTTATTCAGTTCGGCTTGTGCTTCGGCACGTTCCAGCAGTATTTCGGAACTACGCAGCATTTTGATATCGTACTGGAAGTTTTCGCCATTGGCAGGCGAAGTAATTACCACACCATACTTCTTTATGAGGGTACGGCTACCTACCACCTGGAAGAAGGCCGCGTATCGGATATCGTTGGCCTGGTCGAAGGTATTTACCAACTTGGTAGCGGCAGATGCTTGTACGGCGCCGGTGCCTACATCCTGCCAAAGCGAACCAATAGCTGCGCCGAGGTTGGCAGCCGTTACATTAAGGCGCCAGATGATTTCGGTACTCTGATTCTCCGTAAGGGTGCGCTGTGACCAAAGGTCGGTGTACGATGCACGAGGTGTAACAGGCTGGGCTGTCAGTACTTCATTGGCGCGGGTTACCACCTCGTTCCAGTTTTTGGTCCACAGGGCTACGCGGGCCTGTGTAGCCCTTACCGCATTCAGCGTAAGGCGGCTGATGGAGGTGTAGCTGCTGGGGATCAGGTTACGGGCCTCAGTCAGGTCGGCCAGCACCTGGCTGATTACTTCGCCCTGGGTATTACGTGCCGGGCGGAATGTACCGGGCGCCTTGGCATACTCTTTCATTACAGGAACACCGGGGCCGGCAGCATTGTACTCAGCACTTTGTGCGTACCAGCGCAGCAGCTCGAAGTGGCAAATGGCCCGCATAGCCAGCATTTCACCGCGCAGGCGGGTTTTCAGGTCCACATCGGCCTGCGTAGGAGTAGGCACAGGCACCATCAACTCCAGTACTCGGTTGGCGCGGTCTAATACGGCATACAGGTTGGTCCAGCAGCCACCGTTTTCACCATCACGCCAGTCTTGTGAGTCGTTTACGTAAGTCCAGTTAAACAGGATATTTCCCACGTTGCGGTATTCGGTACCGGTACCCAGGCGTACCTCATCGGTCATAAACGAACACAGGTAGGCAGGGCGGCGGCCAAGATAGGTGCCGTACACACCGTTAACGGCACTTTGTACATCAGCCATGTTGCTAATGGCAACTTCTGACGGTATCTGGTCTATAGGCTTCAGGTCGGTCAGCTTGTCTTTGCAAGAAGCAAGCCCCACCACCGCAAGCGCCATAAACAGTATTTTATTCAACTTCTTCATGTTTCTAAGTTTTTGATTTCGTCAATTAGAAATTCACGTCCAAACCAATGGTGTAGGTCTTGGGGTTGGGGAACTCGTAGGTGGCAATGTTGTTGCTTTCTTCGGGGTCAAATCCGGTCCACTTGGTCCATGTCCAGATGTTTTGACCTTGAGCCCACAGCCTGAAGCCATTGATGATTTTACCACTCTTGGTATTGAAGTTGTACCCCATCTGCAGGTTACGCCAGCGAATGAAAGAAGCATCGCGCACGTCTTTGCTCGAAAACTGACGCTGTGCAGTCATCCGTTGATAGTTCGTAATATCGCCAGGCTTGAGCCAGGAATTCAGCATTTCTACACGCTTGTTGAAGCCGGCGTTGCTGTTTGTGGTTTCGTAGAAGAACGATTCGTTGTTGAAACGGGATACATTTTGGGCGGTGGTAAACAAAGTAGATAACGAGAAGCCCTTGTAGCTAACATCGAGCGTGGCGCCGCCGGTAAATGAGGGGAGGAAGGTGCCAAAGCCAATGCGGTTGTTAGCAGCCGAATACTCGTTGGTAGGGTTGCCATACTTGTCGCTGTAGATAGGCAGTCCGCTATTGGGGTCAATGCCCAGGAAGCCCACCGTAAAATGTGAACCGTAGGGAATACCGGGCCGCAAAATGAAGGTACCCTGGGGTATTTCGATGTTGTTGCCTATGTCAAGAATCTTGTTTTTGAGGAACCCTCCGTTAACACCTACGGTTACAATCAGGTCGCGCTTGGCTATTACATCCACATCCACTTTAAAGTCAACACCGCGGTTGCGCATGCTGCCTACGTTGGTATTGTTGCTTGTGAAACCGGTTGTGCGCGAAAGCGGCTGGGCAATAAAGAGATTCTGAGACTCTTTGTTGTACCAGTCGACCTGCACACGGGCACGACGCTTCCAGAAGGCAAAGTCGATACCAATGTTGGTCATAATCTGACTTTCGAGCCTGTAATCCAGGTTGCCGGGTGATGTAGGCACAATGCCCGCGATACCCGCATAGGAGCTCACGCCGTAGGTAGAAATATAGCCGAAGTCGCTGGTGAATCCGTTGGTATTGCCAGATTCGCCATAGCTGGCACGTACGCGCAAGTCCTGCAGGAAATTCTGGTTTTCCATGAACTTCTCGGCCATTACGTTCCAGTTAGCGCCCAGGGTCCAGAACCAATTATCGCGGTTCGATTCAGGCACCTGAGAGGGAGCATCGTTACGCAAGCTACCCGATAAGGTGTATTTGCGCTTAAAAGTATAATCACCCACCAGGAAGGCAGAAGAGAGACCACTAATGGTTTTGCCACCGCCCACTGCGGGAATAAGCCCGTTGGCAGAAGAACCCGGCGTAATAGCTGCCGGTGTTTGGGGCAGTTTGGGGTTGAGGCCATACCCGGTAAAGCCGTTGTTACGAGCTTTATTGCGGATGCCCTCGTACATCAGGTTCAGGTTTAGCGCATGGTCGTCTTTGATTATCTTGTTATATGCAAAACCCGTGGTGGTTATCAGCTGCAGGTTTTCACTGTTGCCTTCGTTATAAAGGCCTTGTGCACCAATAGCCACCTGGCTGCCGGCAAAAGAAGTGGGATCTATCCAGCGGTAGCTGTTATTGTTGCGCCAGTCGACACCATTGGTGGTTTTAAACGACAACCCATCCCATATTTTGTACTGCAGGGTAATACCCAGCGTGCCTTTAAATTGGTTGATACCTGAAGTAGTGGTAAACAAACGATCATAAGCGTTAGCGCCTACTCGGCCTGCACCGGTAAGTGTCTTGCCATTATCATCTTGGAACCGGCGATATGGCAGGTCAAGGTAAGCTGCGGCAATTGGGTTAGCCAGGGCTACACCTGCTTCGCTTTCAATCCCGTTTTGCTGGCTCCATCCGGCAAATGCACGCACCTGGCCGGTTAGGCGGTCGGTTTTGAAGTCAACGTTGCCACGATAGGTGTAGCGGTTCAGGTTAGAACGGTGAATAACACCTTCCTGGCGGTACAACGACAGTGAGTTGTACACCTGAATTTTATCGGTACCACCCGAAGCGCTTACTTCATGCTGGGTAAAGGTGCCGCGACGGAACATGATGTCGGCCCAATCGGTATTGATTGCACGAACACTATCGAGCTGACGGGTAAGGTTGGCCTTTTGGGCATCGCTGAGATTTGCATTGGCGGGGTTATTGAGGCTCCAGTCCCATCCGGGGAAGCCTGCACCCAGGCCTGCGGGGCCCAGAAATTTCTCTTCATATTCAAGGCGCTGAGTAGTATTCATCAGGCTGAGGTTCCATTGGTTTGGCGGCTCGCTGTAGCCTGCCTGGCCTCGGTACTGGAACTTCATTTTGCCGGCACTACCTTTTTTGGTGGTAATTACAACAACACCATTGGCGCCACGGCTGCCGTACAACCCGGCTCCGGCGGCATCTTTCAACACGTCAACCGTTGCAAAGTCGTTGGGGTTGAGGGTACGGAACACAGCGCCCTCAATAGGTACACCGTCCAAAATGTACAGTGGGTCGCTGCCTCCACTGATAGATCCCACTCCACGGATGTTAACCCGTGCTGCGGCACCCGGCTGGCCCGAGCCAGAAGCGATATACAAACCCGGGGCACGGCCCTGCAGGATTTGCTCGAAAGAGCCGATAGGTACCTGCTCAATTTCTTTAGCCTGCACGCGGGCTACCGAACCAGTAAAGTCAGCCTTCTTTTTAGTGGCATAACCGGTTACAACAACGGCATCAAGATCGGAGGCTGCTGCTTCCAGCGAAACACTTACGGTGTTGGAGGCCCCCAGCGCAATACGCGAAGTTTGGAAGCCAATAAATGTTACTTCCAGGGCGGTAACGCCGGCGGGCACATTCAGCGAAAAGGCACCATCGTCAGAGGTACTCGTTCTCACCTGTCCTTTACCTACAGCGCTTACAGTAGCGCCTTTCAGCGGGTTGCCGCTTGCATCCTGTACGCGTCCGGTAATGGTGCGCCCCTGCGACCATACCTGCGTTGCCAACAGCAAAAAAGCCATCAGCATCACTGTCAAATTTCTCATACGCAATGGATTGGTTTTTATGATATAAAAAGTTCTGATTCCGATTCCACAATACTCAAGCCAAAGAGATTTCTTATCAATGCTCATAACAGCATTGTGAGAATTATTTAATCACAATAAAATGAAACGTAGCGGAACAAACAGCATGTTGAATTGTTCGTAACGTTTTCTCAAAAGCGCACAAATGTAGGGGGTTCAGGTTTTGATAACACCAAATTCATTTTTCAATAAGGCGTAGCTGGCTATTGATTTATAACCAATACGAATATTCAGTACCTCGTGTGCTTGGAAATGGTCTTAGCAACAATTTAAGACATTCAATTAACGGGTAATGCTGCAAAAGGAACTGATTGAATAGTTTGAGATTGAGCGATTACGTGCTTAATAAAATGTTAAAGCATAGTTTTAGGGAATCTTGCAAAGTCCGCCGATAATAAACCAGCGGCCATTGAAAGCGGTTAGAGCTTGCCTGAGTACAAATGCAACTCGTTTTGAACGCAGGCATGTGAATGGGCGTGCCGCGCATTTGCTCACACGGCAAATGGTGTTACCTGGCATATTGGTATTGTGGGGGCCATCGGCCTTACAAGGCGCTACATCCGAGGCCAGTAACAGTAGCAAGCCGCCACTACCTGCCATGAGAAAGGCCAGGCTTGGCAACAAACCATAGTGTCAGTCAAAGTCCTGCTGCTACCAAAGCTGAAAAATCACCCAAACCCTGTCAATGGTGCGCCTTATTGTCAACATTTATGCAGCCAGTAAGGCGTGTTCCTTTATAGCCTGTGGGAAAAAAATCCGTGGCAATCCGTTTGATCTGTGACATCCGTGTCCCACCATCCGCACCAATCCGTTCCATCAGTTCCATCCGTGTTCTATTCTTCTCGACATTTTGGTGGGGACCTCTCAACTGATCTATTCCATCACTTCTGACCAGCCTTAGGCCTCAAAAGCGCCAGCATAAGCACCGGCAAAAACACCAGGTTGGTAAAAGTGGCCACAAACAGGGTGAGCGAGGTAAGCCAGCCCAGGGCAAAGGTGCCTCCAAAGCTGCTAAACATGAAAATAACAAAGCCCGCCACCAGCACCAGCGAGGTATAGATGATGCTGATTCCCGTGCTGCGAATAGTGGAAACCGTAGTGGACAGTATATTGTAATGATGCTGCGGCAGATCCTGCTTGTAGTTCACCAAAAACCGGATGGTAACATCGATGGCGATGCCCAGGGCCACGCTAAACACCAGCACGGTGCTAGGCTTAAGAGGTACCCCGCTCCAGCCCATCACGCCGGCTGTAACCACCAGCGGTATAATGTTGGGTATAAGGCTACATACCAAAATGCGCAGGCTGCGAAACAGGTACAGCATGCTGGCTGCTATCAGCAAAAAGGCCCATAAAATGCTCTCTTTAAGCCCGTTGATGATAAAGCGGCTTCCCTCCAAAAAGGTAATGCTGCTACCGGTAAAATGAATATCGTAGGTGCTATCGAAAACGGCAGGTTGCCCAGGTGCGGGTGACGCCTCCACCAGATTGAACACCGTGTCGGCCTTCAGGCGCAGGCTGTCGAGCAGGTTGGCAAGGCGTACTGTTCCCACATCGGCCATGTTCAGGCTAATGCGTGCCCGTTGCCGCGTACTGTCGGCAAAAGTTTTTACGATACGGGCAAACTGGCTGGCCGTATCGCCACTACGGCCCTTCAGGTATGGGCCCAAAAACACCATGTCGAACTCGTTGGGCACTATGTAGCTGAGGCTGTCGTCGTCGTAATAAGCCTGCTTGGCAAACTTAAGGCCCTCTACCAGGCTCAGGGGGCGGGCAAAGCTGGGGTAGGCCTGCACCCACGACGAATACTCGTCAATTTTGGCAATGGTATTCAGGTCGCGGGTTACACCGTTTTTCTTCTTGGTGTCCACCACTATTTCCAGTGGCATTACCCCGCCAAAGTTTTTTTCAAACCACTTCAGGTCCAGATATATTTTATCGCCTTTGGGCAGGTCATCGACAATATATCCTACTGATTTTAGCCGCAGGATACCCGCAAATGAAAGCAGCAATAGCAGCCCTGTGAAAGCGTAAATAATTCTCTTATGATGCAACACCCAGTACTCTATGCGCACCAGCGAGTCTTCGAGCAGTCGGTTACGCAGGTAGCGGGTATGACGCTCTTTGGGAGGCTTCAGGTAGCTGAGCATGGCCGGTATAAACAGCAAGCTGATAAAGAACACCGCCATAATGTTGATACCCGCCACCACGCCAAATTCCTTAAGCAGCGCGCTTTCGGTGAGGCCAAACACGGCAAAACCCACGGCAGCGGCAATATTGCAAAACAGCGTAACAATGCCCATTTTGCTCACCATATTCACCAGTGCCTGGTGTTTTAGTACTTCGGCCCTGGCCTTGTCTGTCACCATCTCGCCGTTGGTCAGGTCTTCC
>Ga0114939_10000388_pt1 | contig 37111 bp, 33 predicted proteins | sample AshMeaCrysSpring_FD_87196 | JGI IMG/M metagenome (GOLD analysis project Ga0114939, IMG submission 87196) | Groundwater microbial communities from Big Spring, Nevada to study Microbial Dark Matter (Phase II) - Ash Meadows Crystal Spring | ecosystem: Environmental > Aquatic > Deep subsurface >...
AGGTAGGCCTCCGACTCGGGCAGCAGATTCGCCCGGGCGAAGCGCGCGACCACGGCGACGCGCGTGCCGCGCGGCCCCGTCGCCTGCACCAGCCGCACGGTCACGCCCTCCGCGCCCTCGGGCACGTCCAGGTTCATGCGGTCGAGCCGGAAACTGACGTCGCGCAGGTAAGTGTGCGCCTGCGGCCGCTCGAGCACCGCGAGCAGCCGCTCGAGTCCCGCCTCCGGGGCCGAGCTCGCATGCCGCGCCGCCGCCACCCGATGCTCCGCCTCGGCGAGCGCGGCCTCGAGCGGGGCGTCGGTCGCGCCCTCACCGCAGCCCGCCAGCAGCGCATCCAGGCAGCGCCCCTCGCGGCGGGCGATCTGGGCGCGCAGCCGCAGCTGCGCCCGCTCGTCGACCAGCGTCTTCTCGTCGCCCGCCGCCCGCTCCCGCAGCATCACCGCGGCGCGCGCCAGGCCGTTCAAGACGAGCTCCGCGAGATGCCGGCGCAGCGGCGCCTCGCGCTCGCAGGGAAAGAGCGCCACGGAATCGGTGAAGCCGACGCTGCGCACCGCCAGCTCGCGCGGCGGGCCGCCGTCGATCTCGCGGACGACGAATGTCGTCCGCGTCTCGAGGACCGCCGCCAGCAGACAATAGACCTCGGCGGCGTCGGGGTGGGCTGCAAAGAACCGCCGCAGCTCCCGGAAGCGGCTGAACGTCGTCTGCAGCGCTTCCACGCTCGAGAAGAAGGCGTGGACCAGGGCGTCGTCCATCCAGTGGGCGCTGTCGAAGGTCACCGGGCCGGGGATGCCGGCCGCGACAGACTCGGCATAGTCGAGCGCCCGTTCCACCGGCTCCAGCAGGCGTCGGCGATAGCGGCGCGCGGCACGCACCCGGGGATCGGTCTCGCTGACGAAGCGCTCGACCGCCTCACGCAGCGCCCGGCGACGCGCGCGCGCCCGGGCATCGGGAAAAACCGCTCGCCACCAGGCGCCGGGCATGGACAACCCTCTGCGTGGAACCATCCTGAGCGCTGCCGCTGCGCGCCCCTCCCAGACGAGGATAGTACGGCCCTGCCCGCCCGGCTCCTCGCCTATACTGGCGCCACGTCGTACCGAGGTCCCCGCAGGAGGTGCCGCGATGATGAGACTGCGAGTGCTCGTGCCGCTGCTGACCCTGGTCCTCGTCACGGAAACCGGCGGCGCCGAGCAGATCTACCGTTGGGTCGACGCCAACGGCAAGGTGACTTTCTCCTCGACGCCACCGCCCGAAGGCAAGCAGGCGGAGGTGATCGATCTGCCCCCGCCGCCCTCGCCGGAAAGCGTCGAGGCCCAGCGCGAGCGGGAGCGGGCGATCGCCGATCTGGGCGGCGAGCTCCAGCAGCGGCGCCTGGACCGCGAGGCGCAACAGGCGGAGGAGTTGCGCGCCGCCCGCGAGCGCAGGGCAGCGGAGCCGCCGCCCCCGTCGTCTTTCGACGAGCCGCCCGACACCTTCTACGGCAGCGGCTGGGGCGGGGGCTGGCTGCCGCCACGACCGCGGCCGCCAAGACCGCCGTGGCCCGAGCGGCCGGTGCCGCCGCCCGACATGGATCACCGCAACCCGGACCACCCCGCCTTCTGGGCGCGCGAGCCGCTGCCGTTGCCGCTGCCCCGTGGGCGCTGATGAGGAAGGCACGACGCGTCCTGCTCGCCCTGCTCGTGCTGCTGGCCACCGCCGCGCCGGCGGGCACGGTCTACAAGTGGATCGAGCCGGACGGCAGCATCACCTTCTCGTCGACTCCGCCGCCGGAAGGCGAAGCCGTGGAAGAGCTCGAGGCCCTGCCGGTCGCCCCGCCGCCGAGCGAAGTCGACCGGCAGGAGGCCGACCGCCGGGTCAAGGCCATGCGCGAGCTCGCGGCGGAGATGGAACGCGACCGCAAGGCCCGGGCCGAGTCGGCGCGGTCCGCGCGCGCTATCCCGACTCTCCCGACGCCCGCCGCGCCGCCTGCCCCCCCGCCGCCCAATCCCCTGGGCGAAAAGCTGGTGTTCGACGACTGGTGGACCGGTCCGGCGCGGCCCGGGGAGTCTCCGCCCGCGGCGCCCGCGCCCGAGGAGGGCACAAAGCCGTTCTTCACTCCCGGGCCGGCGCCTTCGTTCCACTGAGCCGGGCCGCATCGGGCCTGCCCACCACGAGCGGCGGCACGCGCCAGATGCCCTCGCAGTATTCGCCGACGGCGCGGTCGGACGAGAACCGGCCGATGTGCGCCACGTTGAGAATCGACATCCGGTCCCACCGGCCGCGGTCCACATAAGAGCGCGACACCTCGTCCTGGCAGTCCGCATAGGCGCGGAAGTCGGCCAGCACCAGGTAGGGGTCGTGCTCGAGCAGGCTGTCGATCAGCGGCCGGAAAAGGGCCTTGTCGCCGTGCGAGAAGAGGCCCGAGCCCAGCACGTCGACCACGGTGCGCAGCTGCGCATCCCGCTCGTAGCAGTCCCGCGGCCGGTAGCCACCGTCCCAGGTCTGCTGCACCTCGGGCGCGGTGAGGCCGAAGAGGAAGAAGTTCTCCGCGCCGACCCGCTCCCGGATCTCGACGTTCGCCCCGTCCAAGGTGCCGATGGTGAGCGCGCCGTTCATCGAGAACTTCATGTTGCCGGTGCCCGAGGCCTCCTTGCCGGCGGTCGAGATCTGCTCCGAGAGATCGGCGGCGGGATAGATCCAGTGCCCCGTCTTCACGTTGAAGTCGGGCACGAATACGACGCGCAGGAAGCCGTTCACCTGCGGATCGCGGTTCACGATCTCGCCGACGGCGTTGATCAGCTTGATGATCAGCTTGGCCATGCGGTAGCCGGGCGCCGCCTTGCCGCCGAAGATGAAGGTGCGCGGCACCGGCACGAAGGTCGGGTCGTGCTTGAGGCGGCAGTACAGGCTCAGGATGTGCAGCACGTTGAGGTGCTGGCGCTTGTACTCGTGGATGCGCTTGACCTGCACGTCGAACATCGTGTCCGGGTCGATCGAGACGCCGGTGCGCCGCAGCACGAGCCGCGCGAGATCCGCCTTCGCGGCGCGCTTCACCGCGCGCCAGCGCTCGCGGAAGGCCACATCGTCGACAAGGCCCTCGAGCCGGCGCAGTTGCTCGAGGTCGCGCAGCCAGTCATGGTCGATGCTCTCGTCGAGCAGCGCGGCGAGGCGGCGGTTCGCCGTCGCGAGGAAGCGGCGGGGGCTCACGCCGTTGGTCTTGTTGCTGAACCGGGCCGGCCACAGGTCGGCGAAGTCGCGCAGCACCGTGGTCTGCAGCAGCTCGGTGTGCAGCGCGGCGACGCCGTTGATCGCGAAGCTGCCGACGCAGGCGAGATGCGCCATGCGCACGCGCCGGCCGTTGGCGTCGTCGATGATGGAGAGCCGCTGCACGCGCCCCTCGTCGCCGAAGAAGCGCATCCGCACCTCGTCGAGGAAGCGGCGGTTGATCTCGTACAGCAGCTCCAGATGGCGCGGCAGCACGCGTCCGAACAGGGACTCCGGCCAGGTCTCCAGCGCCTCCGGCAACAGCGTGTGGTTGGTGTAGGCAAAGGTGTTGCGCGTGATCTCCCAGGCGTCGTCCCAGGCCAGCAGATGCTCGTCGATGAGCAGCCGCATCAGCTCGACCACCGCCAGCGACGGGTGGGTGTCGTTGAGCTGCGCCACGAACTTGCGGTTGAAGCCGGCGAGCCCGCCCGCTTCCCGCCGGTGCAGACGGATCATGTCCTGCAGGGAGCAGGAGACCAGGAAGTACTGCTGCTTGAGGCGCAGCTCCTTGCCGGCCTCGGGCTCGTCGTTCGGGTACAGCACCTTCGACAGGTTCTCGGCGACCACCATGTCGTTGACGGCGCCGTAGTAGTTGCCGGTGTTGAAGGCCTGGAAGTCGAAGGCCTCGCACGCCTCCGACTTCCACAGGCGCAGCAGGTTCACGTTGTCGACGCCATAGCCGAGGATCGGCGTGTCGAAGGCCTTGCCGTAGACGGTCAGCTCCGGCAGCCAGTTGACGCGCAGCCGCCCGTGCTCGTCCGTGTACTGCTCGGTGTGGCCGCCGAAGCGCACCGGAAAGCGCAGCTTGTGCCGCGGCAGCTCCCAGGGATTGCCGTTGCGCAGCCAGGCGTCCGTGACCTCGACCTGCCAGCCGTCGCGGATCACCTGGTCGAAGATCCCGTACTCGTAGCGGATGCCGTAGCCGATCGCCGGGATGCCGAGCGTCGCGGTGGAGTCCATGTAGCAGGCGGCGAGCCGCCCCAGGCCGCCGTTGCCGAGGCCGGGCTCCTCCTCCTGCTCGAGCAGTTCCTGCAGATCGAGCCCGAGCTCCCTCACCGCGGCCTCGACGTTTTCCCAGATGCCGAGCTTGACCAAATTGTGGCCGAGGTGCGGCCCGGTCAGGAACTCCGCCGAGAAGTAGCAGACGGTGCGTGCGCGGGTCTCCTTGTAGCGCTTGGCCGTGCGCATGAAGCGCTCGAGCATGCGGTCGCGCACGGTGTAGGCGAGCGCCATGTAGTGGTCGTGCGGCGTCGCGGCGTCGAAAGGCCGGCCGAGCAGGCAGAAGCGATTGTCCATGATCGCCTGCTTGAGCGCCGGCACGGACAGACCGGTGCGGGTGTGCTCGCGGTCGTCGAGGGGCGACTTTGACACGGTGTCCACCTCCAACGCGAATTCATCCGGTCTCAAGGGGCCTTGAAAGACCCGTCACTCGACGACCGCCTCCCTCTCCCGTACCCGCGCCGCATGGTCGCGGGCGAGCAGCAGGTAGACGGCCGGGACGACGAACAGCGTGAACAGCGTGCCGATGCCGAGCCCGGCAGCGATCACGAGGCCGATGTCGAAGCGGCTCACGGCGCCGGGGCCGTGCGCGGTCAGCAGCGGCACCATCGCCACGATCATCGAGACGGTGGTCATCAGGATCGGCCGCAGCCGGATCGCCGCCGCCCGCTCGACCGCCTCGCGCCGGGGCAGCCCCTCCTGGATCTGCAACTGGTTGGCGAACTCGACGATGAGGATGCCGTTCTTGGCGATCAGCCCGATGAGGGTGATGAGCCCCACCTGCGTGTAGATGTTCACAGACGCGAAGCCGAGCATCAGGAACGCAAGCGCCCCCGCGATCGACATCGGCACCGACACCAGGATGATGACCGGGTCCCGCCAGCTTTCGAACTGCGCCGCGAGGACCAGGTAGATCACCAGCAGCGACATGAAGAAGGTGGCGACCAGCGCGCTGCCCTGCTGCGCGTACTGCCGCGAGGCGCCGGTGTAGTTCCAGGCATAGCCGCGCGGGAAGATCTGGCGGGCCTCCTCCTCCAGGTAGGCCATCGCATCCCCCAGCGTCACGCCCGGCGCCATGAGGCCCTGCACCGTCAGGCTGTTGAGCTGCTGGAACTGCGTGCGCTTGCTCGGCTCCACGCTGGTCTCGACGTGAACCAGGGTCGACAGCGGCACCTGCGACCCGTTCGCCGCCCGCAGGTAGTAGCTGCCGAGCTGGTCCGGATCGAGCCGGAACTGCTGGCCGACCTGCGGGATCACCTTGTAGCTGCGCCCCTCCAGGCTGAAGCGGTTGACGTAGTTGCCGCCCAGGAAGGTCGCGAGGTTGCGGCCGATCTCCTGCATCGAGATGCCGAGGTCCGCCGCGCGATCGCGGTCGATCACCAGCGTCGCCTTCGGCCGCGCCAGCTCGATGTCCTTCTGCAGGAACATGAAGCGCCCGCTCTGCATGGCCCGGCCGATCAGCTGCCCCGCCATCTCGTCGATCTGGTCGTAGGGCGCGTCCGTCACGATCACGAACTGCAGCGGGAGTCCGCGGCCCGCGCCGGGCAGGCTCGGGCGCGGGATCACCGCAATCTGGAAGCCGGCGACGCCCGCGAGCCGGCCCTGCAGCTCGGGCTGGACCTGCATCTGGGAGCGCTCGCGCTGCCCGGGCGGCGGCATGCGGAAGCCGCCGAAGACGATGTGCTTCTCGCCGCCGAAGCCGAGCAGCAGGAAGCTCTCCTTGTATTCCGGGATGCTCTCGAAGGTCTCGATGATCTCCCGCGTATAGGCCTTGTCGTAGTCGATGGTGGCGGTCTGCGGACCGGTGGCGTGGAAGAAGAGGATGCTCTGGTCCTCGGTGGGCGCGAGCTCCTTCTGCGACAGCATGAACATCGGGTAGATGCTCACGAGCACCACCGTCGCGAACACCATCACCGCCGCCGGCCGCTCGATGACGACGTGCAGCAGCCGCTGATAGCGCCCGGCGAGCCCGGTGAAAAAGCGCTCCACCGCATGCTCGAAACGCCCCGGCGCTCCCGTCGGCTTGAGCACCTTCGCGCTCAGCATCGGCGACAGCGTGAGCGCCACGACGCCGGAGATCAGCACCGCGCCGGCGAGCGAGAAAGCAAACTCGGTGAACAGCGCGCCGACGAGCCCCCCCATGAAGCCGATGGGCGCATACACGGCCACCAGCGTCGTCGTCATCGCGATGATCGGCAGGCCGAGCTCGCGCGCGCCGTCGATCGCGGCCTGCAGCCGCGACTTGCCCATCTCGATGTGGCGGTGGACGTTCTCGACCACGACGATCGCGTCGTCGACCACGAGGCCGATCGCCAGCACCATTGCGAGCAGCGTGAGCAGGTTGATCGAGAAGCCCATCCACAGCATCAGGAAGGCGGCGCCGACCAGCGAGAGGGGCACCGCCACGCCGGGCACCAGCGCGGCGCGCATCGAGCCGAGCGAGAGATAGATGACCACTAGGACGATGAGGACCGCCTCGACCAGGGTCTTGAACACCTCGTCGATCGAGTCCTCGATGAACTCGCTGGCGTCGTAGGGCAGCCGGAAATCGAGGCCCTCGGGCAACTGGGAGCGGATCTCCTCGAGCGCGGCGCGGACCAGCCGCGCCACCGTGAGCGGGTTGGAGCCCGGCGTCTGCTCCACGCCGACGAAGATCGCGGTCTTGCCCTTGTACCAGGTCAGGGACTCGTAGTCCTCGGCCCCCAGCTCGAGGTCGGCGATGTCCTCGAGGCGCACCAGCACGCCCTCCTCGTTGCGGACGACGAGGTTGCGAAAATCTTCCTCGCGCGCGACGTCGGTGGTGGCGCCGAGGTCGATGGTCACGAACTCGCCCTTGGTCTCGCCCGCCCCCGCCTGGTAGTTGTTCGCGCGCAGCACGTTGGCCGCGTCGTTGGCGGTGACGCCGAGCGCCGCCATGCGGTACGGGTCGAGCCAGACGCGCATCGCGTAGGTCTTGTTGCCGATCAGGCGGGCCTTGCCGACTCCCGGCACGGCCTGCAGCTTGGGCTGCACGACCCGCAGCAGGTAGTCGCTGATCTGCGACGGCTTCATCGTGTCGCTGAAGAAGGCGAGGTACATCAACGCGGTGGGGTCGCCGGTCTGCGACGCGATCACCGGGTCGTCCGCCTCCGCCGGCAGCACGTTCCGCTGGCTCGCCACCTTGGCCTGGATCTCGGCCACGGCCGCGTTCGGGTCGACGTTGAGGCGCATCCGCGCCTCGATCAGCGAGCGGCCCTGGGTGCTGCTCGAGGACAGGTAGTCGATGCCGTCCGCCTCGGCGATCGCCTGCTGCAGCGGCGTCGTGATGAAGCCCTTCACCAGCTCCGAACTGGCGCCCGGGTAGCTGGTCGTGACCGTCACCACCGTGTCCCTGGTCTCGGGATACTGCCGCACCTCGAGGGCGGCGATCGCCCGCAGGCCGACGACGAGGATCAGCAGGCTGACCACGCTGGCCAGCACCGGACGGTGGATGAAGAGGTCGGTGAACTTCACGGCGTCTTCACGCGCTCGCCGGGGACGGGCTGGTCGTCCACCGTCACCGCCATGCCGTTGCGCAGCTTCACCTGGCCGGCGCTCACCACGCGGTCGCCGGCCTTGAGCCCGCTGGTCACGCTGACGCGTCCCGCGCGGTTCTCTCCGGTCTCCACCTGGCGGCGCTGCACGGCAAGGCCCTTCTCGCCGGTCTCGACCACGAACACCGAGTCGCCATAGGGCGCGTAGGTGATGGCGGTCGCGGGCAGCGTCAGCACCGGGGCCTGCGGCGGCAGCAGCACCCGCACCTCGGCGAACATGCCTGGCCGCAGCTTGTGCTCGGCGTTCTGGAAGGTGGCCCGCAGGCGGAGGTTGCGCGTGCCCTGGTCGATGCCCGGGCTCACGGCGGTGATGCGGCCGGTGAAGGTCTCGCCCGGGAAGGCCTGCACCGCGACCTGCACCTCCTGCCCGGACGCGAGCGTGGCCAGATGGCGCTCAGGCAGCGAGAAATCGACGTAGATCGGGGCGAGCGACTCGAGCGGCACGATGGCGGAGCCGGGCGCGAGGTACTGGCCGAGGTCCACCTGGCGGATGCCGAGCCGTCCGGCGAAGGGCGCGCGGATCTCCTTCTTGGCGATGGCCGCCTTCTTCGCCTCGCCCGCGGCAATCGCCACGTCGAGCAGCGCCCGCGCCTCGTCGTAATCGGCCTTCGAGGCCGACTTGTTGGGCAGGAGCTGGGCGAGGCGGTCGTACTTGAGCTGGGCGAGGCGCTGCGCGGCGACGAGGCCCTCGAGCTCCGCGCGGTCGGCCGCGTCGTCGAGCTGCAGGAGCGGCTGACCCTCGGTCACCGCGTCGCCCGACTCGAAGTGGATCCGTCTGACCTTGCCCGGCACCTCGTTCGTGACGTCGATGCCGGCGATCGCGACCACGGTGCCCACGGTCCTGAGGAATGGCCGCCAGTCTTCCTGTCGCGCCTCCGTGACCGCCACCACCGGCGGGGGCGGCGGCTTGCGGGCGGCGGCAGCCTGCTGCATCTGCAGGTACTTCCAGCCGAAAACGCCACCGACCGTGACGGCGAGCAGAACCAGGACGAAGAGGAGTCGCTTGAGCATCGTGGCGCCGGGTATCGCGAGACCCGGAAACGTTGCCACAAGGGGCCGCCACGCGCCATGAAAAGCGGATTGCCCCTCCGCTCCTGTGCTTGCCCGGCGACCGTCAGAACCAGCGCTTGCGCCGGAACCAGATCAACATCGCCACGCCGATCAGGAGAATCACCGCCCAGACGGCCGGATACCCGTAGGCCCAGCGCAGCTCCGGCATCGCCCAGGGGCTCGTCGCGTTGACGCCGAAGTTCATGCCGTAGACGCCCACGATGAAAGTCAGCGGCATGAAGATCGTCGCGATCACCGTCAGCACGCGCATCACCTCGTTCAGCCGGTTGCTCGCGCTCGACAGGTAGGCCTCGAGCATCACCGCGGTCATCTCGCGGTAGCTCTCGAGCAGCTCGAGGATGTGCAGCGCGTGGTCCTGGCAATCCCGTAGAAAGAGCCGGGTCTGGTCCTGAATGCTGGCGTAGTCCTCGTGCAGCAACTGGCGCAGCACCTCGGACTGCGGCCAGATCAGCCGGCGCAGCAGCAGGAGCTCGCGGCGCAGGCCGTGGATGCGGCCCAGCACCCGCTGGTCCGGGTCGTCGAGCAGCGCCTCCTCGATCGACTCGATCTCCTCGCCGTAATCCTCGAGGAGCGGAAAGCCCTGGTCCACGATCAGGTCGACGAGCGCGTACAGCAGGTAGTCCGCGCCGCGGTCGCGCAGGCGCCCGGCCCGCCGCCGCAGGCGCTCGCGCACCGGCTCGAACGGATCCGTCTCGCCGTCGTGGAAGCTGATCAGGTAGTTACGGCCAAGGAAGAAGCTGACCTGCTGCGCCTCGACGCCGGCCCCGTTCCGCACCGGCAGATGCATGACGAGGAAGAGCTGATCCTCGTAGCTCTCGAGCTTGGTGCGCTGCCCGGTGTTGAGCACGTCCTCGAGCGCGAGCAGGTGCAGGCCGAACAGTCCGCCCAAGTGCTGCAGCGTCTCCGGGGTGACGCAGCCCTCGACGTGAATCCAGGTGATCGAGGGGCTGTCGAGGTAGGCGCGGCACTCGTCCGCCGAGAGGCAGTCCGCCGGCGAGGCGAGCGTTCGCTCCTCGTAGGCCTCCGGACCGAACTCCACGAGGCAGATGCGCGGCGGGGTCTCGCAGGCCGACGCCGCCAGGGTGCCTGGCAGCGTCCCCGGGGTGTGGTAACGCTTGGTGAACAGGGCCAAGGCGGGACTCCAGTGGGTTGAACGCGATGGGCGGGATCGCGATCGGGAGGTCGCTCCTGCTCGAATTCTGGTCCGTCCGCAAGAGCGCCGTCCACGGCGGCGCGAAGGGCGTGGCCTCGCGTCTCATCGCGACCCGGTTCATGGGGTCTGACTCCTGAAAGACTGCGACCGGGGGGCGCTCCTGCCCGGGGGGCCACCCGCCTTGTGGCCCCCTCCCGGCCCCACCATACTCCGGCCCGTGCCCGCGTCGGGGCGCGCAGTGGAGGGACGAGAGATGCAGATCGGCATGGTCGGCCTCGGCCGCATGGGAGCGAACATGGTGCGGCGGCTGCTCAAGGGCGGCCACCCCTGCGTGGTCTACAACCGCAGCCCGGAGCCCGTGCGCGCCTTGGCGGCGGAGGGCGCGGCGCCGGCCTTCTCTTACGGCGAGCTCGTCGCGCAGCTCGCCCGCCCGCGCGTCGTCTGGCTGATGGTGCCGGCGGCCGTGGTCGACGCGACGATCGACGCCGTGCTGCCGCTGCTCGAGGACGGCGACATCCTGATCGACGGCGGCAACTCGCACTACCACGACGACATCGCCCGCGCCGGACGGCTGGCCGCGCGCGGCATCCGCTACCTCGACTGCGGCACCAGCGGCGGGGTCTGGGGGCTCGAGCGCGGCTACTGCCTGATGATCGGCGGCGACACCGACGCAGTGCGCCACCTCGAGCCGATCTTCGCCACGCTCGCCCCGGGCCGCGAGGCCGCGCCGCCCACGCCCGGGCGAGCCCCGGGGCGCGGGACTGCCGACGCGGGCTACCTGCACTGCGGCCCGGCCGGCGCCGGGCACTTCGTGAAGATGGTCCACAACGGCATCGAGTACGGCCTCATGGCGGCCTACGCCGAGGGTCTGAACCTGCTGAAACACGCCAACATCGGCGCGGCGGGCCGGGCAGAGGACGCCGAGACCTCGCCGCTGCGCCACCCCGAGCACTTCCGCTACGACTTCGAACTGTCCGAGATTGCCGAGCTGTGGCGGCGCGGCAGCGTCGTCGCCTCCTGGCTGCTCGACCTCACCGCGCAGTCGCTCGCCGGCAGCCCGCAGCTCGAGGAGTTCGCCGGGCGCGTTTCGGACTCGGGCGAGGGGCGCTGGACCATCCACGCTGCAGTCGATGCCGGCGTCCCCGCCCACGTCCTGAGCGCCGCGCTCTACGACCGCTTCGCCTCGCGCGGCGGGGGCGACTTCGCCAACCGCGTCCTGTCCGCCATGCGGCACGCGTTCGGGGGGCACCTGGAGAAGAAGCCGGGGGAGTGAGGATCGCTCCGCAGCGGTTCCGCGGAGGCGCGTCACCATGAAAATCAGAACCGGGATGTCTGATTTTCATGGTGTCTGCGCGTGCCGGCCGAGCCTTGCCGCCTGCGGCTCGTCTTGGGTAGGATGAAATATCATACCGAGGGCATCGCCCCATGAGTCAGACAAAGGTCGCCATCACCATTGAGGAAGGGATACTCGCCAAGGTCGATGCCTTGGTGAAGCGCAAGGTGTTCAGCAATCGCAGTCGGGCCATCCAGGCGGCGGTGCAGGAAAAGCTGGATCGCCTGGAGCGCAGCCGTCTGGCGGAGGAATGTTCAAAGCTGGACCCGTCGGTCGAGCGTGCAATCGCCGAGGAGGGCCTGTCCGAGGAGCTGGATGCGTGGCCAAGATACTGAGGGGTGAGATTCGTTGGGCCGACCTGAGCCCCACCATTGGCCACGAGCAGGCTGGCGAGCGCCCCGTCTTGATACTCAGCCACGACGTCTTCAACGAGCGATCCGGCACCGTCATCGCCATGGCGCTGACGAGCCAGGAGCCTCGGGCAGGGTATCCGTTGACGCATGAGCTGGAAGGCACGAAGTTGCCAAAGCGCTCCTGGGTGAAGATCAGCCAGATCCGGACGCTCTCCACCGAGCGCATCGGCAAGCGGATCGGAACCGTCAGGCCCGAAGAGCTCGCACATGTCGTCGAAGGGCTCAATGAGATCATCGGCGGCTGACCATTCCGGGTGAACGGCCGGCCGCGGCGGGCAGACACCGGGACTGAACCGTTGGGTAGCGGGATCCGTCTCTATCGAGCAAGCCGATGGCCCTGAATAAATCCGACCTCCACGCCTCCCTCTGGGCCTCCTGCGACGAGCTGCGCGGGGGCATGGACGCCAGTCAGTACAAGGACTAGACCCCCATGACCTCCGCTTTCCTCTTCGTCATCGCCCTCGGCCTGGCCGCGGCGCTGGTCGTGCTCTGGCGAAACACCCGGCTGGCGGCGCGCGCGGAGGCCATCCGCACCTACCCGCTGCCGCGCGGCCTCTACGACAAGCTGCGCGAGAAGTTCCCGCACCTGACGCTCAAGGACTGCCAGCTCGTCGGCCATGGACTGCGGCACTTCTTCCTCGCGCACCTCAAGAGCGGACGCAAGTTCGTGTCCATGCCCTCGGTGGTGGCGGACGAGCTGTGGCACGAGTTCATCCTCCACACGAAGAGCTACGAGCAGTTCTGCATGCAGGCCTTCGGCCGGTTCATGCACCACACGCCTGCGGTGGTTCTCGGCTCCGCCAGCCTGAGCAACGCCGGGCTGCGCCGCTGCTGGTGGTACGCCTGCCGCGAGGAGCACATCGACCCCCGCAAGCCGACGCGCTTGCCGCTCCTGTTCGCGCTCGATGCGAAGCTCGAGATCCCGGGCGGCTTCCGCTACGTGCCCGACTGCAACCGCCTGCGCGGCGAGGACGCGGCCGGCAGCCCTGTCGTGTACTGTGGCGGTGACTTCGCGAGCGCGGGCATCGACGGCGGCACCGAGGGGTTCGACGACGCGTCGGGCGCCGAGGGTGGCGACGGCGGCAGTGGCTGCGGTGGCGGCTGCGGCGGCGGGGGCGACTGACTGCCTCGCAGACGACATGAAGCAACGAATCCGTCCAAGACCCAGGAGCCCGCATGACGACCAACCGATCCGACGCCCTCGTCCTTTTCGGCTCCACCGGCGATCTCGCCGGGCGCAAGCTCTACCCCGCCCTGTACGCGATGGTGCGACGCGGCCAGCTCGACATCCCGGTGATCTGTCTCGGCCGCTCAGGCTGGACGCTGGAGGACCTCACGAACCGCGTGCGCGAGAGCATCGAGAAGCACGCGGGCGGCGTGGACGAGGCGGCGTTCGGCAAGCTTGCGGGGCTGCTGCGCTACATCGACGGCGATTACAACTCGCCTGAGTTCTTCGCGATGCTGGCGAAGTCGCTGCGCGGCACCGAGCGGCCGATCTATTACCTCGCCATCCCGCCGAGCGCCTTTCCGAACGTCGTGAACGGGCTTTCGAGCTGTGGCCGCACCCGCCACGCCCGCGTGGTGCTCGAGAAGCCCTTCGGTCGCGACCTCGCCTCGGCGCGCTCGCTGAACGCGACGCTGCACGACGCCTTCCCGGAGGAGTCGATCTTTCGCATCGACCACTACCTCGGCAAAGAGGCGGTGCTCAACGTGCTCACCTTCCGCTTCGCCAACACCTTCCTCGAGCCGATCTGGAACCGCAACTACATCGAGAGCGTGCAGATCACGATGGCCGAGAGCTTCGGCGTCGAGGGGCGCGGGCGCTTCTACGAGGAGGCCGGGGCGATCCGCGACGTGGTGCAGAACCACCTGCTGCAGGTCGTGGGCTTCCTCGCCATGGAGCCGCTCACGATGAGCTACCGCGAGTCGCTGCGGGACGAGGTCGTCAAGGTGCTGCGCGCCGTGCGGCCGCTGCAGCCGCACGATCTCGTGCGCGGCCAGTTCGTCGGCTACCGGCAGGAGAAAGGCGTCGCGCCGGACTCCAGCATTGAGACCTTCGCCGCCGCACGGCTGTGGATCGACTCCTGGCGCTGGCACGGCGTGCCCTTCTTCCTGCGCGCCGGCAAGTGCCTCAGCACCACCGCAACCGAGGTCTTCGTGCGGCTCAAGCAGCCGCCAGTGCACGACCTCGCGGGCAGCACGCCGAACCACGTGCGGCTGCGCCTCGGCCCCGACGTGGTGATCGCGCTCGGCACGCGGGTGAAGGCGCACGGCGACACCTTCGCCACCGAGTCGCTCGAGCTGTCGCTGATGCGCCAGTCGAGCGGCGACGAGATGAGCGCCTACGAGCGGCTGCTCGTCGACGCGATCGACGGCGACTCGTTGCTCTTCGCGCGGCAGGATTCGGTGGAGCGCGCCTGGGAGATCGTCGAACCGCTTCTCGGCGGGGCGACGCCGCTGCACCCGTACTGGCCGGACAGCTGGGGACCGACGGAGAGCGAACGCCTGCCGGAGGCCATCGGCGGCTGGCACAACCCCGTCTGAGCAGCCACACTGGGGTCCGGGAGACACCCTGTGTTTCTGAGCGAGCTCGACGTCGAGAACTTCCGCGGCATCCGCCGCGGCCACCTCAGCTTCGACGAGACGACCGTCCTCATCGGCGAGAACGACTGCGGCAAGTCGAGCCTGCTGGATGCGCTGGCCCGCGTGCTCGACGCAGCGGACGCTGCTCCCCCCCGCTTCGAGCCGCAGCATTTCCATCGCGTGGACGGCCCCGCCGGCGGCGCCCCGGCAGGCCCGATTCGCATCGCGCTCCGGTTTCAGGAACGCCACGCCGGTGAGTGGGATACGCAGGCGCTCGGGCCGCTCGCGCCGGCGCTGACCGGACAACTCCCCGGCGCGCGGCGCTTCGCCCTCGAGGTGCGGGCCGAGCCGTCGGAGGACGGCACGTCCCCACAGACGACGTGGGAGCTGCGGGTGCCCGGCATGGCCAGCGCCGTCGGCCGCGACGACCTCGGCCTGCTCGACGCGATCCGTGCACTGAACCCGCTGATCCCGCTGCGCGGCGGCCTGATCGCCGCAGGCCCTGCCCCCTGCCCACCCGCGCCCCCGAACGATGTGGCGACCCCGGAAGTGGAGCGGCTGGCGCGCGCGGTCGAGACGCACTACCAGGCCCTGATCGCGGGTGCATCGCCGCAGCTCGAGCGCGAGCTCGAGGAGGGCTTCAAGGCGGCGCGGGCCCTGCTCGAGCAGCGTGCCGTCGCTTTCCACAGCGGCGGCAGCCTCACGCGGCTCGCCCTCGCCGAGCTGCTCGGGCGCGCGCCGAACGGCGCCCCGCGCGCCCGCCAGGCGCTCCACAGCTCGTCGGCGGAGCGGCTCGGCGTGCTGATCCTCACCGCGGCGGTGCTGCGCCAGCTGCCTGTCACGCAGGGCAGCGGCGCCCGGCCGATCGTGGTGATCGAGGACCCGGAGGCCCACCTGCACCTCATGACGCTGGCGTCGGTGTGGGGCCTGCTCGACAACTTCGACGTGCAGAAGATCATCACCACGCAGTCAGAGACGCTGCTCGCCGCCGCGCCGCTGCAGAGCCTCCGGCGCCTGACGCGCTACGCGGGCTGCGTCCGGCAGTGGCGCGTGCACGACGGGGCCCTCAAGCCGGAGGAGCTGCGCAAGCTGAGCTACCACCTGCGCGCGCGTCGCGGCGAGGCGAGCTTCGCCCGGCTGTGGATCCTCGTCGAGGGCGAGACCGAGTTCTGGATGCTGCGCGAGCTGGGGCACGTCGCGGGCTACGACTTCGACCTGGAGGGCATCGCCTGCGTCGAGTTCGCGCAGTGCGGCCTCCCGCCACTGGTGAAGGCGGCGCGCGAGCTCGGCATCGAGTGGCACCTGCTGACCGACGGCGACGCAGCGGGGCTGTCCTACGTCGAGAAGGCGCGGGCGCTGCTGCGCGGCGACCCGGCCGGGGACCGCATCACCGCGCTGCGCGAGCGCGACATCGAGCATTGCTTCTATCAGCACGGCTACGCCGGGGTGTACCAGCGTGCGGCGGGCATGCGGGTCTCGCTGCGCAGCACGGTGCCGGCGAAGGCGGTGATCCACCGCGCCCTGCAGCGCTCGTCCAAACCCCACATGGCGCTGCAGGTGATCCTCGCGGCGTCCGAGCCCGGCTCGCCCGGCGTGCCGGAGCCCCTGCGGCAGATGATCGAGACCTGCGTCCGGCTCGCGCGGGATGCCCCGCGGCGCGGCGCGCAGGAGCCGTTGCCGGCCCGCAGGCAGCGACGGAGACTCGCGCGATGATCCGCATCCGGCTCTGCGGCGCGGCCGGCGAAGTGACCGGCTCCGGCTATCTCGTCGAGACGCCCGCCGCGCGCGTGCTCGTGGACTTCGGCATCTTCCAGGGCGGGCCGGACGCACGCGAGCGCAGCCGCTCGCTCGGCCCCGTCGAGCCGAGGCGCCTCGACGCCGTGGTGCTGACGCACGCGCACGTCGACCACTCCGGCCGGCTGCCGCTGCTCGCCGCCGCCGGCTACGCCGGGCCGCTGTACGCGAGCCACGCGACGCTCGACCTCACGGAGATCCTGCTCGCCGACATGGCGCGGCTGGAAAGGGAGGACCTCAAGCGCGCCAACCGCCGGCGGCGGCGCGCGGGCGAGCCGGCGCTCGCGCCGCTCTACACGCCGGAGGACGTGGATCGCCTGCACGCCCGCGCCCGGCCCCTGCGCATCGGGCAGGCGCAGGCGGTGGCGCAGGGCGTGCGCGCGCGCCTGTTCGAGGCAGGCCACATCCTCGGCTCGACCAGTCTCGCGCTGGCCGTCGACGACGGCGGACGCGAGCGCACGCTCGTCTTCTCCGGCGACATCGGCCCGTGCGGCGCGCCGATCCTGCGCGACCCCGAGCGGCCGACGCGGGCCGATCTCGTCGTGATGGAGTCGACCTACGGCGGGCGCGACCGCGCGCCGCCGGCGCAGACGGTCGAGCGCTTCAAGGCGATCGTCGGGCACGCGGCGCAGGCGCGCGAGCGCGTGATCATCCCGGCCTTCGCCGTCGGCCGCACGCAGGTGATCCTCTACTACCTCGCCGAGGCGGTGCGCGAGGGCCGGCTGCCGCGCGACTTCCCGATCTACCTCGACAGCCCGATGGCCGACAAGGCGACGCAGGCGGTGATCGACCACCCCGAGCTCTACGACGAGGAGGCGACCGAGCTGCGCAAACGCCGCCAGGTGCGCGCCGACCTGCGCGGCCTGCGCGTCACCGAGTCGGTCGAGGACTCGATGGCCCTCAACGACAGCGACCACCCCTGCATCATCCTCAGCGCGTCGGGCATGTGCGAGGGCGGGCGCATCCTCCATCACCTCCGGCACAACCTGTGGCGGCCGAACGCGAACGTGCTGCTGGTCGGCTACATGGCGGAAGGCACGCTGGGCCGGCAACTGGCCGAGGCCGCCGAGCGCGTCGAGATCTTCGGCGAGCCGGTCGTGGTGCGCGCGCAGATCCACCGGCTCGACGGCTTCTCCGCGCACGCCGGGCATTCGGAGCTGCTCGAGTGGCTGCGCGACGTCGCGCCGTCGCGGCCGCGCGTGGTGCTGACGCACGGCGAGGACGGCGCCCGCGCCGCACTCGCCGACGCCATTGCCGCGCGCTACGGCATCGCCGCCGAGCGGCCGGGACGCGACGACGTCATCCTGCTGGCGTGAAGACGGGAGCCAAGGGCGGCGCTGCTGTCCCGCGGGAGTCGCCGACGAAATCACGAGGACCCGGCGGTCGCCGCGTCCTGGCACGGCAACCTGCTAGCGCGGTTGTCCACTTTGGCGCTTCGCCGTAACGTGCCAAGATCCGTCTGCGAGGCCGCCGTCGTGCGTTTCACCCGCCACGCGCTCACCGTCCTGTCGCTGCTGATCGCCGCGCCCGCCGCTCACCCGGCCCAGCTTTCGCCGATGGAGGAGCTGGGCAAGGCGATCTTCTTCGATAGCACACTCTCCGAGCCGCCCGGCCAGTCCTGCGCCACTTGCCACGGCCCGGTTGCCGGCTGGACAGGACCCGACAGCGGGATCAACGCGACCACCGTCGTCTATCCCGGGGCAATCGCCACGCGGTTCGGCAATCGCAAGCCGCCGAGCGCGGCCTATGCGATGGCCCCGCCGCTGCACATCGACCCCGAGGAGAAGATCTTCGTCGGCGGCAACTTCTGGGACGGACGCGCAACCGGTTGGCTGCTCGGCAGCCCGCTGGCCGACCAGGCGCAGGGGCCCTTCCTCAACCCCGTCGAGCAGAACCACCCCGACGCAGAGGCCGTTCTGGCGAAGGTGTGCGCTGGGCACGACGGCGAGCGGCTGCGCGCGCTGTTCGGGCCCGCCGTCTGCATTGACGTGGTCCAGGGCTACAACGCCGTCGCGCAGGCGATCGCGACCTACGAGACCTCCACCGAGGTGAACCCGTTCAGCTCGAAGTACGACCACTACCTGCGCGACCCCGTGCGCTACCCGCTCACCGCGCAGGAGCGCCGCGGGCTCGCGCTGTTCGAGCGCGACGACAAGGGCAAGTGCGCCGCCTGTCACCCCAGCCGGCCGGGCCCGCTGGGCGAACCGCCCCTGTTCACCGACTTCACCTACGACAACCTCGGCATCCCGCGGAATCCGGACAACCCCTGGTACCGGATGCCGACGGCCATCAATCCCCAGGGCGAGGCGTGGATCGACGAGGGTCTGGGCGGCTTCCTGAAGACCGTTCCCCGCTACGCCGATCTCGCGCCGTTCAACCGCGGCAAGCACAAGGTGCCGACGCTGCGGAACGTCGACCTGCGGCCCTCCGCCGACTTCCCGAAGGTGTACGGCCACAACGGCTACTTCAGGAGCCTCGAGGCGATCGTGCACTTCTACAACACGCGCGACGCGCTGCCGCGGTGCGAGGGCATGGCGTCGCCACAGCCCGGGGTGAGCTGCTGGCCCGCGCCCGAGGTGGACTCGAACGTGAACGCCGAGGAAATGGGAAAGCTCGGGCTCACCCCGGACGAGGAGCGCGACATCGTCGCGTTCATGCGGACGCTGAGCGACGGCTGGCAGGCGCCCGCGCCGGCAGCGCGCCGACCCTGAGGCCGGCGCGACCCCCGGCTACTCGTTCCTGTCGATCTTGAAGGGGTTGCGGCGCCCCTCCTCCCGCGCCTGCCCTCCGCCCTGGGACCGCGGCGGCGGGGCGGGCTGGGCGCCCGGGGGCGGGGACGGCGGCTGGGCCCGCTGCGCCTGCGGCTCCGGCGGCCGGCGCTCCGGAACCGGGAGGCCCTGCCGGCGGTTAGGCTCCGGGTGCGACTCCTGCAGTCGCGGCGCCGTCGGCTGCGGCACGGCGCGAATCGGTTCCGGCATGGCCTGGGGGCGCCCGCGGCCGGCGAAGGGATTGCTGCGCTGCGGCTCGACGCGCGGTTCCGGCCGCTGCGGCATGGTCTCCTGCCGGGGGACGCGCATCGACTCCGGGCTGGGCTGGGGCCGCGACCAGCCGCCGAAGGGGCTGCCCCGCGGAGACTCGACCCGTGGCGCCGCTTCCCCTGGGGAGCGTGGCGGGGCCTCGATGGCCCGCTGGTAGCGGCGGGCCTCTTCGCGCATGCGCTGTGGGTCCAACCGCAGCGACGGCGGCGCAGGGGCCGCTTCCGGCTGGCCAGGCTGCGGCACCTCGGCGCGCCGGGGGGGCTGCGCGTTGACGTCAGCGCCAAGCCGCCTCGACCAACGGGGCTGCTCATCCTGTGGCTGCGAGGGGGCCCTAAAACTGCCCTCCCGACGCTGCGCCCGCTCGACGTCCCGCGCCCGCTCCGGCGCGCCGAAGCCCCCCGCAGGCCGCTCCTCGGGGAGCCCCCGGGGCTCGCGCCGCTGGAAGGGCGAATCCGCCTGCCGGCCGCCCTCGCCGCGCAGCCGCTGATCGGGCGGGGACGACCAGCGGGGAGTTGCCGGTGCGTCGCCGCGCGGGCCTTGCCCCTGCGGCCGATCGCCGGGGGCAGGCAGCGCGCCCAGGCCGTCGCCGAGGGTCTCGCGCGGCAGTCGCTGCGGCGCCTCTGCCGGGCGATCGCCAGGCGGGCGGGCAAACCCGGCCGGCTGGGTCTTGCCGATGCGTTCCGCCACCTTCGGGTCGCGGTAGCGCACGCTGCCGCGATGCGCCGGCGCGTGCTGCCACTGCCGCACCGCGAGGTCGTTGTTCTGGATGACGGTGTTGCGCTCGATGTTGATCGTCCGACTGCGGTCGATGCTCACGTCGCCATAGCTGAGGTAGGTCGGGCGATAGTCTCGCCAGCCGGGGTGGCCGTAGCGCGGGCCGGACCAGTCGCGGCTCCAGTAGCTCGGCCCGTGATACCAGAGGTGGTGATGGTGGCGCCGCGGGTGGTGGCGATGGATCACGTAGTAGTCGTCATCGTCCGCCCAGTCGATCACGGCGGTCAGCAGCGCGCCCACTACCACGCCGGCGCCGAACCCCAGCCAGCTCGACGTCGACTCGTAACGGCGGTAGACGGTGGGGTAGTAGGTGGTTCGCGTCACCGTGGTGAACCCGGGTCCGTAGACCACGGTCGGGTTGTAGGAGGGGACGTAGATCACCGCGGGGTCGGCCGGCTCGACGATGATCGTCGAGCCCGTGCGCCGAACGATCTGCTGGTCGTTGGACGCGAGGTTGCCCGCCTCTTCCGCCCGGCGCCTGAGCTCCTGGACGGCGGCCATGACGTCGCCCTCCTGACCGAGGAACGCATCGCCCAGGTCCTGGGTCCAGGCGAGGTCGTCCGCCATCAGATCGAGCACCTCGGGAAACAGGACCAGGGTCTTCACGCTTTCGTCCCACGGCTGGTAACGCAGGGCGTCGTCCAGCGCCTCGCCCTCGAGCTTCTGCCGGCTGCGTCGCCACTGCGCCGCCTGGGCGACCTCGAGGGGATACGTGGCCGCCATCAGCACCTGGGCGAGCACCGCGTCGGGATAGAGGGCCACCGGCGCCACCATCTGCTCGATCTGCTCCATGGAGAAGCGGGCCTGCGCGGTGTCGGCCACATCGACGATCTCCGCGCCCGGCACATCCCCGAATCCCTGGGTGAACGCGCCTGCGGGCAGGGTGAGGGCCGCGACGGCCAGCGAGACGAGGGTCCTGCGGGTGATGGGATTCATGGGCCGTCCTCGGCCAGGAGCCGTCGGGAGAGAGAGGGCGGCGGGTCCCGCCGCGCGAACGCCTGCGACGAGATTAACGCGGCGACGGAACGCACGTTGACGTCCGCCGCCACGGATCGGGTTTGCCAGCGACCCTGGCCCGGCGTATCACTATCCCCATCCCCTTCCACCGACAGGATCACGCCATGCGCCGACTGCTGCTCGCACTCGCCTTCTGCGCCTCGGGGGCGATCGCCGCCCAGGCCCTCGGCCCCCCGGTCGAGTTTCCCAACATCCCGGACATCCCGTTGCCCAAGGGCGTGGACTTCGACGAGCCGTTCGCGAAGGACGTGCCGGTGAAGATCGTGTTCGGCGTCGCGGACCCGGGCAAGCAGCTGCGCGAGTCGCTAGCCAACGCGGCCTACTCGATCATGTACCTGGAGCCGCGCGGCGTGCCCTACGCGATCGAATTCGTGCTCTACGGCAAGGCCGTGCTGGCGGCCAACCAGTTCAGCGAGGAGCATTCGGGATTCAACCCGTTGATGGAGGCGCTGCACGCGAAGGGCGTGCAGTTCCGCGTCTGCAACAATGCGATGGGCTCGCTGGGCGTGGCACCGGGCGACGTGCAGCCGTTCATGAAGATTACGCCCGCGGGTATCCTCGCGATCACCCGCAAGCAGATGCAGGGTTACCACTACATCAGCAACCCCGACGGCAACTGAGTTCCCTCGAGCGGCGCTGTGGGGGACGGAGCGGACCGGCCCCGCCCCCCGCAGTGAATGGGGCTCAGCGACTCCTCACTTCTTCGCGGGCGCGGCCGCTGCCGGTGCCACGGGCGCTGGCGCCGGAGCCGCGGCAGGCGCCGGAGAGGGGGTGGGCGCCGGAGCCGCGGCAGGCGCCGAGGTGGCGGGCGCGGCGGCAGGGGCGACGCCGCTGCGCTGCTGCATCATCTGCTCGCGAAACGCCTGGCGCTCCTGCGGCGACATCTTGCGCATCTGCTCCCAATGCTGCTGACGCTGCTCGGGCGTCATCATCCGCCCCATGCCGGGCCCCATCGGGCCGGTGCCCATCGGCCATGGACCCATCATCCCCGGGCCCATCGGACCGGGAACCATCGGGCCATAGCCCTGCGACATCTGCGCCCAGCGCTGCTGGCGCATCTGCTCGATCTGCTGCCGGCGCTGCTCGACGTCCTGCGGTGCCGCCTGCGGACCCGCGCCGGAGCCCATGCCCATGCCGCCGCGCCGCCCCATCAACCCGTGCTGGCAACCCTGCTGCCGCATCTGCTCCCAGTGCTGCTGCCGCTGCTCGGGCGTCATGGTGCGCCCCATGCCCGGCGTAAAGCCTGGGCAGGGCGGCTGGGCGGAGGCAGGCGCGGCGGACTGAGGCGCTGGCGGGGGGGTGTCGGCGGCCTGGGCGGCCGCGGTCAGGCCCGCGAAAAGGGCGATCGTGCGGGTCATGCCGGTAAAGCGTTTCATGATCGAAGGCTCCAGGTGGGTGAAGGGATTTGAAACGCCGCGGTGGGCGATCGCATCGGTTGAATCCATCAACGCACGCCGGGACGAGGGGTTTTCCCTGCCCCGGGGCGCACTGCCGTGCAAGTCTAGTGCAACCGGCCGGGCCAGACGGCGCCGGCATCCGCTCACTGTCCGAGCATGCTGCGCAGCATCCACGCGTTCTTCTCGTGGATTTGCATCCGCTGCGTCAGCAGGTCGCAGGTCGGCTCGTCGTTCGCCGCCTCGGCGTCCGGGAACACGGCCCGTGCCGTGCGAACCACCGCCTCCTGACCCTTGACCAGCTGCCGGATCATCTCCGTGGCGTCGGGGGTTCCCGTTTCCTCCTCGATGGAGGTGAGCGCGGCATAGGCCTTGTAAGAACCGGGGGCCGGATGGCCCAGGGCGCGAATCCGCTCCGCCACCAGGTCGACCGCCAGGGCGAGCTCCGTGTACTGCTGCTCGAACATGAGGTGCAGCGTGTTGAACATCGGCCCCATGACGTTCCAGTGGTAGTTGTGGGTCTTGAGGTACAGCGTGTAGCTGTCCGCGAGCAGCTTCGACAAGCCTTCCGCGATGCGCTTGCGGTCCTGCTCATTTATCCCGATGTCGATAGCCATGGCGTCCTCCTGCAAAGTGGGCGGTTTCTGTCGGTTCCGATCCGGGGTCAGGCGGTTACCGTGCGCCGACCGACCCGCTCCCAGACCTTCTCATGAAAGAAGTAGGCGACGGTGTTGACGGCCGGCTCCACCAGCGCGATCGCGCCACCAACCATCACGCTGCCTGTCATCAGATAGGCGACGGTGAAGGCCACCGTCATGTGGAGCACGCCGAATGAGAATGTCTTGGTCATGTCCCGTCTCCTGTCCTCTGTCTCTAACCCATGTGCGTACTTTGGAGGCAGGGAACCCATTTGTGAAATTTCTTAATTAAAAATTCTCTATAGCAAATTTCTATATCAGGTGATCGGGAAATCTAGGGCGCCGGGCTGCCCCCGATTCCGCGCACCGCCTGACCCGCCCGCACGCCCTGGCGGCCGAACCACCCCTGTGGCACCTCGAGCGCGTAGCGCACCCGGTCGCTCGCCGACCAGACCACATCGACCGCGTGCGGGCGCAGGTCGTGGATCTCCAGCACGACACCGTTGGAATCGAGATAGGCGACAGACAGCGGCACCGCCGTGTCCTTCATCCAGAAGCCGGCCTGTTGCGGACGGTCGAACACGAACAGCATCGCCTCGCCGTCGGCCAGCCGCTCGCGGAACATGAGCCCCCGCCGGATCTCTTCCGGACTGCGCGCCACCTCGGCGCTCAGCGTCGCGCCGCCGACCTGCAGCGCCACCGTCGGCAGCCGCGATTGGGCCTTGCCCGGCGGCGGCCCCTCGGCCCCTGCCGCGGCCGCCAGCAGCCACGCGAGGGCGACGGCGGCGAGGCGCGGTCCCCTGGCCACCGCGCCCCTCGCTTCGGGTCAGGCCACGTCCCGATCCACCGCGAGGTCGCGCCGCGCGGAGACGATGGTCACGGTGAAGCCGGCGATCACGTCCATCAGCGACATCAGCGCGAGCAGGAAGAAGACCGAGGTGCCGGCCAGCCCGACGGTGATGAACTCGATGACGAAGGCGATGAACACCAGCACCGACAGGGTGTGGTTCACGACCGAGCTCACCGCGGTGCCGGTCGCCTTGAAGATTTCCACGTAGAGCAGAATCAGGCCGAGGATCAGCAGCAGATCGCCGGCGGTCAGCGCCCACGTGGCGCCGGATATCAGCCGCAGACTGAAGAGCTGCGCGGCCAGGGCCTGCTCGCCGCCCAGGAACACGACGGCGTTGTAGAGCAGGAAGGCGATGAGCAGCAGGGGAAAGGCGCGCAGCAGGGCCATGGCGGACTCCTTCGGTTGGGAGGGGGCCGCAGTATAGACCGTCGGCTTGACGCGTTGGCGCCACCCCGTCGGCCAGGGGCGGAATGGCGCCGCGCTCAGCGCAGGTTCGTCTTGTAGGAAGGGATCCTCGCGTTGCGGGCCTGCGAGAAATTCGCGAACTCCATCGTCACGGTCGCGAGCTCGACGCCGGCGAAGTCGGCATTGGTCACGATCGCGCTGCGCAGGATCGCGCCGCCGATCACGGCGTCGGCGAGATCGACGTCGGTGAGGTCCGCGCGCTTGAAGCTGGTCTCTTCGGCCGACACCCTTCGCATCCTGGCGCCCGTGAGATTGGCGCTCTCGAGATTCGCGAGGTTGAGCACCGTGAACCCGCCGGGGTACTGGCTCTCCATGTTGGCGCGGCTCAGGTCGGCGCGGAACAGGTTGGCGTCGTTGAGATGGCTGTCGCGCAGATCGGCATCCGACAGATCGGCCTCGCGCAGATTGGTGCCGATGAACAGCGCGTCCGTCGCCACCACCCCCTTCAAATTCGCGTGAACCAGCGAGGCGCCGCGCAGGTCGACGCGGGTGAGATTGGCGCCGCTCAGGTCGGCCTGCCGCAGGTCGACGTTGCGCAGGTCGGCGCGGGTGAGGTTGGCGCCACGGAAGTGCGCGCGGTCTGCCTGCACCCGGTTGCAGTCGCTGCAGCCCATGCGCGCCGACCTCATGTCGGCGCCGCTGAAGTCCGCGTCGTTGAGCTGGGTCGCGAACAGCTTGGCGTCGTTCAGCTTGGTGTTGCGCAGGTCAGCGCCGCCGAGGTCCGAGAAGGAGAGGTCCGCGTGGCTCAGGTCCAGGCCGCTGAGATCGGCCCCCTGCAGCTGCAGGTCGCGCAGATCGGCCCCGACCAGCACCTCGCCCGGAACCTTCGCGAGCACCTCGCGCGTCGTCTTGTGTCTGATCTCCATCGTATTCCCCCTATCTGACGCCGGTGCGGTCGCCGGCGGCCGCCCGGGCTTTTTCTGTGGCTGGGACGGCGCCTGCGCGTCAGCGCGCGCGGGCGCGAAACCATCCCCGGCGTTCGTCAGCGTCCGACGCCGTCGCGCCGAGGGCAAGCGGCTGAGGTCAAGGTCGGGCGAGGACTACCCTAAATTCCTCATGCCCATTAATTGCGCTTGTGACTGGAAAAGAAAAATTTACCTACCATTTTACTGAGGCAAGAGGCGGCGCTTTGCCGGTCTCTGTTCCCCAACCTGATCGAGGAAACCCGACCATGAGCGAGTACGAGAAGCAGGTCCTATCCATCGGGCGCAACAACGACGACCAGATCCGCGCCCTCGAGCGCGAAGGCGTCGAGGTCCTGTCCTCGCGCGTTGAGGGCAGCCGGCTGCACGACATCCTCCACAACCCCGTGGACGAGGGCATCGACGAGGGCTGAGCCGATAGCCGGGGCGCGGGCAGGTGGCCGCGCCCCGAGGCCCCCTCTCAGAAAGATTAGAAAGACACCGCATAGGCCCTGCCGTCAGTCGACTTGCAGACCCCCCGGGCATTGCGTGCCCCGGCAGAAAAGAGCAGCTCGCACTGCAGGCGGGAGCCGCGGTCTCCCGATAGGCTGAGCGACGCCGGCCGGCGATCCTGCGATGCCGCCACCGTGTCCGGGCTCAATGGGCCTGCGGTCAGCAGTCGCAATGATCCGGTCATCACCTCGCCATCGGGCATGACCAGCCGCACGCGCTGCGTTCGGCAGTCGTCGATCTCGCAGGACCGCACCAGCTCCGTGGTGAAACCCGCCGACCGTTCCCCCGCCGTGGGCGTGAACCGCGCCTGTGAGCTGCTGGACAGCGCGCAGCCGCCGACCAGGCCGAAGGCGAGACCGGCCGCCAGCCGCCACAGAAAATCCCAGGTATCGTGCAGCATCGCGTCGGCTCGGAAGGTCCCCGCGGGAAATGCGCTTATAGTGGCGCACGCGCACCGCATCCCGCACGCGCTTCGAGGACATCGCGATGACAGCGACAGTGGAGGAGCTCGCCGCCCTGTGCAAGGCGACCGTGCGCGGCGGCCATCCCGGCGCAGTCATCCGGAGCGCCGCGAACCTGGACGAGGCCGGGCCCGGACAGCTGACGTTCATCGCCAGCCCGAAGCACGCGGCGAGGCTCGCCGCCTCCCGGGCTGACGCCGTGATCGTTCCGCGCGCCATGCAGGCCGCGCTCGCCGGCCAAGCCGCGCTGCTCGAAGTCGACGATCCCGAGACGGCGTTCATCACCTGCCTCGGGCGCCTCTATCCGCAGGACGGCCCTCCGCCGGGCGTCGACCCGAAGGCCGACGTGGCGGCGGACGCCGTCGTGCACCCGGAGGCCTTCGTGGGGGCCTTCGTGACCGTCGGCCGCCGCGCGACGATCGGCGCCCGATGCGTGCTGCACCCCGGGTGCCGCATCGGCGCGGACGTCTCACTCGGCGACGACTGCGTCATCCACCCCAACGCCGTGCTGTATGACGGCGTCGCGCTCGGCGATCGCGTCGTGGTCCACGCCGGGACGGTGATCGGCGCGGACGGCTTCGGCTACAAGTTCCGCGGCGGCAAGCACGTGAAGTTCCCGCAGGTCGGCACCGTGGCGATCGGCTCGGATGTCGAGATCGGCGCCAACACTTGCATCGATCGCGCCGCACTCGGAACTACCCGCGTCGGCAACGGCACCAAGATCGACAACCAGGTGCACATCGCGCACAACGTGCAGGTCGGCGCGCACGCCCTGCTGCTCGGCCAGGTCGGCATCGGCGGCTCCACCGTGATCGAGGACTACGCGATCCTCGCCTCGCAGAGCGGCGTGTCGGACCACGTGACGGTCGGCGCCCGGGCCGTCGTGCTGGCCCAGGCCGGCGTCACCAAGGACGTCCCTCCCGGGGAGCAGGTGATCGGCTTTCCCGCAGCGAATCGGCGGGAGGCGCTGCACGAAATGGCGGCGCTGCGCCGGATCGCCGGCCACCTGAAGTCGCTGGACGAGCTGGTGCAGTTGCTGCCGGCGCTGCGGGACGGCATCCGGCGCGACGGCTAGCGCGGGCGTGCCGCCCGCAGCTGCCGCAGGCCGTAGTGAAAGAGGCCGTCGGGGTCGCGCGCCAGGCGCTCGAAGTCCTCGAGCATCCCGTTCACGAGCACGCCATCGACCCGCCCCCGCGCCTCGAGCGCGGGCGCGCCGCTCAGCAGCAGCGCCTGCCAGCTGCGCACGAACGCGAGCCGCGCCGCCTCTCCCGCGACCCGCGCGTCCAATTGCGCCGAGACGTCGTCGAGCGCCTCGACCTCGAGCCCCGCCGCGAGCGCGAGGTTGGCGAGCCGCGCGCCGACGTCCGGCTCTCCGCCCAGCGCGCGCTGCAGCGCGTTGAACTCGCGCCAGAAAGCCATGAGCGACGGCGCCTCCGGATACGCGTAGAGGCCGCTGTTGAACACCTCGGTGCACCAGACGCGACCGCCCGGCCGCAGCACGCGAGCGGCCTCGCGCAGCAGCGGCACCGCGTCGGCGCCGACGTGCTCGAGCACCCAGACCAGGTAGACGGCGTCGAACGACCCCGCCGCGAACGGCAGCGCGAGGCCGGAGCCCTGCACCAGCGAAACGGCGCCGGCGCGCAGCGGCGCATCGAGCACCCGGCAGGCCGTCGCGAGCTGCGCCTCAGCGACATCGATGCCGGTCACGTGCGCCGTCGGGTGCCGGCGCAGCACCACCGCCATCTGCGCGCCAACCCCGCAGCCGATCTCGAGCACCCGCGCGCCCGGCGGGAAGCGCATGCCCGGGTGCACGTAGCGCTCGAGCACCGCCGCCTGGTCGACGAGACGCGCCTGCTCGTCCGCCCCGTAGCTGTGGATGTACCCCTCGGCCATCGCTGCCGGCTCAGATCTCCTCGTAGAGCTGGCCGCCCTTGCGGCGAAACTCGACGGCCTTCTCCTCCATGCCCTTCGCGAGCGCCTCCTGCTCGGCGAGTCCCTGCTGCGCGGCGTAGTCCCGCACGTCCTGCGTGATCTTCATCGAGCAGAAGTGCGGTCCGCACATCGAGCAGAAGTGCGCGACCTTGTGCGCCTCCTTGGGCATGGTCTCGTCGTGGAACTCGCGCGCCCGGTCCGGGTCGAGCGAGAGATTGAACTGGTCCTCCCAGCGGAACTCGAAGCGCGCCTTGGACAGCGCGTTGTCGCGGATTTGCGCGCCGGGCAGGCCCTTGGCGAGGTCGGCGGCGTGGGCCGCGATCTTGTAGGCGATGATGCCGTCGCGCACGTCGGCCTTGTTCGGCAGGCCGAGGTGCTCCTTCGGCGTCACGTAGCAGAGCATCGCCGTGCCGTACCAGCCGATCTGCGCGGCGCCGATCGCCGAGGTGAGGTGGTCGTAGGCCGGTGCGATGTCGGTGACCAGCGGCCCCAGCGTGTAGAAGGGCGCCTCGAGGCAGTCGGCCAGCTCCTTGTCCATGTTCTCCTTGATGAGCTGCATGGGAACGTGGCCGGGGCCTTCGATCATCACCTGCACGTCGTGACGCCAGGCGATCTTCGTCAGCTCGCCGAGGGTCTCGAGCTCGGCGAACTGGGCGCGGTCGTTGGCGTCGGCGACGCAGCCGGGGCGCAGCCCGTCGCCGAGGCTGAAGGCCACGTCGTAGGCCTTCATGATCTCGCAGATCTCCTCAAAGTGCGTGTAGAGGAAGTTGTCCTGGTGGTGCGCGAGGCACCACTTCGCCATGATCGAGCCGCCGCGCGAGACGATGCCGGTCACCCGGTCGGCGGTGAGCGGCACGTAGGGCAGGCGCACGCCCGCGTGGATCGTGAAGTAGTCGACGCCCTGCTCCGCCTGCTCGATCAAGGTGTCGCGCACGATCTCCCAGCTGAGCTCCTCCGCCTTGCCGTTCACCTTCTCGAGCGCCTGGTAGAGCGGCACCGTGCCGATCGGCATGGGCGCGTTGCGCAGGATCCACTCGCGGGTCTCGTGGATGTTCTTCCCGGTCGAGAGGTCCATCAGCGTGTCGCCGCCCCAGCGCGCGGACCACGCCATCTTCTCGACCTCCTCGGCGATCGAGGAGGCGACCGCCGAGTTGCCGATGTTGGTGTTGATCTTCACCCGGAAGTTGCGGCCGATGATCATCGGCTCGAGCTCGGGGTGATTGACATTGCACGGGATGATCGCCCGGCCGGACGCGACCTCGGCGCGCACGAACTCGGGCGTGATCTCCGCCGGAAGCCTCGCGCCGAAGTGCTCGCCGCGGTGCTGGCGCAGCAGCTTCGCGTAGCGCGGATCAGCCCGCAGGGCATCGAGCCGCTGCGTCTCGCGAATCGCGACGAATTCCATCTCGGGGGTGACGATGCCCTGCCGCGCGTAGTGCAACTGCGTGACGTTGCGCCCGGCCTTTGCGCGCCGTGGCGCGCGCAGGTGGGCGAAGCGCAGCGCCGCGAGCGCGGGATCGGCCTGGCGCCGGCGGCCGAACGCCGAGCTCGGGCCGGGCAGGGTCTCGGTGTCGCCGCGCTCCTCGATCCAGCGGCTGCGGACGTCGGGCAGACCCCGGGTGAGGTCGACGCGAACCGCCGGGTCGGTGAAGGGCCCCGAGGTGTCGTAGACGACGATCGGCGGGTTCTCCTCGAAGCCGTCGTTGGTGATCGTGGGCGTCTGGCGAATCTCGCGCATCGGCACGCGGATGTCGGGTCGCGAGCCCTCCACGTAGACCTTGCGCGCCGCCGGGAAGGGCCGGGTGACCTCCTCGGAGAGCCGGGCGGTCGTCGTGGCGATGTCTTCGGAGATTGCGCTCATGGTCGGGCCTCGGTGGGGTTCCGGAGGGACCGGGGCGCCAGGGGCTGCCCACCGCTTCCCTCCGCCGGTGCAAACCGGATCAGGTTCCAAGGGTCTGTCTCAGCCCGGCGCGCCGGGCACCCCTAGGGTGGCCGAACGAAGTTATGCCAAGGACTGCGGGCGCGCAACTTCGCTGCCCCGCGCGAATCCCTGTGCCGCGCCGGGTCGGATTGCCCAACGCCTTGCCTGCCCCCGGCAAAGCCCTTAGGCTTGCAGGCCTTTCCCGCAGCGATCCACAGGCTGGTGCCGCCATGACCGCCTTCGACTCCGAGCGCGCCCGTTTCAACATGGTCGAGCAGCAGATCCGCCCGTGGGAGGTCATCGACCCGCGCGTGCTCGACGTGCTGCAGCGCGTGCCGCGCGAGCAGTTCGCGCCCCCCGCCTATCGTGCGCTCGCCTACGCCGACATCGAGGTGCCGCTCGGCCACGGCGAGACGATGCTCGCCCCCAAGATCGAGGCTAAGCTCCTGCAGGCGCTGGCAATCCAGCCCACGGACCGCGTGCTCGAGATCGGCACCGGCTCGGGCTACCTCACGGCCTGTCTCGCCCACCTCGGCGGTCACGTGGTCACGGTCGACCGGCACGCGGACTTCGTGGCGGAGGCGCAGGCGCGGCTGGCCGAGCTCGGGATCGGCAATGTCGAGCTCCTCACCGGCGACGCCCTCGCGGCGGACCTGCCGGGCGCCCCGTTCGACGTGATTGCGGTCACGGGCTCCGTGCCCGTCCTGCCCGAGCGCTTCCAGGCGCTGCTCAACGAGGGCGGCCGCCTGTTCGCGGTGGTCGGCGAGCCGCCGGCGCAGGAGGCCACCCTGCTCACCCGCGTCCGCGGCGAGGTCTACCGCCGCGAGGCGCTGTTCGAGACCGTCGTCCCGCCGCTCACCGGTGCGCCGAAGCCGGCGGCATTCGTTTTCTGACCCCTGTGCCCCCGCGGGCGTCGGGATGACGCCCTCTCTTGCGAATGCGGGCCTTGCGCCCGTGCCCGAGACCCTTTGCTAGCGGCGCGGCAGCCGCTCTTCCACCATCGTCAGCGTGCGATCGAGCGCGCCGCGGTTGCTCTCGACCAAGCGCCGGCCGTTCTCGCCCAGCCGCGTCCGCAGGCTGGCATCGCCGAGCCAGCGCGCCATCACCTGCCCGAGCGTTGCCGCGTTCCGCACCTGCTCCGCCGCCTCGGCATCGAGCAGCATCCGCGCGATCGCGGCGAAGTTATGCATGTGCGGCCCGAAGGCCACGGGCAGGCCCAGGGCGGCCGGCTCGAGCACGTTGTGCCCGCCGACGTCCACGAGGCTGCCCCCCACGAAAGCGGCATCGGCGGCCCCGAGAAACACGGGCAGCTCGCCCATCGTGTCGCCGAGGAACACCGCGGTCTGCGGGCCGACGGCGGTCCGCTCGGTGCGGCGGACGAGCGCGAGGCCCCGCCGCCGCACCAGCGCCGCGACCCGCTCGAAGCGCTCGGGATGACGCGGCACCAGCACCAGCAGCGCCCCGGGCAGGCTGCGGCATACCGCCGCGTGCGCGTCGAGGACCTGCTCGTCCTCGCCCTCGTGCGTGCTCGCGGCGACCCATACCGGCCGGTCCGCGCCCCACGCGCGCCGCAACACCTCGGACTGCTCCGCCGCGCTGCTGCGCAGCCGTTGATCGAATTTCATGCTGCCCGTCACCCGTACCCGATCCGACGGCACGCCCAGCGCGACGAAGCGCTCGGCGTCTGCGGCAGACTGCGCGGCGACGCCCCCGATCGCCCCGAAGGTCTGCCGCGCGAACCGGCCGAAGCGCGCGTAGCCCGCGGCCGAGCGGGCCGACAGCCGGCCGTTCGCGAGCAGCGTCGGGATGCCGCGGTGGGCGCAGGCGGCGAGCAGGTTGGGCCAGATCTCGGTCTCGACAAGGATCAGCAGCCGGGGCTGGACGCGATCAAGGAAACCGTCCACGGCCGACGGCAGGTCGAACGGGAAATAGACGTGAAAGATTTGGTCGCCGAAGAGCTCGATAAGGCGCGCCGAGCCGGTGGGCGTGGTAGTTGTGACGGTGAGCGGCTGCGTCGCCGGCGTCGCCAGGAGGCGCTTGATGAGCGGTTGCGCCGCCTGGACCTCGCCCACCGAGACGGCGTGGATCCACACCCCGCCCGTCGCGGCCGGCGGCACGAAGCGGCCCAGCCGCTCCTCCCAGCGTTGCCGGTAGGCGGGCACGCGGCGACTGCGCCAGAGCAGGCGCGCGAGCGCCAGGGGGAGCGCGAGCACCCACAGAGCGGTGTAGAACGCCTTCATCGGCGGCGGGCGCGGCCTGTCCTATGCGCCGGACCGGGGACCATCGCCACGGAGGGTCTCGATGAGGCGCGTCGTCGACACGCCCTCGACGTAACCGAGGGAGCGCACCTGCCCGCCGGCCGCGCGCACGCAGTCACCGCCCGCGATCGTCGCCGGATCGTGGTCGCCCCCCTTCACCAGCACGTCGGGCCGCAGCCGGCAGATCAGGCGCTCGGGCGTGTCCTCGCTGAAGGGCACCACCCAGTCGACGCAGGCGAGCGCCGCGAGGACCCGCAGCCGGCTGTCGAGCGGATTGACCGGCCGCCCTTCGCCCTTCAGGCGCCGTACCGTGTCGTCGACGTTGACGGCGACGACCAGCCGGTCGCCGAGCCGGCTCGCCTCCTCGAGATAGGCGACGTGGCCGGCGTGCAGGATGTCGAAGCATCCGTTGGTGAGCACGACGGTCTCGCCGCGTGCGCGCGCCGCCGCGATCGCGCCCGCGAGACGCTCCTCGTCGAGGACGCCGCGCGGGGCCGGCCCGCCGCCCCCCAGCACGGCGTGGAGCTCGGCCGGGGTCACGCAGGCGGTGCCGAGCTTGCCCACGACGATGCCGGCGGCGGTGTTCGCGAGCGCCGTGGCGGACTCGATCGGCACGCCGGCGGCGAGGGCCGCCGCGAGTACGGCGATCACCGTGTCGCCGGCGCCGGTGATGTCGTAGACCTCGCGGGCCTGCGCCGGCAGGTGCAGCGGTGGACGGTCGCGCGCAAGCAGCGTCATGCCGTGCTCGCCGCGCGTGACGAGCAGGGCCTCGAGCGCGCAGTCGGCCATCAGGCCCTGGCCGCGCGCGACGATCGCCGCCTCGTCCGGGCAGCGGCCGACCACCGCCTCGAGCTCCGCGAGGTTGGGGGTGAGCAGGGTCGCGCCGCGGTAGCGCGTGAAGTCGGCGCCCTTCGGGTCGACGAGCACCGGCCGGCCTGCGGCGCGGGCCGCCGCGATGAACTGCGGGGCCTCGCGCAGCGTGCCCTTCGCATAGTCGGAGAGCACCACGACGTCCGCCTGGCCGACCTGGCGCGCGTAGTCCGCCAGCAGGTCGCCCGCGTCGTAGCCCGGAAAGCCGTCCTCGAAATCGAGCCGGATGAGCTGCTGGTGGCGGCTGACCACCCGCAGCTTGGTGATCGTGGCGAACCGCTCGAGGCGGTCGAAGCGGCAGCGCACGCCGCGCTTGCCGAGCTGCTGCTCGAGCAGGCGGGCCATGTCGTCGTCGCCGGTGAGGCCGAGCAGCGTCGTCTCGGCGCCCAGCGCGGCGACGTTGAGGGCGACGTTGCCGGCGCCGCCTGGCCGCGCCTCCTCGGCGTCGACGCGCACCACGGGCACCGGCGCCTCGGGCGAGATGCGCGAGGTGGCGCCGTGCCAGTAGCGGTCGAGCATCACGTCGCCGACGACGAGCAGGCGGGTCTTCGAAAAGTCGGGAAGCTCTCTCATGCGTTGCACGGCGCCGCGCTGGGGCGCGGCGGATCATAGCAGACGGGCATTTCCCCCTCCGACCGCCGGGCGAAAGCCGTTAGACTCCACGACCATGTCCGAGGCGCCTCTCCTGCCGCTGCTCGCGCCCCGCCACTGGCCCACCTGGATCGGCGTCGGTCTGCTGCGCGCGACGTCGGCGCTGCTCCCGGTCGGCGTCCAGCTCGGGCTCGGCGCCTGGCTCGGCAGGCTGGTGATGCCTCTGGCGCGGCGCCGCCGCGAGATCGCCCGGATCAACCTCGACCTGTGCTTTCCCGCCCTGTCCGCAAGCGAACGGCAACAGCTGCTGCGGCGCCACTTCGAATCCTTGGGCACCGGCATCTTCGAGTTCTGCCTGGGCTGGTGGGCGCGCGACGCCGCGCTGCGCGATCGCGTCCGCCTCGAGGGCATGGAGCACCTGCGCAAGGCCTTCGCGCAGGGCAAGGGCGTCATCCTGCTGTCCGCGCACTTCACCACCCTCGAGATCGGCGGCCGCTTCCTGGCGATGCACGCCGCGGGCCTGCGGCTCAACGCGATGTACCGGCGCAGCGACAACCCCGTCGTCGAGCGCGCGCTGCGCGCGCGGCGCCGGCGCCAGTTCGGCGAGCCGATCGGGCGCGACGACGTGCGCGCCATGCTGCGCGCCCTGCGCAAGAACGAGGCGGTCTGGTACGCCTTCGACCAGAACTACCGCCGCCGGCACGCGGTGTTCGCGCCGTTCTTCGGCGTTCCCGCGTCGACCAACACCGCCACCTCGCGCCTCGCCGAGGCCACGGGGGCGGCCGTCGTTCCCTTCTTCACCTACCGGCTGCCCGACCGCAGCGGCTACGTGCAGCGCGTCGAGCCGGCGCTCGAGGGCTTTCCGAGCGGCGATCACCAGGCCGACGCGGCGCGCCTGAACGCCCTGATCGAGCGCTGGGTCGGCGTGGCGCCCGAGCAGTACCTGTGGAGCCACCGGCGCTTCAAGACGCGACCCGCGGGCGAGGCCCGCTTCTACTGAGCGGACAGGCGATGCCCGAGGCCAAGTCCCGCGACCTCTACCTGCGCCTCCTCGGCTTCGTGCGGCCCTACCGCCGGCAGTTCGGCGGCGGCATCGTCGCGATGATCCTGCTCGCCGCCACCGAGCCGGCGATCCCGGCGCTGATGAAGCCGCTGCTCGACGGCACCTTCGTGCAGAAGAACCCCGACTTTATCTTCTGGATGCCGATCCTGCTCGTCACGCTGTTCGCCCTGCGCGGCCTCTTCGCCTTCGCGAGCACCATGGCGGTGGTGTGGGTGGGCGGCAGGGTGGTGCAGGACCTGCGACAGGCGATGTTCGAGCGCCTGCTGGTCCTGCCGACCCGTTTCTACGACACCAGCGTCACCGGCATCCTGCTCGCGCGCATCACGCACAACGTGAGCGAGGTCACGACCGCGGCGACCAATGCGGTCACCGTGCTGGTGCGCGACACCCTGAAGGTCGTCGGGCTGCTGGCCTTCGCGCTCTACCTCAACTGGCAGCTCAGCCTCGCGATCTTCCTGATCGGCCCGCCCATCGTCGTCGCCGTGCGGCTGTTCGCCCGACGGATGCGGCGCTTCAGCCGGTCGGCCCAGGACGCGGTCGGGCACCTCACGCACGTCGTCGAGGAAGTGGTGCAGGGGCACAAGGTCGTGAAGGTCTTCGGCGGCGAGGCCTACGAGCGGCGCCGGTTCGAGGACGCCGCCAACCGCGTGCGCCGGTTTCAGTACAAGGTCCGCGCCGCCGGCGCGGCGAACGTGCCGATCGTCGAGCTGATGGCCGCGACGCTGATCGCCGGCCTCGTCTATGCCGGCACTTCCCTCGCCGGCAGCGCGTCGCTCACCGTCGGCGAGTTCGTCGCCTTCTTCACCGCGATCGGCCTGCTCATGGCCCCGGTCAAGTCGCTCACCAACGTGAGCCAGCCGATCCAGAAGGGCCTCGCGGCCGCCGAGAACATCTTCGCGCTCATGGACGAGGCGCCCGAAGTCGACACCGGCCGGATCGCGGCGGATCGCCTCCAGGGCGAGCTTGCCTTCGAGGACGTCGGCTTCCGCTACCCGACCGCGGCCATGGACGCGCTGCAAGGGGTCAGCTTCTCCGTCCCTGCCGGCCACACGGTGGCGCTGGTGGGGCCCTCCGGCAGCGGTAAGACCTCGATCGCGAACCTCGTGCCGCGCTTCTACGCGCCCACGTCGGGCCGGATCCTGCTCGACGGCATCGACACCCGCGAGCTGACGCTGCGCTCACTGCGCGCCAACATCGCCGTGGTGAGCCAGGACGTGGTCCTGTTCAACGACACGGTGCGCGCGAACATCGCCTACGGCGTCGTGCCGCCGCCGGCGGACGACAGCGTCCTCGAAGCGGCGCGCGCGGCCCATGCCATGGAGTTCATCGAGCGCATGCCGGCCGGCCTCGACACCCCCATCGGCGAGGACGGCGTCCTGCTCTCCGGCGGGCAGCGGCAGCGCATCGCGATCGCCCGCGCGCTGCTGAAGGATGCCCCCATCCTGATCCTGGACGAAGCCACCTCGGCGCTGGACACCGAGTCCGAGCGGCAGATCCAGGGAGCACTCGAGACCCTGCAGCAGAACCGCACCACGCTGGTCATTGCCCACCGACTCTCCACGATCCAACGGGCCGACGAGATCCTCGTGCTGCAGGAGGGGGCGATCGTTGAGCGCGGAACCCACGCCGATCTGCTCGCGCTCGACGGGGTGTATGCGGAGCTGCACCGCAAACAGTTTGTCGATGCCGAGGCCAACTCCGGCCAATGAGCAACCAGGGAGCACCGATCTCCATGCAATTCATCGACCTCAAGACCCAGCAGGCGCGCATTCGCGCCGACCTCGACCGGCGCATCGCCGCCGTCCTCGATCACGGCCAGTACATCCTCGGGCCCGAGATCGGCGAGATGGAGCGCCGGCTCGCCGATTACGTCGGCGCCGCGCACTGCGTGTCGGTGTCGAGCGGCACCGACGCGCTGTCCATCGCCCTCATGGCGCTCGGCATCGGCCCCGGCGACGAGGTGATCACGACCCCCCTCAGCTTCATCGCCACCGCGGAGACCATCGCGCTCCTGGGAGGGCATCCGGTCTTCGTCGACGTCGACCCTCGCACCTACAACCTCGACCCCGCGCTGCTGGAGGCGGCCATCACGCGGCGCACGAAGGCCATCGTGCCGGTCGGACTGTATGGTCAGTGCGCCGAGATGGACGCCATCAACGAGATCGCCGCGCGGCGCGGCCTGCCGGTGGTCGAGGACGCCGCCCAGAGCTTCGGCGCGACGTACAAGGGGCGCCGCTCCTGCGCGCTGTCGAGGGTCGGCTGCACC
>Ga0114939_10000389_pt1 | contig 37047 bp, 30 predicted proteins | sample AshMeaCrysSpring_FD_87196 | JGI IMG/M metagenome (GOLD analysis project Ga0114939, IMG submission 87196) | Groundwater microbial communities from Big Spring, Nevada to study Microbial Dark Matter (Phase II) - Ash Meadows Crystal Spring | ecosystem: Environmental > Aquatic > Deep subsurface >...
AGGACACAGAGAGCACAGAGGGAGGAACTTGCGCAAAAGTGAAACCGTTTGGGAACGTCCTCTTACTGGTGACTCTGAACCGTCCGAAAAGATTCGTCCCATGTGTCTTGTTATCAGATTTTTGCTCTCTGCGTTCTCTGCGGTTCAATTTCTTTTTTTAGGATAATGCGAGGGAGGGCGGGGCTTTGGTGGCTTCGCTCTTTCCTTCGGAAACCCTGTCTCCCTTCGGTCGGCTGTCCGAGCCGAAATTGTGGCTCACACGGAGGTTCGCCCTGTCTGTGTTGGCGTTACGTGACGGATTCGGGGAGCTTGAAGTCGCCTTGACGTTGCGGGCCGGATGGTGTGCAACGGTGGGGAATGCCCGCGACGTCTCATGGGACCACGTTTGCCCCGGATGCAGCCGCCCCCCGGCTCATCATCAATCGGGCGCGAAGCGGCGCGGCCGGCTATTCTTCAACCGTCCGAAGCCCATGTGCGGGATAGCCGGAATCGCGGGGTGCGCGCTCGGGCGCGACGGGCTCGCCCTCGCGCTGGCGCGCATGCGCGACGCGCTGGCCCACCGCGGTCCGGACGGGAACGGGGTTTGGATTTCCGGGGATGGCCGGGACGGGCTGGCGCACACGCGGTTGGCGATCATTGATCCGGGCGATTCCGCCGCGCAGCCCATGGAGGCGGCCGGTGGCGGGGTGCTTGCGTTCAACGGGGAAATTTACAACTTCCGGGAACTGGGCGGAGGCTCCGGCGACACGCGCGTTCTGGCGGAGCTGTTGGCGGCGGGCGGGGATCCGGGCCAATTGGCGGGCATGTTTGCATTCGGCTATTTCCGGGACGGGCTCCTGCTGCTTGCGCGGGACTCCGAGGGCATCAAGCCGCTGTATTACGCGGACACACCGCGGGGGTTCGTCTTTGCCTCCGAGGTGCGCGCGGTGCTGGCGTCCGGGCTTGTGGACTTCGCGCCGGACCCTTCGGGCGCGGCGGCATTTTTTCTCACGGGCAGCCTGCCCGAGCCGCTCACGTTCGCGCGCGGCGTGCGCTGTCTGGAGGCCGGACGCGTCCTCCGGAGAGATCCCGCCGGCGCGGTGCGGATGGAATCCTTCCGCCCGCCCGGGGTGGCGGAGGGCGTGCGCGACCTGCGCGGCGCGCTGGAGGAATCCTGCCGCAGGCACCTTGTGAGCGATGTGCCGGTGGGGGTTTTCCTGAGTGGGGGCGTGGACTCGGTGGCGGTGGCAAGGCTGGCCTCGCTTTCCGGCCAGGTGGCCGAGGCGTTCAGTCTCGCGTTCGAGGAGGGGGAATTCAGCGAGCGCGGACGTATCGAGGCGGCGGCGGCCGCGATGGGGCTGCGGCTCAATTTGTGCGTGCTGCGCGCGGACCGGGCGCGGGGCTTGTTCCGCGAATTTTTGCTCGCACAGGACCAACCGTGCATCGACGGATTCAATACCTTTTGCATCTCGCGAATGGCGCGGGACGGGGGCTTGCGCGTGGTGCTCTCGGGTGTGGGCGGCGACGAGTTGTTCGGCGGGTATCCAACTTTCCGCAGCGTGCCGCGATGGACCCGCGCCGGCCGCTTTGTGCCGGGCCCGGCGGGAGCCGCCCTGGCGCGGATGATCCGGGCCTTGACCCGGGACGGGAAGGCGCTGCGGGTGGCGGACTGGGTTGGGCGCGCGGGGGGGCTCGGAGCGGCCCACCGTCTTGCGCGCGGGATTTTTTCCGAGCCGGAAACGCGGATCCTGTGCTCGCATTTTGGGCTTGGAGACGCCCGGTTGCCCGAGTTGCGGGACCCTGCGGAGGCAACCCACGGGTCGGATTGCGCGGCGGTTGCCGAATTGGAAACGCGCGGTTATCTGCGCAACCAGCTCCTGCGCGACAGCGATGTGATGAGCATGGCCAACGGCCTGGAATTGCGGGTGCCGCTGGTGGATGCCCGCCTGCGCGCCTTTGTCGAATCAATCGATCCGGACGTCCGCTTCGCGCCGGGGAAGGCCGCTCTGCGCGGGGCGGTTCCCGGTTTCGATGCGATCCTCCCGCCGGGCCCCAAACGCGGGTTCACCCTCCCGCTTCAGAAATGGATGGAAGACTCGTGGGAGGGCTGGCGCGAACTGGAGCCGCTCGCCCGCCACATCGACCTCCGGCACTGGTCGCGCAAGCTGGCCGTGATCTCATTTGCCAACCGCCTGAAGCCATGAGGGTGCTGCATGTGATCCCCTCGGTTTCCGCCCTGCGCGGCGGACCCAGCGTTGCCGTGGTGGCCATGGCGCGCGAAATCCGCACGCTGGGCATCGATTGCGATGTGCTGACGACCGACGACGACGGGCCCGGCCGCATGGACGCGGTGTGCGGCGGGTGGAGGGAACACGGCGGCGCGCGGGTGTGGTTCCTGCCGCGCTGGACGCCGTCCGGCCCGCGCGCGCTGCGCGAATTCGCGGTGGGGCGCGGGCTCGACGCCTGGCTGGACGCGCGCATGGCCGGCTACGATATTCTCCACGTGCACGCGTTGTTTTCCCATCTTCCCAGCCGCACAATGACGCGGGCCCGCCGCGCGGGGAGACCGTATATTCTGCGTCCGCTCGGATTGCTGGAAGACTACTCGCTCCGCCGGAGCCGGTGGAAGAAGTTGCTGGCCTTGGCTGCGGCCGACCGCGCGAATGTCCGCGGGGCCGCCGCGATCCACTGGACGTCGGATCGCGAGCGCGTTGTCTCCACAATCGCGAGGGGGTGTCCGGGCTGGGTCGTGCCGCTCGGTGTGGACGCGCCGGTTTTGCCGTCGGCGCGCGAGGCGCGGGAAATACCGACCATCCTCTTCCTTTCGCGATGGGCCCCGAAGAAGCGGATCGACCTTCTTCTGGACGCGCTCGCCAATTTGCGGGACCGCCCGTGGAGGCTCGTGCTGGCGGGATCGGCCGATGACGGGCGCTTCGGGGAACGGGTGCGCGAATGGGTCGCCGGATGCGGGTTCGCCGACCGGGTGGAATTGCCCGGCTTCCTCGACGGCGAGAGGAAGGCCGCCGCGCTCGCCCGGGCGGATATGTTCGTTCTGCCGAGCGAATCGGAAAATTTCGGCATCGCGGTGGCCGAAGCGATGGCATGGGGGCTGGCCTGTGTGGTGACGCCCGGCGTCGCCCTCGCTGACGACATCGCCGCCGCCGGGGCCGGCTGGGTGGCAGGCGGCGCGGACACACCCGGCAACCTCGCCGGCGCGATCGCGGAGGCACTGGCCGATCCCGCCGAATGCCGCAATCGCGGGGCGCGGGCCGCCGGCTATGCCAGAGAAAACCTCGGGTGGCGGGCCTGCGCGCGGAAACTTCTCGCGCGCTACTCGGAAATCCATGCGAAAGGAAACGTGGCATGAAACCACTCAACAACCCGGAGGCCGGACGCGGTCCGGTTTCGGCGGCCCACCTGGCGGGGTTCTTCTGGCTCTGGCTGGCGCTTTCGTGCTCGGGCGACTGGACGCATGTCGAAGATTATTCCTACGGGTGGTTCGCGTTCGCGCTGGCGGTTTATTTTTTATGGAAGCGGGTTTCGGCCTCGCCCCGGGAAGAAGCTTCGCAAGGGGCGGCCCGTGTGTGCTGGGTCGTGCTGGGGGCGGCGTGTGCGGTGGTTCTTCCGCTCGAGTTGCTGAGGCAGACGCCGATTTACTGGAGGGTCTTTCACTGGGCGATTTACGGATGCGCGGCGGCGGCAACGTTTGCGGCGGCGTTTCTGCACGGGGGGCGGCCGTTGCTGCGTGCGTGCGGATTTCCGGTCCTCTTCCTTGCGGCGGCCGTGCCATGGCCGACCGTGATCGAGCAACCCCTCACGTTGGGATTGATGCATGCCATCGCGGCGGCCATGGGGGAATTCCTGCCGCTCATCGGCATTCCGGCTCAGCGGCAGGGCACGATCCTTGTTTTGGAAAATTGCTCGGTTGGCGTCGAGGAGGCCTGCAGCGGCATCCGCTCGCTGCAGTCGGCCGTGATGCTCGCGCTCGCGGCGGGCGAATTTTTCCACCTGCGCGCATGGGGGCGCGTCGCGGTATTCGCGGCCTCGTTCGCGCTGGCGTTCGTTGCCAACACGGGCCGCACCTTCGCACTCACCATGGCGGGCCTCGCGGGTGGCAACGCCGCGATCGGCGGCATCCACGACGCCGCCGGACTCGGCGCACTCGGGTTCCTTGGTCTCGGCACATTCGTCTGCGCGTGGGCGCTCTCCGGGGTGGCCGCGGGGCGGAGCCCGCCGGAGCATGTCGAAAGATCGGGGGCGGTTGTCCTGCGGCGGGGACCCGCGGCGGCGTGCGCCATCCTGGCTGTTGCCGGGTTCCTGCTCGCGCACGCATGGTTTGTCTGGAACGAGTGGAAGCGGGGCGCGGAGCCCGTGGGGGAAGCGCTGGCGGTGGCTTCCGGGATCGAAGAGAAGCCGCTCACACCCGCTCTGGAGGCGACCCTCCAGCCATCGCGGGGCGGGTTCCTGCGCGGCGAGGCCGCCCCGGGCGTGCCCGCCAACGGCTACCACTTCTTCTGGGACGAGGACCGCGCGAGCGCGGAAAAATTCTACCACCGCCCGGACGTCTGCATGCCGGGAGGCGGATGGACGCTCGACGGCCCAGTGACCGGAATCGAAACCCACGGCGGGCGTGTGCGTTGGCTCGCGCTCCCGTATGCGCGGGAGGGACGCCGGGGCTTGCTCCTCTGGTCTTCGTGGCTGGATGGCGAACCGCTCGCGCTGGATCTTGCCTCGGGCGGAACGACCCAGCAGCGCACCCTCATGGGGCTGCTGGCGAACGGCCGCCGCAAATTTGCCATCGAGGTCGCGGCCGTGCTCGTGCCTTACGATGGCGACACGCCGCCATTCGAGCTTGCCCGCAGGGCCGCCGGGAGGTTCTTTGTGGAGAAACCGTGAGCACGGACCGCATCACACCCATCATCCTCGCCTTCAACGAGGAACCCAATATCGGGCGCTGCCTGTCCCGCCTCGAATGGGCCGCGCGCGTGGTCGTGGTGGACAGCGGCAGCACCGACCGCACCCGCGAAATCTGCCGCGGATTCCCGAATGTCGAGTTCGTCGTGCGGCCGTTCGATTCCCACGCCGCGCAGTCGAATTTCGCCCTCGCCCAAGTCGCGACCGACTGGGTGCTTTCCCTCGACGCCGACTACATCGTGCCGGCGGCCTTCCCCGATGAACTGGGGGTCCTGCGCGAGGTGGACGATGTTACCGGGGCGCGCGCCCGGTTCCAATATTGCGTCTTCGGACGGCCGTTGCGCGGCACACTCTACCCGCCGAGGACCGTGCTTTACCGGAAAAAATACGCGGAGTATTTCCAGGACGGCCACACCCAAAGGGTGAGGGTCTCGGGCAAGATCGTGGATCTGCCGACGCCGTTCGATCACGACGACCGCAAGAGCCTCTCGCGATGGCTGGCCTCGCAGGATTCCTATGCGAAGCTCGAGGCCGACAAGTTGCTGGCCTCGGACCGACTCCCCCTGCGCGACCGTCTGCGGCGGGCGGCCTGGCCGGCTCCTTTGCTTGTGCTCGCGGCCTGCCTTGTGGGCAAGCGGCTTCTTTTCGACGGCCTGCCGGGTTGGTATTACACCGTGCAGCGCGTGATCGCCGAGTTCCTGCTGGCGGCCGAATTGATCGACCGGCGTTTGCGCCCGCCCGCACGGCCATGATCCGTCTCGCAGGCTATCGGTCCGGGCTCGACCGGGGCGCGCCGCTCTGGAAAGAGGCGCTCTGGCGGTCGGTGAAGGTCGCGCTTTTTCTGGCCCCGGTGCCGCTCCCAAGCCGTCTGCGTGCGGGTGTCCTGCGGGCCTTCGGCGCGCGGATCGGCCGGGGGGCTGTGATCCGATCCGGGGTCGATGTTTCGTTTCCGTGGCGGTTCGAATGCGGGGACGATGTGTGGCTCGGCGAGGGCGCCCGGTTTCTCTCCCTGGCGCAAGTTTCCATCGGCTCGAATGTCTGCATCTCCCAGGAGGCTTTCCTCTGCACGGGTTCGCACAATTTCCGGTCGGAGAATTTCCCGCTCGTCACGCGCCCGATCCGGATTGCCGATGGTTGCTGGGTGGGAGCCCGGGCGTTTGTGGGCCCGGGTGTCACGGTCGGGGCGGAGTCCGTGCTGGCGGCATGCGCGGTGGTGGTGCGCGATGTGCCTCCCGGCTCGCGCGCGGCCGGGAACCCCGCACAGGTGCAGCCGCTGGAATAAAGGCGACTCAAACCCGAACTCCCGGACCCGCCCCGGGATTGATCCCGGCCGCTTCGCGGTAGAGCGCGTCCGGAGCGCCCGGCGGAAACAGACGCCGCACGTCATCGCGTCCGCCAACCGCCAGGGACCGCAGGAGTCCCGGGTCGGCGGCGAGGCGGCCGAGCGCATCGGCCAGTCCGGCGGCATCGCCCTCATCGCACAGGAGTCCGGTGACGCCGTCTTTCACGATTTCGGGAATCCCGCCGTGCCGGGTGGACACGCAGGCCCGGGCGGCCCAGAGCGCCTCGATGACGGCGTTTGGAACCCCCTCGACATCGCCGGACACGGTCTCGCTCGGGTGGAGATAAATCTGACACAAGCGCAGGGCCTCCTGCATCGCGGGCTGGGTGAGGAACCCCGCGAATTCCACCTTGTCGGCAATCCCCAGCCCGCGGGCCTCATCTTCGAGGCGCGCGCGGAGCGGGCCGTCCCCCGCAATCGTCAGGCGGGCGAGCGGAAATTTTCGCGCGAATTCCGCGAAGGCGCGCAGGGCGGTCGCGACACCTTTCTTGGGCACAAGCCGGCCGGCGAGCAGGATCCTCCAACCGCCATCCGGCGGCGGCTCGGGCGGTTCGCCGGCTGGAACCGGCGGCAGGGCGGTGCGCAGGATCCGCAACTTTTGATGCGGACACCCCAAAGCCAAAACCGCGCGGGCGAGGTGTTCGGACCGGCACGCGACCAAATCGGCCCGCGCGAAGAGCCGCGCCCGCGCCCGCGAATAACCGGGCGAAGCAAACCCGCCGGCGACATCCGAACCATGAAACGACACCACAAGCGGACCCCGCCACATCCGGGCCACGCGGAGCGCGTGGACGGCCACGCTGCCGAAAAAAATGTGACCGACCGCGCAGCCCTCCCATGCGCGCGCGACTCCGCGCGCCTCCGCAGGGCCCATCTGCCACGGCCGACCGGTGAGCCGCTCAAGGATCCTTCCGCATTCGCGAAGCCGCGAGCGCCCCGCGACAATCGGAACCGGCCCCTCCCATGTGCCCTTCAACTTTTCCGCCACCACCACCGGCCGGAAGGCGGCGAGCCCGGTCACGTGCCGGTGGATGTGGAGCATCTCCGGCTCGAGGTAGGTCGGGCAAAAAATGCCCGCGCCCGGAAGCGGGCCTACCACTCGACCCCGGCGACAACGAGGCCGGTGGAATGATACGGCGTCCCGGGCCCGGTGTCCTTGCTCACATTCTTCTCTCCCGAGCCGTATTTCGCGGGGGCGGCGGGGTTAACGGCCTGCCAGGGTCTTTTATTGAAGATCTGGGTGACGATGCCTTCGACGCGCGGACGGGTGTCCGTGATTTCGACATCCTCGACGATCTCCTGATCCTCGGGTTCGTAGGCGGTAAAGGACTGGGCCGCAACCGGGACAAGGCCGGCGGTTAATGCCGCGACCAATACGGACAAAGTTTTCATTCCTCCCATACTAAGCCTCCGCCGCCGCCGGCGCAAGCCGTGATAAATCCTCCATCATCGGCGCGCAGCGCCAACGATGGAATGGCGAACCTCCGTGTGAGCCCAAATTTCGGCCCGGACAGCCGACCGATGGGAGACAGGCTTTTCGAGGGAAAGAGCGAAGCTTCCAAAGCCTCGCCCTCCCGGGACAAAGCCTCGCCCCGTCCGAATCCGCGTGGAAAAAAAACCCCCGCCGGTGGTGGCCGGCGGGGGTGTTTTGCGAGAGGAAAGAATCAGCGTCCCGCGTCGGGGGCCGGGAGATTGTTTTCGATTTTGGCGTCCGCGCGAAGGGACTTGATGACCTCCGAGACGGCCTTGCGTTGCTTGTCGGATTTGAGGTAGGCCGTGAGTTGGTCTTTGACTTCTTCAAACGGCGTGGTGCCCGCGGCTTTGCGGTCTTCGACTTTGATGATGTGCCAGCCGAATTGTGTGCGGACGGGCTCGCTGATGTCGCCGGGTTTCATGCCGAACGAGGCTTCCGCGAACTCGGGAACCATGCGGTCTTTGGAGAAAAATCCGAGGTCGCCGCCGGTTTCCTTGGCATTGGGTTCCTCGCTGAGTTCTTTGGCGAGCGCGGTGAAGTCCTCGCCTTTCTTGGCGCGGGCGGCGGCCGCCTTGGCTTTCTCAAGTTGCTTGGTGGCGGTGGCCTCCGGGTCGTCTTTTTTGACCATGAAGAGGATGTGGCTGGCTTTGACCTGCTCTGGGGCCTCGAACTCGGTCTTGTTTTCGTCGTAGAATTTCTTCGCGTCGGCTTCCGTGACATCGGCCGTTTTGCCGATCTTGCTTTCGAACCACTGACGCTGCTGCATCATTTTCGAGATCTGGGTCGAGAGGGTCTTCTCGGTCTGGCCGACGGAATCGAGTTGTTTTTTGAAGTCGTCCTCGCTGGGGAACTGCTTCTTGATTTTGGCGATTTCGGCATCGACCTCTTCCTGGGAAACCTTGATGCCGGCGGCGGCCTTCGAGATGAGCTTGTCCATGATCATCTCGTCGAGAATCTGACGATACCCTTCGAGCTTTTGCTCGGCGGTGAGGTCCTCGGCTTTCATGCCGGAGGCCTTGACCGCATCACCAAGCGCCTCGTCCAACTCGGCTTTGGTAATCTTTTCTCCGTTGACGGTCGCGACCGGATCTTTGAGGGCGGGGGGGTCGGCTTTGGCGGGGGCATCGCCCGGTTTGTCCTGGGCAAATGCGAGGGCCGGGAGGGAGACAAGGGCGACGAGCGCGTGGCGGATGGCGGATTTCATGTTTTGTTGTGAGACATCGGTATAACCCGCCGCGTTCAATGCTGGCCAGCGAATTTCCCGGCCATTTCCAAGATTCAACTTGGAAACCCCGACTTCGAACGTTGAAAGGTGCAGCCCCTTTCAACGTTCGGCGTGCCTTCACCGCGGCAGGCCGGTGATGCGGTCGCCGGGGAAGACGCCGCGGTCGGAGAACCAGCCGCGCCGCATTTCGAGGGCGTAGGCGACGTTGGGGAACCGGCTTCGCACGGGTTTGAGTTCGTGGGGGACGAGGTCGTGGATCTCGAGGATCACGCCCGCCGGGTCGATGTAGGCGATGCTCAGCGGCAGGATGGTGTTTTTCATCCAGAATGACGCTGTGCTCGTGGCGGGCATCACAAAGAGCATGCCCTCGTCATCCTTCAGCGACTCGACAAACATGAGGCCGGCGGACCGTTCGGCATCGTCATCGGCGACCTCGGCGCTCACTTTGTGGGAACCCACAAGAATCTCCACGCGGGGCAGGGCGGGCTGGCCCCCCTCGCGGGCCCGGCACGGCCCGCCCGCGAGAACCGCGCACAATACCAGAATGAAAAACCGCGTCATGCCCACAGGGAAACAGGATCGCGGCGCACATCAAACGCGAAAATGCGGGAATTTCCGGCGCGGGGGCCGGCGATGGCGCGGCTCCGCACGCGGGCGCACATCAAAACGGGAAGGTGGAGGCGAGGAAGACGGCCCCGACCGCCGCGTTGGCGTGGAAGAACGCGCGGTTGATGGATTCGGTGTCCGAGCGGGCGGCGAGCCGGTGTTCCCATACGAGTATGGCCGCCATGGCGGCGATACCGGCGAAATACAGCGGGCCGAGCGCGGCGGCGATGCCGAAGGCGGCGAACCCGCCCAGCGCGGCGGCGTGGAGGCCGAGCGCGACCGGGCGGGTCCTTGCGGGGCCCAGCCAGACCACCATGGATTTGAGGCCCTCGCGTTTGTCCACTTCGTAATCCTGCAGCGCGTAGATCATGTCGAACCCCGCCACCCAGAGCAGGACGGCTCCCGCCAGGATGATCGGCGGCGGGGCGAAGGCCCCCGTCACCGCAAGCCAGGCCCCCACCGGCGCGATCGAGAGCGCGAGCCCGAGAAAAAATTGCGCGAGGTGGGTGAACCGCTTGGTCAGCGAGTAAAAGAAAATCGCGGCCAGCGCCACCGGCGAAAGCACGAAACAAAGCGGGTTGAGCCAGGCCGCCGCCGCCACGAAACCCGCCGAGCAAGCCGCGCAGACCAATGCGGTCGCCGGCCGGGACGCGAGCGTCTGGCGTCCGGCCGTGCGGGGATTGCGGCGGTCGATTTCCCAGTCCGCAAGACGGTTGAAGGTCATTGCGGCCGTGCGTGCGAACACCATCGCGGCGAGTATGCCGGCGGCCACGCGGGGCGCGGGAAAGCCGCCGGCCGCGACAAACATCGCGCCAAGCGCGAACGGCAGCGCGAAGACGGTGTGCGAGAAACGGATGAACGCGAGAAAGTTCCGCGTCCCCGCGAGGACGCTCATTTTTTCGCGCGGGCGGAATCCTCGAAGAGCTCGACGAGGGCGTCGTCCACCCGCAGGTCCACGAGTTTCCATGTGTCGCCCGAGCGGTAGAAATAGAAGCGCCAGCGAAGAGGGAGATCCTCGTTGAGGGAAAGGCATGTTCTCCGCAGCAAATGCTCGCCAACCGTGAGCGAGTCCACCTGCTCGAAGCCGCGGATCGGACCATATCCGTCGAGGGCCTGGGCGGTTCGTTCCTTGAGGGCGACGACGTCCTCGGAGCGCTCGGCGATCATCGTTCCCCGCACAAGCCCGTCATAGGCGGCATCCACGTTGCCACCCTGGAGGGCGAGAAAGAATAGTTTGATCGTGTCGTCCGGCGATTTGGAGGCCGTCTGACCGGGTGCCGGGGAAGGCGCGGGCACCGGTGTCGGTGACCCGCCGGGTGCCGGGAAGACCATCCGGCTCTTGGTTTCCTCGGCCGGAGCCGCGCAGAGGGAAACCATTAACACAAACGCCGGGGCGATCCGGCCGATCGGAAATTTCGGAAACAGGAACATCGCTGCATGCACCATACGCGGACCTACCCCGCCCGCAAGGATTGAAACGCGAGAGTGGGCGAACCTCTGCTTCGGGAGGGCGAACCTCTGTTTCGGGAGGGCGAACCTCCTTGTGAGCCCCAATTTCGGATCGGACAGCCGACCGAGGGGAGACAGGCTTTCCGAAGGAAAGAGCGAAGCGTCCAGAGCCTCGCCCTCCCTCGCGTTTGTTGTCTTGTGCGCGGATTCGGGCGCGCCGACGGCCGCCTCCGGCCGGGAGCGTTTACTCCGCCGGGAGGAGCTCGACCCGCGCTTGCGACACCGCGAGCATGAGATCACGGCGTCGCCTTGACGGGAATCCATTGAAGAGCAGGGTCTCCGCCGGCACCCGGCAATCCGTCCACCGAGCGGACCTCGAGCGCCAGCGGCTTCGGAGCTCATGGCCGCGCGGCAGAGCCCGGGGGAGTCAAAAGGACCTGCGAAGTTTTGATGCGCGCATTCGTATCGTGCGGGCCGGGGGCTGTCCCCCAAAAAAATCGCGGACCATTATTGGCATGGAATGTTTCCGCCGCCCGGATAGTAAATGTGAGCGAGATCCTGTGAGAACTTCCCATACTGACGAGCAGCCCGCGGGAGGCCCCGGCGGCGGCCCTTTCGATTTTTCGATCGTGACCCCCTCGCTGAATCAGGGCGCGTATCTCGCGGATTGCCTCGCCTCGGTGCGGGAGGCCGCCGCCCGCTCGGGCCGCCGGGTCGAGCACTTCGTGGCCGACGGCGGCAGCTCGGACCGGACACCGGACATCCTCCGGAACCAGACCTTCGCGCGCTGGATCAGCGGTCCGGATGGCGGACAGACCGATGCCATCAACCTGGGAATCGCGCGGACAAGCGGAGACATCGTGTCCTACCTCTGCGCGGACGACCTCCTCGAACCCGACGCGCTCGCGCGGGTGTGGGGGGCTTTCGCGGCAAATCCGGATGCCGGGGTCGTTTACGGCGACGCGTATTTTCTCGAGGGCACGTGGAAGCGACCGAAGACGGCGGGGGAATTTTCTGTCGCCCGCTTGCGCGCGGGAAACTTCCTTTTTCAGCCGGCGGTGTTCCTGCGCCGGGCCGTTCTTGACGCCCACGGGCCGTTTGATGTGACGCTTAGGTATTGCATGGACCACGAGTATTGGCTGCGCGTCGCGGAATCCGCGCGCTGGGTCTCGGCGGGCGTGCCGCTGGCATGTTGCCGTCTGCACGCGGACGCCAAGACATGGACGTCCCTGCCGGCGGCGTGGGACGAGGCGCGCCGCATGCAGCTCCGCTACGGGATCCGCTGGCGGCCGCTCCGCGACGCGATCTGGATGCGGCTGCTCGGCTGCCATTATTACCGCCTCAAGCGCCTCGTCTTCGCGCGTTTGGCCCGGCTTCGCGGGAGGGGAGAGACATGAAACGTCCCGGTCTTTTGGTGGTCGAGCGGCACCATCTCGGCGACGCGGTTCTGGCTCTGCCGTTCCTCCGGGCGGCTGCTCGGCGGTATGCCGTGACTGTGATTTGCCGGCCGCCGGTGGCGCGGTTTCTCACGGCGGTCTGTCCGGCCTGCCATGCGGCGGCCCGCGGGGGATTTGCGGAGGCCCTCGCGGGAGCGCGCGCGGGCGGATTCGAGGCGGCCGTCTGCGCGTGGCCGGATACCCGCGCGCATGTATTGATGCGGGTCTCGGGGGCAAGGGTGCGGGCGGGATTCCGCGTGACGGCCTCCAATTTCTACGGGGCCGCCCATGCCTGGCGTCGGCGGAGGATCCTTGCCGGAAGGCTGGGGAGCTCCCTGCTTTCACTCGGTAGCCCGTTGCTAACCCATCCTCTCGACCGCGACCCGGCACGGGGCGCGCACTACGAAAATTGGAGGGCGCTCGCCGACGTGCTTGGGTTCGAGCCCGACGAGTCCATCCCGTGGCTGCCCGTCGCCGACCCGCCCGCGCCGGTGGCACAATTTGTGCGCGGGCAACGGGCGCGCGGGCGGAAGGTGGTCGCCGTGCACGCGGGCGGGAGGCTGCCCACGAAACGCTGGCCGGTCGGGCGGTTCGAGGAAATCCTGCGCGGGTGGTTCGTGCGGCGCGGGGTCGGGGCGCTGATTGTGCGCGCGCCGGGCGAGGACGCGCCGCGGCCCGCGGGGCCGGACCAGATAGTCTGGGAGACGCCCGAGCCCGGGGACCTCGCGCCCGTGTTGGCAACGACGGATGCCGTGCTGTGCAATGATTCATTCGCGGCCCATGTGGCGGCGGCGGTCGGGGTCCCGGTGGCCGCGATTTTCGGCTCGGGCGATCCCGGCTGGTTCGCGCCATTCGGCAACCGGGACCATGTGATTGCCTCCGATGCCTGCCGGTTCAGGCCGTGTGTGGACCGGTGCGTCCAAGCGAGCCCGGTCTGCCTCGAGGCGGTGCGGGTGGCGGATGTCGAGGCCGTGCTTGAGAATTTCAGCCATCCTCGTTTCTGACGAAAAAATTTCTTCCGTCCCGGCTGGTGTGATCGAGATCCCGCCGGCTCCTCCCGGGAGCCCGGGCTCAATCCATGTTCTGAGACGGACTCCCTGCGGGCGGTTTGAGGGCGGGTTGCGGGGAGGGGGGCGCGGGCGGACCGGCCCGCATCGCGGCAAGGGCCGCAAGGTGCCGGAGAGCCGGCACATCCGGATATTGTCCCGCGATCTCAAGGATCTCGCGCCGGGCTCCTTCGGAGTCCCCGAGGCGGAACCGGTCCATCGCCGAATCAAGACGGGCGGCGGCCCGGTCGGGCAGCACGCGGCCCGCCTCGCGGAGCGCGAATTCCCGTCCGGCGTGTGTCACGCCGTCGCGGAAACCGGCCGACCTGCCAAGCAGGAAAAAAAGGATGGCGGCGAGCAGCCCGGCGAACGACCCGACGACCACAACCAACTTCGCGCGCGCAGTCGGGAATGCCCCGACCGATTCGCGGCTTTTCCATTTTGCCGCCGCCCGCGAGACGGCTTTCCGGATCCGTGAAACAAGGGACCCGCAGAAGGCGGGATCAAGCACGGGGAGAGTCTCCAGCCAGCGCAGAAAACGCTCGCGGGGCGTGAGCGGAAGCCGCTTTTTTCGGCGGCGCTTTCTGCGGTCCGGCGGAGGATCTCCCCCTGCGGCGGCATCCGACGGGGCGGGACTCCCGGCCCCGCCCGGGTTTTCATCCGTGGCGGGATCGGACGACCGGGCATCGGGCATGCGGGAATCGAGGGGAGCGAGCCGCGGCAGCCGGGCAAGCCAGTCGGGATCGCTGCGCTTGGGGAGGGGACCGCCTTTCCAGGCCGGGTCGGCATCGACGGGAGGGTCGCCGGCCTTGACGGGTGCGCGCGGGCGGATTTTGACATCGTCTGTTGTCTCCCCTACCCGCATCGGGGCCCCGCTTTTTTCGGGTTCTTTGTCCACTGCCGGGAGCCCTCAGAAGCCGGGGTGCTTGCCGCGCGAGGGCGGCTCGAGCGCCTTGAGAATATCGTCCGGCGTGGGTGCGAGAAAATCGGGAGCCAGCGCGAGGAGGGCCTGCGGGGTATTGTAGCCCCACGTGACGGCGGCGATGCGCACGCCCGCCTTTTTGCAGGCCTCGATATCGCGCGTCTCGTCGCCGACGAAAAGCACATGGTGTCGCTTGTAGCCGCCCGACTTGCGGACGGCGCGGATCTCGCGGGCCTTGCCGAGCAATTTGGACGAACTGCGCACGAAGTCGAAGTGGTCGAGTCCGTGTTGGTCGAGAAACGCGCGCACGTTTTTCTCCGAATTCGACGTGATGATCCCGAGGCGGTAGCCCCGGCGGCGCAGCTCGGTCAGCAACTCGGGCAGCCCGGGGAACGGCTGGATCGATCGGATGCGCGCCGCGAGCAGGTCGGTCCCCGCGCGCGCCACCTTCGGAAGCTTCCGCGCGGGGAGCCCGAGAAACGCGAGCAACTCGAGCGTGCGCATCGCGCGGGCCCGGGCGAGGTCGGACTCCTCCAGCCGGCGGAACCCGAACCGGTCGGCCAGCGTGTTGAGGATTTCATATCCGGCCATCAGCGTGTCGCCGATCGTGCCGTCGAAGTCGAAGATGACGAGCCGGGGCGCGAACTTCGGCCGGGCGCGGCGGCGGGCCCGGCGGGCTTTGTGGATGACAAGCCTTGCGAGACGTCTCATGCGGCGGCCGCAACGGGGAGTTCCATGGTCCCCTTGAATCTGGCCTCCTCGGGCTCGAGCCCGAAATTTTCCCGGTAAAGCGCGCGGACGCGGGCCAGCTCGTCGTCGTCGAGCGGCGGGCGATCGGCGGCGGCGGCGAATTCCTCCAACTGCGCGGCGTCGTATATATTGGGCAGCACGGCCGCCGTGCGCGAGTCCGCCAGCAACCACAGGATCGCGGCCTGGCCGAGAGTCCGCGCGCCGTCCCGCTCAAGGAACCGGAGCTGGTCCACCTTCTTGATGCCGTTGAGCAGCCACGAACGCGGACGGTGGTTGCGGTGGTCGTTCGGCGCGAAGACCGTGTCGGCCGTGTATTTGCCCTCGAGCATTCCGGAGGAATGGGGGACCCGCACAAGAAACATGGTGGGAGCCCCGCAGTCGGCGGCCGACCGCTGGATGGTCTCGCCGGGGTGTTGTTCGAGCATGTTGTAGATGTGCTGGACGATGGCGGGTTTGCGACGGCGGATCGCCTCGACCCCCTCGCCCAGCCAGCCGATCGCGGGTCCGAGCGCGACCCCGTAGCATCCCACCTTGCCCGAGACGCGCAGGTCTTCGAGCGTCTCCCACACGGCGTCGTCTCCGACCTGTTCCATGCGGATATTGTGCAATTGCAGGATGTCGATGCGCGGGGAGCCGATCCGCGCGAGAGCGGCGTCCGTCGCCCGCCGGAGGTTCGCCGGCGAGAAATCCTGCGGGATCTCGCGCTGGCCGCGGCGGCCGTCCCCGAAATTCACAAAATCGTAGCCGATCTTCGTGGCCACCGTGAGGCCGTCGAAATTTTTCCCGAACGCCTTCGCGAGCAATTCCTCGCTCCGGCCGTTGCCGTAGGTGTCCGCCGCGTCGAAAAGCGTGATCCCCAGATCGCGACCCCTCCGCATAAGGGCCACGGCCTCCTCGTCGGAATAATTTCCCCACCATCCCGTCGAAACCGTCCAAAGCCCGAAGCCGACTTCGCTGACTTCGATCTCCGTGCCGGGCAACTTGCGATATTTCATGGCACGGAACTTGCCATCTTTGCCGCCCCGACACAATCCCGACTTTGCCGCCCCGTCAAAACCATCCTCGGTTCCGCGCCGGTCGCCAACGATGGGAGGGCGAACTTCCGTGTGAGCCCCGACTTCGGCTCCGGCCGCCGACCGGGGAAAGACAGGCTTTCCGAGGGAATGAGCCAAGCGTCCCAACCCTCACCCTCTCTCGCGTTTGTTTTCTTGCGCGCGGATTCGTGCGGACCGGGCCGGTCACCAGACCAGATTGATCGGCGGCGCGACAATGGTCGCCCGCGCGCCGGCGAGCGTGCCCTCGGTCTGGTCGATGGATTCCACAAGCCCCTCTGAGAAGCTCACCGCGAGCTTGCCCACGGGGACCTTCACATAGACCGTGTTGGCGGCGAGGCCGGTCGTGCCGGTAACGATGGTCTTTGCGGGCAGGTTCGTCGCGCCCGGCCAGGCCACCACCGTCTGCGTGAAGGACGGGCCGTAAGTGGTCTGGGGCACAAGTTCGTATTTGATGTATTCCCAGATCTGACTCGTCGAAGTCTTGTCGGCGCGTTTGGTTTTTTTCTGCGGCCTGCCGATACTCGCGAGCACCTCGCTTTCGGTCATCCCGATGGCCACCTCGTTTTGCGCGATCAGTTCATCCACCATGCGCTTGCGCTCGGACGCCTTCCGCAGGTCCGCAAGGAAATTTTCCGGAAGCGGCTCGAGGTCGGCGTAAGGCACCCACGCCGCGACACCGCCCTGCCGCGCGTTGCCGCGGATCCGGGCCCCGAATTCCGAGAAGGCCTCCGCCTGCACCGTCTGGGGGAACCGCAACATGCCCGCAAACCGCGTCAGATTGATATCGAAATAACACGGAGCCTCCCGCTGGACCTTCAGCCGGAGCGGCCGGGCTTGGAAATCCGAGAGGTAAATCGCCCCGGCTTCCCGCACGATCGGCGAGGCCATGGACGCAAGGGGGACCCAGACAGCGGCCAGCGCCGCCGCAAGCGCGAGTTTCACAAAGGAACCCCTACACCAAATCCCGGCGGTCGCGCGAGCGTTATCGCCCGGTTGTTGGGGACTGCGTTATGGCCGTCGGGGTGCCTCCCCGGGAGGGCAAGTCTTTGGACGCTTCGCTCATTCTCTCGGAAAGCCTGTCTTCCTTTGGTCGACGGCCCGATCCGAAATTGGGGCTCACACCGAGGTTCGCCCTCCCGACACGGAGTTTCGCCATCTGGGCGTTGGCTTTAGGCGCCGCTTGTGGGCTCCGCTCGCGGGTTGCATGACGCCGGGATCGTGCTTTCATGGGGGCATGCCAGGGGAATCCGCCGCCACCGCCTACGAGAATCTTGTTTCCCGCTCCCGGGAAGTCGCATTGATCAACAGTTGCACGTCGGTCCTGGGCTGGGATCAGGAAACCCACATGCCCGCGGGCGGGGCGGGCCACCGGGCCGCGCAGCTTTCCCATCTTTCCTCACTGGCCCACGAACGCTGGACCGACCCTGCGGTGGGCGATTGGCTGGGTTGCTGCGGGGAGGCGCCCGTTGGCACATGGACGGCCTCCGAGGCGGGGAACCTCCGCGAGTGGGCGCGCGGTTACCGTCGGGCTTCCCGGATCCCGGCGCGCCTTGTGGCCGAGCTTTCCCGCACATGCAGCCTCGCGCACGGCGAGTGGGTGGAGGCGCGGAAGGCGTCGGATTTCCGGATGTTCGCCCCGCGTTTGCGGCTGATCGTTGGGTTGGTGCGCGAGCTGGCCGATGCTGTCGGCTACGCGGAGGACCCTTACGAGGCGCTGCTCGACGAATACGAACCCGGGATGCGCACCCGCGGGGTGGCGGGTTTGTTCGACGATCTCGCGCCCCGGCTGGCGGAACTCATTCCGCTGGGGGAGGCAAATAGCGACCCCGCCGGGCTGCCGCCCGGGCCGTATCCGGTGGCGCTCCAGCGGGAATTCAACCGCCGCATCGCGGAGGCGTTCGGGTTTGATTTCGGGCGCGGGCGCATCGACACGGCCGTGCATCCATTTTGCTCGACGCTCGGCCCGGGCGATGTGCGCCTCACGACCCGCTACGACGAGCGGGATTTCACCGACTCGCTTTACTCGGTGATCCACGAAACCGGCCACGGCCTTTACGAACAGGGCCTCGAAGCGTCGGCATTTGGCACGCCCGCCGGCTCGGCCGCGAGCCTCGGCATCCACGAGTCGCAATCGCGGCTCTGGGAAAACCACGTCGCGCGCGGGCCCGCCTTCTGGGAATTCACGCTCCCGATCGCGGCGGAATATTTCCCGCAACTGGCGAAATGCGATCCCGCACAAATCTCGCGGGCCGTCAATCGGTGCCGGCGCTCGTTCATCCGGGTCGAGAGCGACGCCATCGCCTACGACGCCCACATTATCCTGCGCTTCCGGGTCGAGACCGCAGTCATCAACGAGGGACTTCCGGTCGAGGAGATCCCGGACCTCTGGAATGCGGAATTCAAGAGCCTCTTCGGGCTCGAGGTGCCCGACGACGCGCGCGGGTGTCTGCAGGACGTGCACTGGAGCCACGGGTCGTTCGGGTATTTTCCCACCTACACGCTCGGCAACCTCAACGCGGCGCAACTCATGGAAGCCGCCCGCCGCGCGATCCCCGGTTTGGAGGACGGCTTCGCGCGGGGCGGATTCGCGCCGCTTCTCGAATGGTTGCGCGAAACGGTCCACCGTCACGGAATGACCCTCCCTCCCGGTGAGTTGATGGAGCGGGCGACGGGCACGCCGACGAGCCCCGCCGCGCACCTCGGCTTTCTCGCCAGGCGGGCCTCAGTATTTACGCCAGAGAGAGGGTAGGAACAGGGCGAGGATCCCGAAAAATTCCAGGCGACCGAGGATCATCACCAGCGCGAGGAACACTTTGGAAACCGGGGAAAAGAACGCGAATGTCTTGGTGGGGCCGACCTCGCCGAGGCCGGGGCCTATATTGAAAAGCGACGAGACCACGGCCGTGAAGCTGCTCACGTGGTCGAGTTGCGGTTCCAGGAGGGTCACCAGCAGTGTCCCCAGAGCGACGACCATGACGGCCAGACAAATGAAAAACAGGGCCCGCGCGGTCGCCTCGTCATCGAGACGCTCGCCATTGAGGCGCACCGGGATGTGCTGGTTCGGACGGAACGAATTGCGGATTTGCTGGCCGGCACATTTGAAGAAAACGGCGACCCGGCCCACCTTGATGCCGCCCGAGGTCGAGCCCGCGCACCCGCCCACAAACATCAACAACACAAGGACCGCCTTCGAAAGCATCGGCCACGTCTCGTAGTCGGCGCTCACGAAGCCGGTCGTTGTCATGATCGAAACCACCTGGAACGACGCCAGTTGGAGTGCCCGGCCGGGCGCGAGGCCGGTCCGCGCCACAAGGTCGATCATGATGACCAGTGTGGCGGCGGCGAGGATGGTGCCGTAGAGGCGGAGTTCCTCGTCCTTGCGCACATGGTCCCATCCTCCGCGGGTCATCCACGCGAGGAGGAGAAAATTCGCCCCGCCGAACCCCATGAACAGACAGAGCCAGGCGTCGATCGCCGCGCTGTCGTAGAAGGCCACGCTTGTGTTTTTCGGGCTGAACCCGCCGGTCGAGATGGCCGCGAACGCGTGCAGGATGGCGTCGAAAACCGACATCCCCATCAGCGCCAGCCCCGCCACGCAAATCACCGTGAGCACCGCGTAGATCGCCCAGAGGCGGCCGGCGGTCTGCCGGATGCGGCTGTGGAATCCATACCCGCTTTTGGCCGAGGATTCGTGCTGGAAGATCGACTTGCCGCCGACCCCCAGCGTCGAGAGCAGCGCCACGAAAAGCACGAGGATCCCCATGCCCCCCAGCCACTGAGTGGTCGCCCGCCAGAGCAGGATCGAACCCGGAAAAAGATCGAGGTCGGTGATCGCCGAGGAACCGGTCGTGGTAAAACCGGAGGCAGATTCGAAAAACGCCGCCGCGGGGTCGAGCGCGGGCATGCTATACAGGTAGGGCAGGGCGCCCACCGTGGTGCAGACCAGCCAGCCAAGGCCCACGATGGCGATGGCCTCTTTGCGGAGGATCTCGTCGCCCGCGCCGCGCCCGAGGACGAGCAACCCCGCGCCCAGCAGGGTCGCCGAGACAAAACTTTTCGAAAGGGCGAAATCATGCCCGCCGCCGGAGAGGTAGCCGTCCCCCCAGATCGCGTAGGCTTCGCAGGCCAGCATGGCTCCCGCCAGGAGCAACACCAGCAGCCCGATCACCCGGAAAAGGATTCGATAGTTCACGGCCCGCTCACGCCACCAGCTTCCCGAGCCCGCGCTTCGCCTGCGGCGAAACCATCGCCGCCACAATATCCCCGGCCACAAACACATCCCCCGCCGCGGGCACCCCCGCCGAGGACCCGTGCGTGAGCGAAACCAGTCCGCACCCTCTCGGCCACGGGACCTCGTGCACTTTTTTTCCGTCCAGGCTCCCCCCGGACGCCACCACGAACTCGACCACCTCGATGCCGCCCGAAAGCTCGAGCAATGTATGGAACCGCTCGGAGGTCGCAAAACGGATGAGGTCGCGCCCGGTGGCCACACGCGGACTCACCGCGCCGAGAATCCCGAGCTTGGAGCCCGCCCGCGTCACCGCGTCGGCGTAGTCGGCGCGGTGGACAAGCGTGAGGCAATGCTTCACGCCGAGGTCCTTGGCCTGGAGGCAGGTCATCACATTGTCCTCGTCGTCGTTGGTGGCTCCCACGAAGAAGTCGGCCTCGCCGACCTGTTCCTCGCGCAGCTGGCGGACCGATGTGGCGTCGGCGTTGATGAGGGTGGTGTGCTGGAGCACGCCGGCGAGGTATTCGCAGCGCTTCGGGTCGGTCTCGAAAATGCGGGTGCGGAATTTGCGCCCCTCCAGCATCTGCGCGAGCGCGAACCCGTAGCCGCCGCCCCCGAAGATCACAACCCGCGTTCCCTCGGCCGAAGTTTTCGGAACCCGGAAGAGCCGCCCGGCCTCCTCCAACGCGCGCGCCGCGCCGAACAACGCGATCACATCCCCCGCCTCGAGCCGCTCGTCGGCGTCGGGAATCATCGCCCGGCCGCCGCGCAAAATCGAGCCGACCCGCACCCGCTCGGGAAGCGCGAGCTCGCGGAGGGTTTTTCCGGCGGCCGGACTGGAGGCGTCGAGCCGGGTTTCCTGAAGCTCGATCCGCCCGCGCGCGACTTCCTCGACGGCAAGGCAGTCCGGGTTGCGGATGTATTTGGCGAGCTCGACGGCGGCGAGGCGCTCGGCGCTGAAGAGGTGGTCGATATCGAAACGCTTCCGATAATCGAACAACCATTGTTCCTGGTGGATGTCGGTGTGAACCCGGCAGACCGCCTTCCCGGCTCCGAGCGCCTTGGCAAGCGAGGCCGAGACAAGGTTGGTGGTATCGCTGCGCGAGAGGGCGAAGAACGCGTTGCACTCGGCGACCCCCGCCTCTTCGAGCACGCCCACCGAGGCTCCGTTGCCGGTGATCACGCGCGCGTCGAGCTTGTCGGAGGCCTCCACGGCGACCGTCTCGTCGCAGTCGATGACGCACACGTTGTGTTCTCTTTCGCAGAGCATATCGGCCATGTGCATGCCGATTTCCCCGGCCCCTAGGATGATGATGTTCATTGGCGGATCAGGGCTCGATGGTGAAGCGGGTCTCGCCGACCCGCACGGCGCGCTCGAGGTCGGAGGGTGTGTCGCCGGATTCGCCCACCGAGGAGACCTTCTGCCACTCGCCGGCGCTTCGCGAAATGCGGTCCACCCAACCGTCGGGCCAGACCGCCTTTGCCGATTCGCCATCGAGCGTCCATTTGCCTTCGGTGAGGCCGTTGATCGTGCTGAAAGCCGCGCCGCCGGATTGGAGGGTCACGTAGAGGTAGGAGCCGTCGGGTTCTTTGTTGAGGCGCCAGACGCCCACGAAGACGGCGGCGGGGCCCCCGAATTTCTCGGCGGGAAAGGAATTGCGCGGACCCGAGTCGGGGTCCTCGCCCGGCGCATACCCGCAGTGGGTGATCCGGCCGTCGATCACCGAGAGCGTGTCGGTCCACCCGTCGTCGAAGAGGATGATCGCGCGGTTGTGTTCGGTGCGCCAGAAGCCACGCTCGCCCCGCACGCCGGCGGGTCCCTTCGGAAAGGTCGTCACCGCCTGCCCGTTTGGGAAAAGGACAATATCGAACGGCGTGCCATTTTCATCGCGGGTTGCCCACACGCCGGACATGTCGCCGGGAAGACGCACGGCGGGCGTTCCGCGCGGCTCGGGAGACGCGGGCGCGTTGTCTGAAACAGGAACCGGGCCGCAGCCCGCAAGCGCGGCCAGCCAAACGGCCGGGATCCAACGAAAAATCACGCGCCCATCCTTACCCATCCCCGCCGCCCGTTCAATCCGAAAACACGTCCCGAAAGCCCGGCCCACGGACGGACGGGTTCCCCCGCTTGTGGGCGGGGATTCGGTTTTCGGTAGAGATTTCGCCGCGGACGCGGTAGGGTTGGCGGACGATGCGAAGAGCGCCGTTCTGGATTTTGCTTGTGCTCGTCACGGCGGGGCTGGTGGCCGCCCCCACCCCGCGGACGGCGCGAACCCGCGTGGCCGACGGCTTCGACCAGCCGGTCGGCAAGCCCGACGCGGAGGGGTATTATATGTCGCGCGGGTTCCGGGCGAACTACCACATGGGCGAGGACTGGAACGGACTCGGCGGGGGAAACACCGACCTCGGGGCGCCCGTTTATTCGGTCGCGCACGGGTATGTGGTCATGGCCCGCGACGTGCGCATGGGGTGGGGCAATCTGGTGATTGTGCGGCATGTTTACATGGACGGGGGAAAATTGCGTTTTGTGGATTCGGTTTACGCCCACCTCGACCGCGTGATGGTCAAGGAGGGCCAGCAGGTCGTCAAAGGCCAGCAAGTGGGAACCATCGGCACAAACCGGGGCATGTATCGCGCGCACCTCCACTTCGAGATCCGCAAGAACCTCTTCATCGGCTTCAACCAGCGCGGGTTCGGGCGCGGGCTTGATAATTACTATGTGCCGGGCGCCTTCATCGCACCCCGCCGCAAGCTGCCGGGCTCGGGGCGCAGCGGGGTGGTGCCGATCGGCACCTTCAACCTGCCGCCGGGCAGTCTGCGGGTCGAAGAATCCGGCAAGCCGGTCCCCCGCGAAAGTGCCGCCCCGCGCCCCTCGGCGACCCCGTTCAAAGTCGAGCGTTTTTAATCATGGCCGACATCATCCAGCTCCTTGCGGGCGCGATCGCCAACCGCGCGTCCGACCTCCACATCACCGCCTCCTCGCCGCCGCTCTTCCGCATCGACGGTGTGCTCGTCCAGGCCGCCGAGGAGACCCTCGACGCCGACGCCTGCCGCGACCTCGTGCTCGGCATCCTCGGCGAAAGCCAGCGCGCCCGCCTCGAGGAAGACTGGGAGCTCGATTTCGCCATACAGGTCGAGGGCGTCGGACGTTTCCGCGGCAACGCCCACTACAGCCGCGGGGCACTCGAGGCCGCCTTCCGCCACATCCCCGATCAGATCCCCGACTTGGAATCGCTCGGCCACGAACCGGCGATTTTCGAACTCTGCGAGCGCCGTCGCGGGCTTATTCTTATGACCGGGATCACCGGCTCCGGCAAAAGCACGACACTGGCCTCGATGGTCAAACGCATCAGCCAGCGCATGGCGGGCGTCATCGTCACGGTCGAGGACCCCGTCGAGTTTCTCTTCACAAACAGCCGCAGCATCGTCAAACAACGCGAGGTCGGCAGCGACACGAAATCCTTTGCCGAAGCCCTCCGGCGGGCCATGCGCCAGGATCCCGACGTCATCCTCGTGGGGGAAATGCGCGACCCGGAAACCATCGCCGCCGCCATCACCGCCGCCGAAACCGGCCACCTCGTCCTCGGCACGCTGCACACGATCGACGCGCCGAAGGCGATCGACCGCATGGTGGACGCGTTCCCGCCCGCCCAGCAATCCCAGATCGTGGCCCAGCTTGCCAACGCGCTCGAGGCGGTCATTTCCCAGAGGCTCCTGCCCCGCGCGGGCGGCCGCGGCCGCGTCCTCGCCACCGAGATCCTCGTCGCCAATACCGCCGTGCGCGCCACCATCCGCGAACGCCGCTGGGAACAACTCGTCGGACTCATCGAAATCGGCGCCAAGGACGGCATGCACACCATCGACGAGTCGCTCGCAAGGCTCGTCCGCGAGGGTCTCATCTCGCCCGAGGAGGCCGTCGCCAACGCCCGCGACAAAAACGAAATCGCATCCGCCACCCCGCCCCCGCCGCCAAAAAAGGGCTTCTTCCATTGAAAACTCGCCGCGTAATTTCCGCGCGCGCCTTCCTGTTCGCCCTGCTTGCCGCATCCCTGCTTGCGGTCGGCAATCTCCTTGCGCGGGACCTCCGCTATCCGCCCGCGCAGGCCGACAAGGAGTCGCTTGCCGCCATGGGCTGGGAGGCCGCGCGGGACAGCCTCGGGCCGGATCTTGCGGCGGCTTATGTGCCCGGCCACGCCGGCAAACCCGGCAGCGCGGGTTCGCCCGCTTGCCGCGAGTGGCTCGTCCTGTGGAAATGGGCCGACCTGCTCTCGCGCAACGAGGCGGATGAAGCGGCGAATTTCCTCGGCCGCCACCTCTTCGCCCAGCCCGGATCCGACACGCCGGTCTTCTACCCGCCGGGCCACGCGCCCGAGGACGGCCTGCCGTCCCTGCCCCGCGAGGAATTGCGCGCCCGCGTCCTCCACGAGGAATCCCGCGGAAAATCCCTCGGACGCCTCCTCGGCACCGGCGTTCCCATGCCGGTGGACGCCCCGATTTCCGCGCGTCTCGACCCCGCCATTGTGCGGGGATGGTTCCTCGATCCCGCCTTCTCGGCGATGGTTTTCGACACGCTCGGGACCGCCGATTATGCGCCCGGCGTGCTGGCCATCCTGCAGGAAATCCAGACCGCCCACCCCGCCGCCTTCCGCGAGTTTCCCGCGCTCGCGCTGGCAATCGCGGTCGTTTACGAGGCGCGCGGGCCGGATTTCTGGCCGCACCATCAAGTGAAAGAAGGCCTCGTGCCGGTCGTCGAGGAGAGTCCGGCCGCCATCTTTGCAAGGTGGGCCGCCGCAGCCGCCGGCCCCGGATTGCTCAACGACCTGCGCACGTTGCCGCCCGGCGACCTCAAATTCGTCATCGACGCCCCCCTTGCCGAAAGCGAATTCGTTTGGGCCCGCAAAAATGTGCGCCTGCCCGAGTCGGGCTTCGGACGCGCGTTTTCCTCGGTGAAATATGTGATGCCGCGTGTGAAAGCCCGCAAGTTCACATGGGAAGAGGGCCCCTACACGCTCGAAGCGATTTCGAAAAACGGCGGGATTTGTGTGGACCAGGCGTATTTTGCGATGGTCGCCGGCAAGGCGCGCGGGCTGCCGACCCTCTTCTTCACAGGCCAGGGAGCCGACGGCGGACACGCGTGGTTCGGCTTCCGCAAAGGGATCGGACGCTGGGATCTCGACTGCGGACGCTACGAAAACCAGAACTACGCGACCGGCGAGGCGCTCGATCCGCAATCCTGGCGCCCGATCACCGACCACGACCTCAAATCCCTCGCCGAGGGCTTCCGCCAGTCCCCGGAATTCGCCGCCTCGACCGACGATATCGTCCTCGCCGCCGCCTTCGAGCGCGCCGGGGATCTCCCCTCCGCCGCCAAAGCCTACGCCAGCGCGGTGGCCGTCTGCCCGCGGAACCCCTCCGCATGGGACGCCTGCGGGGACTTCCTCGCCCGCACCGGTGCGCCCGCCGACGAACGCCGCGCGTTCCACGAGGCCGCCGCAAAACAATTCCTCGCCCGCCGCGACGCCCGCGTCCGACACCAGACCGCCCTCGCCGCCATCGCCCGCGAATCCGGCGACCAGGCCACCGCCGACAAAATCACCGCCCGGATCATTTCCCAAAACAAACGCGCGCGCTCCGACCTCAGCGTCAACGCCGCCGCAGCAGCCCTCCTCGCCAAGGCCGAAAGCGGAGACCCCGCCGCGGCCATGACCGAATACCGCAGCATGATCCGCAAGATCGGCAAGGAAGGCGGGGGAAATTTTTTCTACGAAATCGTCACCCCGCTCTTCGAGACCTTGGTCTCCCTCGGCGACACGCGCAACGCCGCCGCCGTCCTCGACCTCGCCCGCAAATCCCTCCGCCCCACAAAAGGCCAGATCCTCGACCAGGAACTCACCGACCTCGAAAAATCCCTCCAGTAACCCCTCACGCCAACCGGGCCGGATTTTGCGGGATTTTTCCGGTGTCTTGAAAATTTTTCCTCAATAGTGACTTTTTTTATTTGACTCCAATAAGTGAGCCTTATATTCGATGGGAATGCCCCGCGTCACGTTCAACAACACGGTTTTACGAGACGGCCACCAATCCATGGCGGCCACAAGAATGAGCACAGCACAGATGCTGCCGGCCGCTCCGATTCTGGACGGCATGGGCTTCGGCGTGCTGGAAACATGGGGCGGTGCGAGCATCGACTCGTGCCTGCGGTTTCTGGGCGAGCAGCCCTTCGACCGCATCCGGAAGCTGCGCGAGGCGGCCCCCAAGACACCGCAGAGCATGTTGCTGCGCGGTCAGAACATCGTGCAGTATTCGTGTTTTCCGGACGACGTGGTCGAGGCGTTTGTGCAGGCCACGGCCGATGCCGGCATGGAGGTCTTCCGGATTTTTGACGCGCTCAACGACGTGCGCAATTTGCAGACCGCCATCGCGGCGGTGCGCAAAGCCGGCAAGCACGCGCGGGGCGAGCTCTGTTACACGACCAGCCCGGTCCACACGACCGAGGCGTTCGTGAAATTCGCCTGCGAACTCAAGGAGATGGGCTGCCACTCGATCGCCATCAAGGATATGGCGGGCGTGATCACGCCGGTCCCGGCGGCCGAGATCGTGCGGAAGGTGAAAAAGCTCACCGGCCTGCCCGTGACCCTGCACAGCCACGACACGGCCGGACTCGCGGCGGCCTCGTATCTGGCGGCCATCGATGCCGGGGTCGATGCGGTGGAGACGTCGATCTCGCCATTCGCCAACGGCACGTCCCAGCCCGACACGCTGCGCATGCTGGCCATTCTCGACGGGCATGCCCGCAAACCGCAATTCGACGTGAAAAAGCTGGCCGAGCTGCGGACGTATTTCACGAAGGTTTATGCCGAGCTTTCCGCCTTCACCTCGCCGAAAAACGAGGTGGTCGAAAGCGACACCCTCATTTACCAGGTGCCCGGCGGCATGCTCTCGAATTTCCGCGTCCAGCTCAAGGAACTGAAAATGGACGACCGGATCGACGAGGTGCTCGCCGAGATCCCGGTCGTGCGGGAAGCCCTCGGCTGGCCGCCGCTGGTGACCCCGATTTCCCAGATCGTCGGCACCCAGGCCATGTTCAATGTGAAATTCGGGCGGTGGAAAAATTTCTCCCCGCAGGCGATGGACATCGCGCTCGGCAACTACGGAAAGACCCCCGGCCCGATCGACAAGGACGTCCTTGCCCTTGCGGAAAAAAATACCGGCAAATCCCGCCGCACCGCGCGTCCGGCCGAGGGCGTGCCGCCCCGCATGCCGGAACTCCGCGAGGAACTCGCCGCCAAAGGCCTGCCGACCGACGACGAGGCCTGCGTGCTCTTCGCGATGTTCCCGCGCGAGTTCGAACAACTCCACAAACCCGCCGCCAAGGCCGCGCCGGCCGCGCCGGCCACCAAAGCCGCGCCGGTCCCGGCGGGAGCCACCCGCATGGCGCTCACCATCGACGGCAAGCGCAGCGAGATCCTGATCGAAGAGGTCCACTAACGCCCGGAAATCCCACCACCACACATCCGACACGTCCCATGCTCACGCTCGACGAATTCCCCGCCACTTCCTACGACCAATGGCGCAAAGCCGCCGAAGAATCGCTCAAGGGCGCGCCCTTCGACAAGAAGCTCGTCACCACGACCCACGAAGGCATCGCCCTCCAGCCCATCTACAACAAAGCCGACCTCGACAAGCTGGCCGCCCCCGATGCCTGGCCGGGCCTCCCCCCGTTCGGACGCGGGGCTTCCGCCGCGCCGTGCCCGCCGCTTGTCGCCCAGGAAATCCCGGTCGGCGATCCGGCCACTTTCAACAAAGCCGCTCTGGCCGATCTCATGCTCGGACAAAACGCGCTCGCCATCCAGCTCGATGCCGCCAGCCGCCGCGGGGTGGATCCCTCGGAGGCCGACACGTCCGAGGTGGCGTTCTGCGGGCTTTCGCTGGCCTGCCTCGAAGACCTCAAGGTGGCGTTCGCCGGGGTCGAACCCTCCGCGATCGACACGCTCGTCTGGGCCGGCGCGACCGCCCTGCCGATGCTCGGGCTTTTTGCCGCGCATTCGGCGCAATGGCGCGGCGGCGTCCTCGGCGACCCGCTCGCCGAATACGCGCGGGACGGAAAGCTCCCGCTGGCGCTCGATGATGCCTTCAGCGAATTGGCGGCCTGCGCGCAATGGAGCATCGCAGCCGGAGGCACACTCCGCACGGTCGGCGTCAATGGCGCGCTCTGGGCCGACTCCGGCTGCCACGCCGCCGAGGAACTCGCCTTCGCGCTGGCCTGCGCGGTCGAATATTTGCGCGAACTCGACGCGCGCGGGATTTCGCCCGCCGACGCGGCCGGGCAGTTTGTTTTCACCTACTCGGTCGGTTCGAATGTCTTCATGGAAATCGCGAAGCTGCGCGCGGCGCGCCTGCTCTGGTCGCGCGTCCAGTCGGCGGCCGGTGCCGCTCCCGCGCCCGCCCGCATCCACGTCCGCGGCAGCACCGCGAACAAATCCTCCCTCGATCCCCACACCAACATGCTCCGCGCCACCACCGAGGCATTTGTGGGGGCCGTCGCCGGAGCCGACAGCATGCACGTCTGCGCGTTCGACGAACCCTGCCGCACGCCGGACAGTTTCTCGCGCCGCATCGCCCGCAACGTTCACACCATCCTCGCCGAGGAATGCGACTTCGCCTCCGTCGCGGACGCCTCGGGCGGATCCTACTACATCGAGTGCCTCACTTCGGAACTCGCCGCCAAGGCATGGGGGCTCTTCCAGGAAATCGAAAAAGCCGGTGGCATGACGGCCGCCCTCCGCGCGGGGACGCCCCAGGCCGCCGCCGAGAAATCCGCCGCCGCCTGCGCCAAGGCCGCCGCCACCCGCCGCGACGGCCTCATCGGTGTCAACCTCTTCCCCGACCTCGGCGAGGCCGCGCTTCCGCCCGACGGTATCGACCATCAGGCCATACACGCCGCCCGCGCCTCCACCATCGAAAAACTCCGCCCTCACAACCTCCCGCGCACCGAACGCTCGGTCTCGGCCGCCGCCGCCGCCTTCGCCGCCGGAGCCACGCTCGGCCAGGTGAGCGAGGCCATCTCGCGCTCGGCGCCCTGCGAACCCGAAATCCCGCGCCTGCGCGTCCGCCGCGTCTCCGAGGGATTCGAGAACCTCCGCGCACACGCCGCGCGGTTCAAAAAATCCACCGGCAAAGCGCCGGCCGTCTGGCTCGCCAATTTCGGGCCGCCCAAGCAATTCAAAGCCCGTGCGGATTTTTCCTCGGGTTTCCTCTCGGTCGGCGGTTTCGAAATTTCGCAGGGGCCCGGGGCCGCCTCGGTGGACGAGGCCGTGAAGGCCGCCGCCGGATCGAAAGCGCCCGTGGTGGTGATGTGTTCGACCGACGACACGTATCCGGAATTGGTCGCGCCATTCGTGGCGGGTCTCCGCGCGAAGTCGCCCAAAGTGAAGATCCTCCTCGCCGGGTATCCGACCGAGCAGGTCGAGGCCTTCAAAGCCGCCGGGATCGATGATTTCATCCACCTCCGCGCGAACTGCCTCGAGTTTCTCACCCAGCTTCAAAAATCCCTCGGCATCGCCCACTAACCACCAGACCAAGCCGCCATGAGCCTTCCCGACTTTACCACCATCCCCTTCGACCTCAACGGAACCGCCTCCGCCGACCAGTGGTCGGCCCGCGCCGCCGCCGAACTCGGCCGCGCCCCCGCCGCCACCCACACCAACGAAGGCATCGACCGCGCCGCCGCCTACGGCCCCGGCGCGCTCGGCGGCCTCAAGCACCTCGGCTACACCGCCGGCGTCGCCCCCTTCCTGCGCGGACCCTACGCCACGATGTATGTCCAGCGGCCGTGGACGGTCCGCCAATACGCCGGCTTCTCGACCGCCGAGGAATCCAACGCCTTTTACAAACGCAATATCGCGGCCGGCCAGCAGGGCCTCTCGGTCGCCTTCGACCTGCCCACCCACCGCGGCTACGACAGCGACCACCCCCGCGTGGTCGGCGACGTGGGCAAAGCCGGCGTGGCCATCGACTCGATCCTCGACATGAAGATCCTCTTCGGCGGCATCCCGCTCGACCGGATCAGCGTGTCCATGACCATGAACGGCGCGGTCCTCCCCGTGCTCGCGTTTTACATCGTCACCGCGCTCGAGCAGGGCGCGACGCTGCCCCAGCTCTCCGGCACCATCCAGAACGACATCCTCAAGGAATTCATGGTGCGCAATACGTATATCTACCCGCCCGAGCCCTCGATGCGCATCATCGCCGATATTTTCGAGTTCACCTCGCGCGAGATGCCCAAGTTCAACTCGATCTCGATCTCGGGCTACCACATGCAGGAAGCCGGCGCCACCGCCGACCTCGAAATGGGCTACACACTAGCCGACGGACTCGAATACCTCCGCACCGGCACCGCCGCCGGACTCGACATCGACGCCTTCGCCCCCCGCCTTTCCTTCTTCTGGGCGCAGGGCAAAAATATGTTCATGGAAATCGCCAAGATGCGCGCCGCGCGCGTGCTCTGGGCGAAGATCGTGAAGTCGTTCAACCCGAAAAACCCGAAGTCGATGGCGCTCCGCACCCACTCGCAAACCAGCGGATGGAGCCTCACCGAGCAGGACCCCTTCAACAACGTCACCCGCACGTGCATCGAGGCCATGGCCGCCGCCTTCGGCGGAACCCAGAGCCTCCACACCAACTCGCTCGACGAGGCCATCGCTCTCCCGACCGATTTCTCCGCCCGCATCGCGCGCAATACCCAGCTCTACCTTCAGAACGAAACCGGCATCTGCCGCGTCGTCGATCCCTGGGGCGGATCCTACTACGTCGAGGCGCTCACCGCCGAACTCCTCGAAAAAGGCTGGGCCCACATCGAGGAAATCGAGTCCCTCGGCGGCATGTCGAAGGCCATCGAAACCGGCCTCCCGAAAATGCGCATCGAGGAAGCCGCCGCGCGGCGCCAGGCCAAAATCGACTCGGGCATGGAAACCATCGTCGGCGTCAACAAATTCCGCCTCGAAAAAGAAGACCCGCTCGACATCCTCGACGTCGATAACGCCGCCGTCCGCGAGGCCCAGATCGCGCGTCTTGCCAAGCTCCGCGCCGAGCGCGACAACGCCGCCGTGGCCCGCTGCCTCGAGGCCATCACGCACGCCGCCGCCGACAAATCCAAGGGCAACCTGCTCGCGCTCTCCATCGAAGCCGCCAAAGCCCGCGCCTCGCTCGGCGAAATCTCGGACGCCGTCGAAAAAGTCGCCGGCCGCTACCAGGCCGTCATCCGTTCGATCTCGGGCGTTTACAGCTCCACCTACGGAAATATGGACGAAATCAAGACCGTTCGCGACAAGGCCGCCGCCTTCGAACAAAAACAAGGCCGCCGCCCCCGCATCATGATCGCCAAAATGGGCCAGGACGGCCACGACCGCGGCGCGAAAGTCGTTGCCACCGCCTACGCCGACCTCGGTTTCGATGTCGATATCGGCCCCCTCTTCCAGACGCCCGCCGAGACCGCCAAACAGGCCGTCGAGAACGACGTCCATGTCGTCGCCATGAGCTCGCTCGCCGCCGGCCACAAGACTCTCCTCCCGCAGCTCGTCGAAGAGCTCACCAAACTCGGACGCCCGGATATCCTCGTCGTCGCCGGCGGCGTCATCCCCGCCCAGGATTACGACTTCCTCCGCAAAGCCGGCGCCGCCGCCATCTACGGCCCCGGCACCAAAATCCCGGAATCCGCCTCCGAACTCATCGACCTCATCTCCCAAAACCTCGCCGACTAACCCGAATGTCGCTCACTTAAGCCCAGACGGGCGCTATCCCATCGCCCAGGGCAAGCGCCGGCGCCGCCAAATTCTTCAAGTTTGGCCATTGCCGCACTCGGTCCGGGGGAAATTTGTCCCGCATCCGGAGTGAAATCGGCGAGCGAAAAGCGTTTGACTCGGCGGCCGGTGGTGCTTTTACTTTTCGTCCCGCACGCGCAACCGGCACACCGCCAATTGCTGGCGGCCAATTCCGAACCCACACCTTCTTTCACATCATGGACATCGCATCCCGCCTCGCCGAACTCACTCCGTCGCTCACTCTCGCCATCGACAGCAAAGCCAAGGCCCTCAAGGCCGAGGGCGTGGACGTCTGCGGATTCGGCGCCGGCGAGCCCGACATGGACACGCCCGAGCACATCAAGGCGGCGGCGGCGGCGGCGCTCGCGGAGGGCTTCACCAAATACACGCCCAGCTCGGGCACCGTCGAGCTCCGCAAGGCGATTAGCGAAAAATTCGAGAAGGACAACGGGCTCGCCTACAAGCCGCACCAGATCATCGTGAGCAACGGGGCCAAGCAGTCGTGCTTCAACGCCATCCTGGCCGTCTGCAATCCCGGCGACGAGGTCATCATTCCCGCGCCCTACTGGCTCAGCTACCCCGAGATGGTGCGCCTGGCGGGCGGCGAGCCCGTGATCGTGCAGACGACGGCCGAATCCGGCTGGAAGCTCACGCCCGAGGCGTTTGCGGATGCGATGACGCCGCGGACGAAGATGGTCATCATCAACTCGCCGGGCAACCCGACCGGGTCGGTTTACACCCGCGAAGAACTCGCTGCTCTGGTCGAGGTCGCCGCCGAGGAAGACATCACGATTTTGTCCGACGAGATTTACGAGAAGCTCGTCTATGATGGCACCGAGCATGTGAGCATCGCGTCGCTTTCGGACACCGCCTACGAGCTGACCATCACGGTCAACGGGTTCAGCAAGGCGTATGCGATGACCGGCTGGAGGCTGGGTTACCTCGGCGCGCCCGAGCCGGTCGCCCGCGCGATCGACTCGATGCAGAGCCACTCGACATCGAACCCGTGTTCGTTCGCCCAGCGCGGCGGACTCGCGGCCCTCACCGGCGACCAACAATGCGTGGCCGACATGCGCGACGAATTCGACATCCGCCGCCAATACATGTTCGAGCGCATCACTTCGATTCCGGGCGTGACGGCGGTGAAGCCGCTCGGCGCGTTTTACGTGCTGGCCGATGTCTCGTCGTTTGGACTCAAGTCGCAGAATTTTGCCGACCGGCTCCTGAGCAAAGCGAACGTGGCGGTCGTGCCGGGCATCGCCTTCGGAAATGACAACACGGTGCGCCTCAGCTACGCCACAAGCCTGGACGTCATCAAGAACGGGCTGGACCGGTTCGAGGAATTCTGTCGCACACTCTGATCCCGCGGCCGCCCCGCGCGGCTCCCATTTTTTCCCGGAAGGGTTCCCGAACGCATGAGCGCCTACAAAGAGACCCTCAATCTTCCGAAGACGGATTTTCCCATGAAGGCCGGGCTGGCCGAACGCGAGCCCGCGATTCTCGAAAAGTGGGAATCCGAGCGGCTCTACGAGCGCATCCAGGAGGCGCGCAAAGACGCCCCGCTCTACGTGATGCACGACGGCCCGCCATTCGCGAACGGCGACGTGCACATGGGCACCGCCCTCAATAAAATCCTCAAGGATTTTGTTGTAAAAACACGCACGATGGCCGGCTTCCGCGCGCCGTTTGTGCCGGGCTGGGACTGCCACGGGCTCCCGATTGAATTCAAGGTCGTCCAGGAAAGCCGCGGGCTCGCCCCGGCCGAAATCCGGCGGCGGTCCGAGGACTACGCGCGCAAGTTTCTTGACATCCAGCGCGGGCAATTCCGGCGGCTCGGCGTACTGGGCGACTGGGAAAACCCGTATCTCACGCTCGACCCCGGCTACGAGGCCGAGATCGTGCGCGCGTTTGGGAAATTCGTGGAAGCCGGGCTGGTCTATCGCAGCCGCAAGCCGGTGCTCTGGAGCTACGGCGCACAGACCGCTCTCGCCGAAGCCGAAGTCGAATACAAAGAGAAGACGTCCACGGCGGTGACTGTCAAATTCCCGGTCTGCGCGGGCCAGGGCCTCGACGGCGCGTCGGTGGCGATCTGGACCACGACGCCCTGGACCCTGCCCGCGAATCTGGCGGTGGCGGTGGGGGCCGATTTTCCCTACGTGCTGGCCGAGTTGCCCGGCCATGGGCGCATCATCGCGGCGGAGGCCCTGCTGGCGGGGATCGGACGGTTGGCCGGTGGCGTCCCGGAGGTTCTGGAAACCTTCCCCGGAAGCCGGCTGGTCGGGCTGCGCCTGCGGCATCCGTTTCTGGACCGCGAGGCGCGGGTTTTCGCGGGCGATTTTGTCACGCTGGACACGGGCACCGGGTGTGTGCACATCGCGCCCGGGCATGGCGAGGACGACTACCGGCTGGGCCGCCAACACGGGCTGGCGCTGCTTTCGCCGGTGGACGACGGTGGGTGTTTTACGGCCGAGTGCGGGCTGCCAGAGTTGGTCGGACACAATGTTTTCGCCGCCAATGCGCGGATCGTCGAGATCCTCGAAGGGAGCCGCGCGCTGGTGGCGCGGGAGGATTACGTCCACAGCTACCCGCATTGCTGGCGGTCGAAGACGCCGGTCATTTTCCGTGCCATCGAACAATTTTTCATCCGCATCGACGACCTCCGTGGCCGCGCGCTCGAGCAAATCGCCGCGACCAGGTGGCTCCCCCACTGGGGCCGCAACCGGATCCAGGGCACCGTCGAAGCGCGGCCCGACTGGTGCATCTCGCGTCAGCGCACATGGGGCGTGCCGCTGCCGGTCTTTTACACGCCGGCGGGCGAACCCGTGCTCGACCCCGTCGTCATCGAGGCGGTCGCCCGCGTTTTCGAAAACGAGGGCACGAATGCGTGGTTCGAAAAATCGGATGCCGAGTGGGCGCGTCTGGCCGGGCTGCCGGAGGGCACCACGCGGCGGAATGACACGCTCGACGTGTGGATCGATTCCGGCGTGAGCCATCAGGCCGTCCTGCGCGCGCGGCCCGAACTCGCGTTTCCCGCCGACCTCTACCTCGAGGCGACCGACCAGCACCGCGGATGGTTCCAGAGTTCGCTGATGACGTCGGTGGCGATCGAGGGGCGCGCGCCTTACAAGACGGTTCTCACGCACGGGTTTGTGGTCGATGTGGACACCCGGGCAAAAATCTCGAAGTCGGCCCAGGGCGGTTACACCAAACCGACCGACGCGGCCCACTTCGTGAAAAAATACGGAGCCGACCTCGTGCGGCTCTGGGTGAGCAGCGTCAACTTCACCGACGATGTCCCGTTCTCTGAGGAAATTTTCAAGCGCCTCGGCGATTCCTACCGCCGCATCCGCAACACCCTCCGCATCCTCCTCGCCAATGGCGGACCCGATTGCGGCGGCGGGCCGGCGGACGCGGAATTGACGCTGGTGGACCGCTGGGTTCTCTCGCGCATGCAGGGCCTCATCGCGACCTGCCGCGACGCCTACGACACGCTCGAATTCCACCGTGCGTTCCGCGCGCTCAACGATTTCTGCGCGGTCGAGCTGAGCAGCCTCTACGTCGATATCACCAAGGACCGCCTGTATTGCGACCGCGCGGATTCCCCGCGCCGCCAGGCCACACTCGCCACCATGCGCGCGCTTTTTTCCAGCCTCTGCCGACTGCTCGCACCCATCCTCGCTTTCACCGCCGAGGAGGCCTGGGGCCACTTCGCGCCAGGGAGGTCGGTCCACCTCGAGTTGCTTCCCGAAGCCGATGACGCCCTGCGGGATCCGGCCGCCGAGGCGCTCATGGACGAACTTTTCGCGGCCCGCGCGCGGGTCACCCAGGCGCTCGAAGCCGCGCAGAAAGCGGGCGCCATCTCGGGCACACTCGAAGCCCGCGTCGTGCTCGCCGTCCCGCCGGGAAAATTGGCCGACTTCGCCGCTGCCCACCCCGCCGAGATCGAGGAACTCTTCATCCTGAGCGAACTCGCGGTCGTGCCCGGCTCCGAAATTTCTGCGGAGGTTTTCAAGACCTCCCATGCGCGGTGCGAGCGGTGCTGGCGCCACCGCTCCGATGTGGGAACCCACGACGACCATCCCACCCTCTGCGGCCGCTGCCGGGAGGCTGTCTGAACGCGAGGAGACCCGGGTGAAGCGGTTTGTTCTCTGGGTTTCACTCCCGCTCTACGTGATCGACCAGGCCACCAAGGCGGCGGTCCTGCGCTGGATCCCCGACGACGCGATCGTGCCGGTGATCCCCGGATTTTTCAACTTGGTGCATGTTTACAACACGGGAGCCGCCTTCGGCATGCTCAAGGGCGCCAACGGGTTTTTCATCGTGCTTTCCATCGTGGCGCTGGCCGTGGTGGGTGTGCTTCTGCGCCGGGGGTCGTTCCGGGACCCCGCCTCGCGGTGGGGCGCGGCGCTCCTGCTCGCGGGGATCCTCGGCAACCTGACCGACCGTCTGCTGCACGGGCACGTGGTGGATTTTCTCGATTTCATCCTGCCGGTTTACGGTCGCTGGCCGGCTTTCAATGTGGCCGATTCCTGCATCTGCACCGCCGCTGGCCTCTTCGTCCTCTCGGCTTTCCTAGAAGAGAAAAAACCGGCCTCCCCGCAATGAGCCTCCAGTTTCTCCACTTCGAAGTCGCGACCGACGAGGGGGGATCTCCGGTCGTGCTCGGCAAAGGCGCGATGGGCGTCACCTACCGCGCCTTCGACACAAACCTGCGCTGCCCGGTCGCGCTCAAGGTCATCGCCCCCGATTTGCTGGCGGACGCCATCGCGCGGACCCGGTTTTTGCGCGAGGCGCGCACGGCG
>Ga0114939_10000392_pt1 | contig 36920 bp, 31 predicted proteins | sample AshMeaCrysSpring_FD_87196 | JGI IMG/M metagenome (GOLD analysis project Ga0114939, IMG submission 87196) | Groundwater microbial communities from Big Spring, Nevada to study Microbial Dark Matter (Phase II) - Ash Meadows Crystal Spring | ecosystem: Environmental > Aquatic > Deep subsurface >...
ATGCCAAAGCATAGGTTTACCGCCAGTTTCAATCATTGGTTTTGGCCTTAGGACCGATTCCTCTGAAATCCTGGAGCCCACACCCCCTGCAAAAATTACCGTTTTCATTTTATGCTTTCAATCGGACGCAATATAGATAATTCGACCTAATCGGGCTCTGATTGGGCCTGACTTTCAGGTCAGGAGCTATATTCGCGCTAGTTGATGAAAAATGCACAGCAGGAAGATTGATATCGTAATAGTAAACTGGAACAGCGGCGGACAATTGCTTGAATGCATAGAATCCATTCTACAGCCCCAAAATTTGGAAATCCTGGGGCAAATATTGGTATTAGACAACGCATCGTCCGATGGGTCGGCTAGTTTGCCAATAGCAGACCAACGCTTGAAGGTGATACATAATAAGCAGAACATGGGATTTGCCTATGCATGCAACCAGGGTATTTCCGAATCCAATTCATCCTACATCGTCATGCTTAACCCGGATACGGTCCTGTTGCCCAATACACTTAGCCAGAGTTTCCAGTTCATGGAAGCCAACCAGGAAGCGGATATACTCGGATGTACACAACTGGACGAATCAGGAAATATTCGGCCATCCGTTTCGCGATTTCCCTCACCAGCCAGGTTCTTTTACGATTCGTGCGGACTTAGCAAACTACTTCCTACTGTTTTTAAACCGGCCACTTTAATGACAGATTGGGACCATAAAACATCAGCTTTTGTGGACCAGATTATGGGATCGTACATGTTTATCAGAAGATCTGTTTTCGATAAAATTGGCTTGTTCGACACCCGGTTTTTTGTTTATTATGAAGAACTTGACCTGAGCAGAAGACTCTCTTTGGCAGGCGGAAAATCTTACTATAATCATGAGATAAGGCTAATTCACAAGGGAGAAGGTACAACCCGGAACGTAAAGGGCTACAGGCTTTTCCTGAACCTGAACAGCAGGCTTTTCTATGCAAACAAACATTTCGGAAGAGCAGGATACCGGGCTACTGCATTCAACACGCTTTTTGTGGAATTTGCAACCCGCATATTGATTTCGATAATAAAAGGGCACTTAGGCGATGTACGTGAAACAATAAAGGGCTACAAATTGCTTTGGAAAAGCAGATTATAGAACCTAAACTACGGTACATTAATTACCTATCTGTTGTCATTAACATTCAGGTAATTGCCAGTAAGATGGGCACGAATGGTTAGAGCAGTTATTAGCTGCTTTTTGAACTGTGCCCCCAGGAAAAACCATCTTGAACTTATTTTTTCTTTGCAGTAATGGAACTGCCAGAAAAAAACAGACGGTTTATCAATAGAATGCCTTCTATAAACATTATGTTTTGTATCCACATGGAAAACAGAGACATATACTGGTCCTGGAAAAAGGCCATTGCAAGAGGAAAAAGCAACATGGCATAATAAAGGGAATAATTTGCCGATTTTGTTTCTTCTGCCTTATGAAAAAGCCAAGTATGGAGCCACCCAAATAAGAACAGCATACCCATGGCGTAGATAATTCCAAAATCACGCAGGTAAGGGCTATACACGGTGTAAACATTGACCTCATAAGGAATTGAGACAAAATCCTGTACCAGGTCTTTTTTTACACTGGCAGGATTTACCAGGCCTAATTTTTCGCCAATTACATAGAAAAAACGCATGGAATTGAGCGCACTGCCATCTGGACGAAGCCTGTTTTCTACCTCCCAGTCAAATGCGCTAAGCGAGCCGGCAATGTACACAGCAGTATTTTCGCTCGATGACTTCAGATTTTCAGCAAAATTCTCCTCAAAACTCCCCCCCTTACCATACACAAGTCCATACGCGGTAAATAGCGCAATAATGAGAGGGAAAAACCACAAAAAGCGGTAAATCCGGAAGTTTTTCTTTAGCATGGTACTCACGCCAAAGAACATCATGAATATGAATAGAAAATACGTTCGACCTGTTGAGAATAGTGCATAAAAAAAGGCAAGTACAAAGGCAAACCAGGAGATAATAATGTTGGCACGAGTTGCATTTATCGACGACTCTGCAAGGCATATACCAAAAACCACAATTGAAAAATTGATAAAATACTTGAGCACACCAAGATCAACATCACCGTATGTTAGTTCGGTGCGTAGCCCGACAAAAAAGTTGTCTATTTGAGAAGCGACAAAAACCTGAATGACCTGTTTTACGTAAAACGGCAACATGATTGCGCATAAAAGAACCAGAAATATTCGCAAGTGGACGCTCAAAGGAGAATGTGACTGCAAGTTTTCTTGCAACGGACCTATTGATTGGGAATACGGCCTCTTGAGGAATGATGAAACAAAAGAACCCAGGCAAAAAAGAAAAGGACCTGCAGTAAATATGAGCATTGTTTCATCTTGTAATGGCCTTAGCTGAGGAAGTAATGTTCTGCCAAAAATCGTATGAAGCAGCAAAATGAAAAACCAAATTAATGGCATGAGTACAGCAGGCGCCAAAATGCGCCTGTAATACCGCTGGCATATAAAAGCCAACAAACCGAGTAAGACTAATGTAAGAATGATCATTGCTTTTTTAAAGATCGTTCTTTATGAAAGACAAGCCTTAATAAGGCCCCAAACAAGGAATTCTTTTTATCCCGCCCAATCGTTACAAGGCACAAAAGGGCGTAGGTAATACCCCCCAGCAAGTAGGGCAGCGCATACCACTGAACATTTCTCGAGTTGAGGATCCAAACAACAACCAAGGTTCCGCCAAATATCGCGAATGAAACCAGGTTCATTTTCAGCATAGTTATAGTTCTTTTCTGCATTTCCAATGGCTTGTGAAGCAGCATGGCCATTTGCCACAACGCAGCACCCAGGAAGGCCAAAAATCCTGCTGTTGCATAAGAAGGCGAAGGCGGAACTTTAAGCAGCCAACTAAGCACTTTGAAGCCAAATGGCCAATAACTAATTGCTCCTAGCAACACTAATGCTAACTCCATAAACAGCAATTTTTTCAATAGCCGGAAGGCTCCGGTTTTATCACCGCTTTCAAATGCTTTGGTGAATAATGGGAAAAGAGCGTTAGTAACAGGTAGCAATACGTAAACAACCCCTTTGGAAATAAGATCAAATAGAGATTGATAGTTGCCCTGTGCTTCGTATCCAATGGATTTGGCAAGAACAATCTTATCAAAGTAGGTCATCCCGTAGGAAAGCACAAACCAAAAGGCAAGGGGAAGTCCGTAACCAAAAAATCCGCCCATTTTGAACTCAGCATTTTCAGCGGGCCCTGTTTTCATGATGCCTGCAATTGCAAAGCCAGCCTTAGTGCGTATCATTAGTAAAATAAGTGAAATAAGGTAAGATATGTTCAATGCAAAAAATAATGCTTCCTGCGGGAAATTGGGCCATAGCCGGAGAAGGAGTACCCCTAATACAAAAAACGTAGCCGTTCGAACCGATTCACTAATCAGGATGAATCGTGCCAGGAAGTTGGCTTGCGCCAAAGAGATAAGCACATTTTGAAATGCGCACAGTACAAAGGCCGTAAACATCATGAAACTGAGTGCCCGGCTGCAATCGTGGAACAGGCGGCTGCCCAAATACAACACTGTAGCAATAGAAAAGGAAGCAATCAAACAAAGGCGAAATATTTTGGAAACAAGTAGTTTTTCCTGATTGCCATATACGAATCGAAAACGCACAACTCCCTGACTGATCCAGCCCACCCCGGCACTAACCAAAAAAAGAAGGAGACTGTATTTTATACTGAATTTGCCAAAATCTGCCGCGCCCAGTAATCTTTTCAAAACAGGAATCAGCGCAGCATTAAGACCACCGGGCACAATGATTACCAATAGGTAGTACCCCAAATCCCTCTTGAACCGTTGCGCGATGTCCATGCCTTTGTGGCAAAGATTATACAAATTACTTTTCCAGATGCATCTTAACTTTCATGGCTGATCAATTTGTATTGAATTACTTTGTTTTTTGTCATTTAAAGTGACTGTACCTTTCTTGATTCATTATTACATTTTCCAAAATAGGCACCATGTATTTATCAAATTACCGAAATTTCAAAAGCCCAAAATTCCTCAATATCTTGCTTCTTAAGTTGGTTATGGTCATTTATCTGCTGGCAATGAGGCCTTCAGTCATATTTGCAACAGAGATTTACCTGTCGGAATTTGGCGCTAAAGCCACCCAGGAGGATGACAAACTTACCGCATTAAGAAATGTCCAAATAATAAACGAAGTATTGAAATCGAACAAAGGCAGCAGAAACACAATCATTTTGCCAATAGGCATCGTATGGTTTGCGAGCCCCATTATTATCCCCTCCGGTATAACGCTCAAGGGTAATCCCCTTGGTTCTACATTAGCAGTATCAGCTTCTTTTTCCAGCTTGAATGAAGGCTTCCTTGTTAATGAGAATTTCGTACTCTACAAACCAGAAGGCGATAGCAATATTGTACTTTCTGATTTTGAAATCCGTGGTAGTCTCTTACAGCCTCAGGATGTCCATAGCAGGGGTATTTATTTCAATAAGGTCAATACTGTTGTGCTTAATAATTTAACAATAAATGACACTTGGGCGGAGGGTATCAGATTCGATGTTTCTCTGGCAGAAGGAAAGTCAAAAGATATTGCTATCGAAAACTGTGTCATTCAACGATCACCGAACGATTATCCTAACATCATGCTCCGATCTTATACCCAAACCGCAAACAACGAAGAAAATGTCCCATCTAGAATTTCATCGGTTATCATACGGGGCAACAGAAGTTCGGGCGGGGCTCATAACATTCACCTATTTAATGTAAGCCATGCTAGTATAGCGGTAAATACTTGTATTAGCGGCAGATACAGAGGGATCATTCTAGGTCCGACCTGCAATAATATTAAGATATATAATAACATCGTAAAAAATGCCGGAAGTACAGGTATCCACCTGGCATACCGCTGCAACGACATTTATATAGACTCCAATACGGTTACTGGAACTATAGCAGACATGTCTGGAATTGGGCAGGAAGGGCAAGGGATTAAAGCCTATGCTGGCTTTTCCAAAGTTTATATCAGGGGCAACATATGCAATGAAAATGCCACCGACGGAATTGCACTCGAAGGAGGAGGGGCTTCTGAAAATTTTCTGATTTCTGGTAATCGCTGCGATAATAACAAGAGGAATGGTATCCGGCTTATGGCAGGAAAAATATCGCTGCAAAAAGGGTTTGATATGGAAAACGGTGAAGTAAACAGAAACCAACTTTTTAACAACTCTGAAGATGCTATCTATATTGGATCCGACAATGAGGGAAAAAATACTGTGAAGAAAGTTAAGCTCAATAAAAACTTGGCCTCAAATCCTACCGGAAAACAAAAAGTCAGAGTGGCATATCCCAACAAAACAATTATTGTGAATTAGGAGCTGGCACTGCTAAAAGACGGCGAAGTTGGCGATTAACAAGTAGCATTATGCAGGCAATAATACCCGAAAGCATTGCGCCCAAAATGCCACTACGCAGTCTGCCCATTTTCAGTTTTTTCATCGGATAATTTGCCTCATCAATTACCTGCAGTAGTGGAACATCGTTGAGGTATTGGTACCTGGCAATCTCCAGATTCTTAAACAATTCAGCATAGGCGGCACCGTAGGCAGTTATATCAACTTGTCTCTTTTGCAATGGCGCCTGAGATGCGGCAAACACCGGATTTAAGTTTGCATCCTGTGTTGTTGCTTTACTGCTAATAGCTTCGCCCACAGAGCCTTTTATTTGTGCCACCCTGTTCTCCAGAATTTCAAGAGTAGCTTTCGACCTCTTTGTTCGTAATTCTGTGTAGTACTCTGTTGTCTCTCTCTCTAGTCGGTCGGTAAAGATTTTAGTAAACCTTTCATCATAACTCGTAAAGTTGACTCTGAATATGTTTAGTTTCTTGTCAGGCCTACTCACCCGCAAATCAGATTTTATTATATTACGATATATGGAAAACAATATGCTATCTTGAAAATAATTAAATTTTGTACGATCGGCCCCAGTTGGAAAACTAATCGTGCCAAGTCGGGGATGCTTTGTCAGAGATTTCTTCATTCCCGATATTTCCATGTAATAATCTGCCAAAGACCTGGAATTGTTACTTATTGTATCGGCACCTAACAAGACCCTTTCAATAATCTTTCGACTTGTAGTGATCTCAAGAATATTGTCTCCACCAAAAATATTTTTTCCTGCGCCACCCAAATTAAAACCAAACTCTGCAGCGATGCTTAATGCACCACTTAAGCCTCCACCATTGTCCTCCAAAGCAAAGCTTAAATCAGATTGATATTTAGGTTTTTGAAGCCAGGCGATGGTTATACCGGCGATACCTCCCAATAAAGCAATTGCGAGAATGAGCCATTTCTTTCCAAACAGGTACCTTACTGTCTTGCTGATACTTTGTAGAAATATGGCAAGTGCAAATTCTCTTTTGCCTAGAGTTGAAACAGAATTGCTCTCAGTCATGATTTACTTTAAAAAGCATTTGCAATAGTAACCGCCATCGTGGCCAGGCTGGCTATAATGGAAGAAATTGCTATCCACTCACCTGTAGTAAGCCCCTTCTTTGCTTCTTTATCCTTTGATGGCACAAATATTTCGCTTCGGGGCTTTACCGATGGATAGCTCTTGAATAGCAAAAACTTGTTAACCGATGTAGTTCTGCCATCGGGATAGATGACAAAAACCCTGCTTTTTTGGGCGTTCGGGGTAAAATCGCCTGATCGGCGAATGTAATATTTGGCTGAACTGCCCTCGTCGAATGGCAGCAGCGAGGGGTTGTACACCTCGCCACTTACCCGCACCAGGCTGGTGGCACGGTAAATGGTAATGATATCGCCATCCTCCATAATAAGATCCTCGGGGCCACCGGGGTTGGCTTTTATGTTTTCTACATTCACGCTCAGCAGATCGGTAGCTTTCAGGTATTGCTCGGTTATCGCTATCTTTTTTTCCAGGCTGTCGCGGCTAATGCCCATTACCCTGGTCAGGATACGCTCTTTTTCTTCCGAAGTTAGTCCCGAAGCGGCAAAGCGCCTGATGGTAAGCGATCCGCTGTCGGCTGCGCCTTTAAAACCGCCAGCGCGTTCCAGCACTTTACTCAACCGCTCGTTACTTGTTTCCAGCACAAAGCGTCCGGGACTCATTACCAGGCCCTCCACTATTACCGAGCGCTGCCTTTCATAGCTGCCTTTGGGTCTTACAATCACCAGGTCAAAAGGCTGCAGTTCAAGGTCGCCGTCCGGTGAGCTTATTCCATTTTCAAGGGACACCTTCAATAGTTCGGTTTGCTGATAATCCTGCTTTTGCACCTCGGCCTTCCGGTTGCGCCTGCTCACTTCTACATGCGATGGGTCGGCGCCGTCGGCAAAGCCGCCGGCAAGTAATATCAGGTCCTTAAGCTTGAGCCCTTCGCGAAAAACATAAGCACCAGGCTGACGAATCTCCCCTTCCACGCTAATGCGCATTTGGTCTTTCAGTTCCAGTATTGATGAAATGGTTACCTGGTCTTCCCTGGCAAGTTCTAGCCTTTCGCTGCCAGCAAGCACATTTTTTACATTGAACGCTACACTACCCAATGTAAGATCGGGTTTTTGCCGCAATACGAGGCCGCGCTCAAGGTATGCATCGGGCTTCAGGCCACCGGCAGCCTCTATCAATTGTTTAGGGCCCATACCCGGCTTTAGTTCATAATCGCCCGGCCGCAATACGGCGCCGGCTATGCTTACTCTATTGGTAAAGCGGCTGTTGATTTTTCGGATCGTGTAGCTGTCGCCGTTGCGGGGTGCAAACAAAGCAAATTCGCCTGGGGTAACATCGCTCATTTCAAGCCCATCGATGGCTATGCGAGCCACCGTAACTCTGCTACGGAAGGCGCTATCGGTAAAGCCGCCGCAGTAGGTGAGCAACGCGTCGAAATTATCGCCTTCGCGCACTTCGAACTTGCCCGTGCGGCGCGCCTCGCCCTTTATTACCACCCGCTGGGCATAATAGGGTATCCGGATCACGTCCTGATCCTGTAGCATCAAATTATCCTTTCGGTCGCCACGCAGCAAAAAGTTGTACAAATCGGCCTTGCGTACCACTTTGTTGCCACGCAAAAGTTCGATGGTACGGTAGCTGCCCATGTCGTTGGGCCCGCCACACAAATACAGCACATTAAAAAGGGTAGACAAAGAGGACACCGTGTAGGTGCCGGGCTTAAAAGCCTGCCCTACCACGGTTACCTGTATGCTGCGAATTTTGACCAGCGATACCTGCACTCGTGTTTGTCCGCTTTTGATGGCTTTGTAGATAGTGGCAGCCAGCTTGCTCTTAATTTTAGAAGATGCCTCCTCCACCGTTAGGCCCGATACTGCTATGGGTCCAACGTTTGGAATATATACGTTGCCTTCGGCGCTTACTGTGAGGCTGTATGCCTGCTCGCTGTAGCCAAACACATTTACCTGAAGTTCATCGCCAGGCCCAAGGGTATATCCCGCAGGAGTTGCAATGCGCAGGTTTGGCTCAAAACCCAGGCTACGCTGCATAAAAATTTCGGCGCCAAAAATGGATGTATCACGTTTAATGCGTTCCAAGGCTAGGGCATCAGCCTGCCCGCTCAATTCGCGTTCTACGGCAGATTCTTTTTTTGAAGGGGTGGCTGCATCCACTTTGCCGGGTACCGTAGTTTCAATTAAAGCCAGTCGATTGCGCAGCTTTTCTACCTGGCCTGCGGGCATACCCCGGTCGCCCGCCATTTTCAGCAGCTGGTCGGTGCTGTAGCCTGCAGCTCGAACCTTATCATAGTAGGTCTTAATCTCTGCATCGCTTATGGCATCCACATTTACGGTGCGCAAATCGTCGGCATTCAGTGTTTGGGCCCAGGCCGATGGCAAAGCTGCCACCAGAAACAATAGCAGTAAACAAGCAAGCAGTTTCAAATGGTTCCTCATGCGATGTGGTTGCCTAGATTGCGGCGCCTATCACCTTATAAGCCATAATGGCAGCAGGTGTTGCGACAGTTAGTTGTTGTTTTAATAACGAAATTCAACTTGAATAAGTACGCTTAGCGGTCGCAAAAATAAGTTTCTACCCTATCCAAGCCCTTTTTTCGGGTAAATGGGCTTAGCCATACCTGGGAATGTGTGCAGGTGAGGCACCCCGGCAGCAAAAATGCGACCTGCTTTTTACTGGCGGCCCAAATTGTAAACGGCCTCAATAAATGCCACCGTGCTGATGGCATTCTGCAAGCCATTGATGGCAGGCCCCGTGCCCAGTAAGGCATGTGAAAACGCCTCGTACACCAGGTGGTGGTTGCTCATGCTTCCGGTGTAGTGGCCATACTGGTTTGGCGGATTGCCCGGCGGTAAATTCTTTACCGGGCCGCCTTCAAATTGTTGATAATCAAGTTCATTTAGGTATTCGCCACCAATCTTTACGGTACCTTTTTCGCCAAAAATGGTTATGGACCCTTCCATGTTTTTGCGCCAGGCATTTACGGTATAATGCAGGCTGCCGGGTATGCCGTTGGCTGATGTAAAAAGCACTTGGCCGGTATCTTCAAATTCAATTATACCGCTGTGCATTGCGTTTTGCAATGCAACAGCACGTGGCTCCAAGGGGCCCAAAAACCAGCAGAGCAGATCGATAAAATGGCTGAATTGTGTAAAAAGCGTGCCGCCATCCATAGCCAGGGTACCCTTCCACGAATTGGCATAGTAGGCAGGGCCCCTGTTCCAAAAGCAGTTTACCTGCACCGACGATATTTTGCCCAGTCGGCCTTCATCCAGTAAATTCTTAACAGCCACTACCGGGGGATTGAAGCGGTTTTGCTTTACTACAACCAGCTCTTTTCCAGCCTTTTCGGCTGCCTGTTGCATGGCAAGTGCATCTGCAAGGTGCAGCGCCATCGGTTTTTCGCACAGTACGTGGCAGCCAGCCTGTAGGGCTGCTATGCTTTGAGCCGCATGCAGGCCGTTGGGCGTGCAAATAGCTACCACATCAGCCCCGGTGGTGGCCAGCATTTCATCAAAATTGGAAAAAGGCTGTGCTGCAAACTCCGATGAAAAAGCCTGGCTACGCGCTGGCACAACATCGCACACTGCAACCAGCATTCCAAATTGCTGCATCAACTTTGCATGGCGATAACCTACACGACCACAACCGGCAAGTGCGTATTTAATTGGCTGTTCGATAGCAGCGAAGTTCGGGGTTCGGTGAGTTTAAATGTTCAGTAGTTCCATAGTTCGTTAGTTCAGGGGTTCGTGACTTTAAGAGTTTGAATGTTTGATTGTTTGTGAGTTCCTGAGTTCAGAAGTTCGCTCCCAACGTAATGCGCCACAACCCGCAACTCACAACCGACAACTCCACTTCATTATTCCTTATTTTTTGTTCCTGAAGCACACCCTCCTCAACCTTAACCTCAACCTTAAACTTAACCTCTACCTACTTCAACCCCTTCAAATACTGCCCATAGCCACTTTTAGCAAGCAGTTCGGCCTGGGTATTCAATTGTTCGCGGGTAATGAAGCCCATGCGCCAAGCCACTTCTTCAATGCATCCAATCTTGAGACCCTGCCGCTTTTCAATCACCCGCACAAACTCGCTGGCATCGTGCAGGCTGTCGAAGGTACCGGTATCGAGCCAGGCGGTACCGCGGTCCATTACCCCCACCTGCAGTTTGCCCTGTTGCAGGTACACGTTGTTCACTGTAGTAATTTCGTATTCGCCCCGGACGCTTGGCTCAATGGTTTTGGCAATGTGCACCACACTGTTGTCGTAAAAATACAGTCCGGGCACTGCGTAGTTGCTCTTGGGGTTCTTAGGCTTTTCTTCAATGGTAAGCGCTTTGTAGTTTTCGTCAAACTCTACCACGCCATATCGTTCGGGGTCGCTTACCTCGTAGGCAAACACCGCGGCGCCATCCACATCGTTAAAGCTTTGCACCAGTTTACTAAAGCCGCTACCGTAAAAAATATTGTCGCCCAGCACCAGGCATACTTTGTCGTTGCCAATAAACTGCTCACCAATTACAAAAGCCTGGGCAAGCCCGTTGGGCACCGCCTGTGTGGTGTATTCAAAGCGGCATCCCACCTGGCTGCCATCGCCCAGCAGGCGCTGAAACTGCGACTGGTCTTCGGGGGTAGTAATAATGAGTATTTCGCGAATGCCCGCCAGCATCAGTACGCTCAGCGGGTAGTAAATCATGGGCTTGTCGTAAATAGGCATAAGCTGCTTGCTGATGCCCTTGGTAATAGGATAAAGCCTGGTGCCGCTGCCGCCGGCAAGGATGATGCCTTTCATAATTATGCTTTTGTGTAGTTTGGTTGGCCCGGGTCAAAGTCAGCTATTATTGCTTCCTCTTACCCAAATTAGATGACCCCTGCTTTCTTGTGATCTGTATTCTGATTCTTTAAAAGGAGTGCAAAGAAATGATTTGGCTCGAAAAAAGGCATTTTGCCAGCCATTCGTTCGAAAATTTGGCGCATTTGCCGAACTTTAGTTTTCAAATACGGCTAAATGGACACCCCGCTTCAATACATCACCAACGAACAAGGCGAAACCACCGCTGTCATCATTCCTATTGCAGCCTGGCTTGGCATTACCAACCGCCTTGCTGAAATGCCTAAGGAAGACAGTGACCTCCCGCAGTGGCAGAAAGATGTTTTGGATGAGCGGATGAAGTTCATTAATAATCCTGCCGAGTGGGTTGATTCTGTAGAAATGCCTGAAGAACTGGAAGCCGAAGATTCTGAAAAAGTCTAGTTTCAAAGTAATTGCTCTGCGATTGGCGAAGCTGGATTTGCGTGAAGCCAAAGAATGGTATAACGATAAGCAATCAGGCCTTGGAAGGGAATTCCTCTCCAATTACCGAAAAGTTCTTGAATCACTTAAGAAACATCCTGAGGCTTTTGCAAAAAGATATGGCGATATCAGAGTTTGAGCGTTTTCCAGATTTCCATATGCGGCTCATTACTACATAAATTTCGCAGCGCGCACTGTGCACATCACCGCAATTTTACACACTAGCCGAAACCCAAACCTTGGTCGGCAGCAATACCCGCCCCAAGATTGTATTTAATAATCCTTACCCCAGCAACCTAGTCTTCAACTCCTCCCATTTACCGGCGTTTTTATCCTTATCGCTCAAAAGAGCATCTTCCAAAGGCACTTTCCAGTCAATAGCCAGGTCGGCATCGTAGGGGTAAATGCCACTCTCGCTGGCTTTGTTATAAAAATTGTCGCACTTATAAAAAAAGGTGGCCGACTCGCTCAATACAGAGAATCCATGCGCGAATCCGCGTGGCAGGAAGAACTGGTATTCGTTGTCATCGCTCAGTTCAACAGAAAACGATTGCCCGAAGGTGGGGCTTTGGGGCCTGATGTCGAGGGCAACATCCAGCACCTTCCCTTTAAGTACCCGCACCAGTTTGGCCTGTGCCCATTCGCCTTGCTGAAAATGCAGGCCACGCACCACGCCATAGCCGCTTTCGCTCTGGTTGTCCTGCACAAAAGTGCCCTGCCAGCCGGGGAGGTCGCTGAACTTTTGCTGGTTGAAGCTTTCAAAAAAGTACCCACGGCTGTCGCCGATGATAGTGTTCTTGATGATAAAACAATCGCGGAGAGGGGTTGGTATGACCTGCATGTTACGATTGGCTGGTTATGTTGCGTGTCTTTCCAAATGTGTTCAGCGTCCTGAGTATTGTGTTTCGTAATACTTCTGGTAGGACCCGCTGGTTACATGCTCCAGCCATTCGCTGTTTTCGAAATACCAGTCGATGGTTAGCGCCAGCCCTTCTTCAAAGGTTACCGAAGGCGCCCAACCCAGTTCCTGGTTTATTTTGGTAGCGTCTATGGCGTAGCGGCGGTCGTGGCCTGGGCGGTCTTTTACAAAGGTAATCAGCGTTTCGCTGTCGCCCGGCGTGCGGCCCAGTTTCTGGTCCATCAGGCGGCACAGCAGTTTTACCAGGTCTATATTCTTCCATTCGTTGAAGCCGCCAATGTTGTAAGTGTCGTGCTTTTTGCCTTTATGAAACACGAGGTCAATAGCCGTGGCATGGTCTTTTACAAACAGCCAGTCGCGGGTGTACAGTCCATCTCCGTACACGGGCAGTGGCTTGCGGTTTATAATGTTGTTGATGAAGAGCGGAATCAGCTTTTCCGGAAAATGGTAAGGGCCGTAGTTGTTGCTGCAATTGCTGATAACGGTGGGCATGCCATAGGTATCGCCATAGGCTCTTACAAAGTGATCGCTTGCGGCCTTGCTAGCGCTGTAGGGGCTGTGGGGGTCATAGCGGGTGGTTTCAGTAAACAAGCCAGTATCGCCCAGGGCGCCGTAAACTTCGTCGGTACTTACGTGGTAAAAGCGCTTGTCCTCGTATTGCCCGGCCCAGTGCTTTTTGGCAACTTCCAGCAGATTTACTGTTCCTATTACATTGGTATATACAAAATCGAGGGGGCTCAATATGCTCCGGTCTACATGGCTTTCGGCAGCCAGGTGAATAACATCAGTAATGCTGTATTCGGAAAAGGTTCTATCAAGCGCATCATTGTCGAGCAGGTTCACATGGGCAAATGCATAATTAGGCAGGTGCTCTACGTCCTTCAGGTTCTCGAGATTGCCGGCATAGGTTAAGGCGTCGAGGTTTACAATACGATATTGCGGGTATTTGGTGGCAAAGAGGCGTACCACGTGGCTGCCAATAAAGCCGGCGCCGCCGGTAATAAGGATATTCTTTGGGTAAGACATCATACTTCTGAATAGTTGCGCAAACGTATAAGAAACACATGGTCAGGCAAAAGAAATTGTCCTGATGATCAGAAAACTGAACCAACCAAACGGCATGCGCTTTCGTAATCCGTGAATCACATCCTTTACCACTGAAAAAGAAATTAATACCGAAAATTGAACTTAAAAAATTCAATTTTCGGTATTAAACCAGCCTCCGCAGAACATGCCATTTAGTCAAACCCATTTGAATAGCCTTTCACACGTACTTTAGTCAACCATAAAGATTGCCTGCCTGTGAAAGAACGTTACTATTCCCTCGATGTATTTAGGGGCGCCACTGTTGCCCTCATGATATTGGTAAACAACCCCGGTAGTTGGAGCCACATTTACGGCCCGCTGAAGCATGCGTCCTGGCATGGCTGTACCCCTACCGACCTGGTGTTCCCGTTTTTCCTGTTTGCCGTGGGCAATGCCATGGCCTTTGTTATTCCGCGGCTGCGGCAGGCAGGGCCCGCCAATTTTTGGAAAAAAGTGCTGAAACGTTTTGCGCTTATTTTCCTCATCGGCCTTTTCCTTAATTGGAGCCCCTTTGTAAAATGGCAGGGCACAGAACTGGTTTTTAAGCACTGGGTAGACCCTGACAATCCTGAAAGCGGCATCCGCATCCTGGGCGTACTGCAGCGCATTGCTCTGGCTTACCTGTTTGCCAGCATTCTGTGCTATTTTACAAAGCCCCGCACCGCATTTCTCATCAGCGGCATTGTGCTTATGGTGTACTGGTGGCTCACCTATGCGCTTGGCGACCCCGCCGACCCCTACAACATGCAGGGCTTTGTGGGTACCCAACTGGATATTGACCTGCTTGGCATAGCCCATGTGTACAAAGGCGAGGGCGTTCCTTTCGATCCCGAAGGCCTGTTTAGCACCATACCGTCCATTGTGCAGGTGGTGTTTGGTTACTTTACGGGGCAGTATATTCAGGCCAAGGGAAAAAACTTTGAAATGCTGAGCAACCTGCTGGTAGCGGGTATCATTCTGGCACTGGCAGGTTTGATATGGGGCATGACGTTTCCCATCAACAAAAAAATTTGGACGAGCAGCTACGTGTTGTATACCACCGGCTTGGCAATGATGACAATTGGCGTAATGATTTACCTCATCGAGTTTCGCGGAGTGAAGGGCGCTTGGAGCAGTTTCTTCGATGTGTTTGGCAAAAACCCTTTGTTCATTTTTGTACTCAGTGGATTTTTACCAAGGGTAGTGGGCCTGCTGCGCTGGGTAGACCATACCGACGAAACAGGCAAACCGGTGTACATCAGCGCCTTCAGTTGGTTTTACAAATATGTATGTGATCCCATTAGCGCCGAACCTCGCAACGGTTCATTGCTGTTTGCCATTTGCACCATTACCATGTATTGGTTTATTGCCTGGGTGCTCGATAAGCGGAAGATTTATATTAAGGTTTGATGATTATGATTTGCCCTATGTTTTCCTTTGGAGAAGCTGTTGAATTGTGGTCATAAATCCATCCAAATATTTAATCATCATGCTTTAATGCCAGCAGCAATGTACTTAACGTTTCGTTTTGTGTATTTTGCGCTCAAAATCCATCTAATAATTAACCAAATATTTTACACACTATGAAGTCTACATTATTTACTGCCGCGCTTATTTTTCTTACCGGTTTGGCATTTTCCCAAACAAAAAACCTGCCTACCGGCGAATTCACTGTTGTTCAGCTACTTACCGGAGGCTCGCTTGCCAGGGTGGCCGAAAAGCAATATAGCCTGCGCATTGATTCGGCAACCCGACTTGTTTCGGCCAAAATATGCAACACGCACAACGGTAATTACGAGATTAAAGGCAAGAATAAAATTAAGTTCGGGGCCTTGGCATCTACCCGAATGATGTGCCCTGATATGACCCACGAACAGGCCTTCATTCAGGCTATGGCCAATGCCAACAAGTATGTGGTTAAAGACAGCCGCATTCAAATACGCAGGAAAAATAAAGTATTGATTGAGCTTGCTCCAAATGCAGCCGACCACGCAGCCACACAAGTGTTGCCTTCAGGAAAATGGTATGTGCTAAGCATAGAATCCGATAATGGCCCGCAACAGGTAACCGGCTCCAAGGCCTACCTCCAATTTGACCACGGCAGCAAACAGGTAAGCGGCAATGGGTCGTGCAACGGCATTAGTGGCCCCCTGAAAATGGAGGCTACCGAAAAAGCGAAGGGAACCATTGAGATAGGCAATATGATCAGCACTATGATGGCCTGCCCCGAAATGAATGTTGAGAGCTTGCTGCTTAAGGCTTTGCAGGAAGTGAACAGCTGGGAACAGCAATCACAAACCCTGCTGCTGAAAAAAGACGGCAAAGTGCTGGTAACACTTGGCCAACCTATAAACTAAGCACAATATGCATCGCCTGTATAAAAGACAGAACGGCATGCCACACTATACGGCATGCCGCTTTTTTTGTTGCAGCAACTTATGCATCTGAGCTGCATGAAATGGACAAAAGAGATTTATGAAAGTTTTCGAAGGCTATGCAAGCGGCTGCTGGCTAGGCCGGTAACCTGGCTCGCCAATAAAGTATCCTCGGCGCCCAACCAACGAATAGTGTTTGAAGCCCTGAGTACAGTGTACCAAAACGCCATTGACCCTAAAAGCAACAAGGCAGAATTTCTGTTGCTTACCGACAACAGTATGCCAGTGATCATCCTGAGCGATCAACACAAAGGCAACCGCAATGGCGCCGACGATTTTGCCCCCACCGAAAGCACCTACCTGGAAGCCCTCCATTATTACAACGAAAAAGGGTACTACTACATCAACCTGGGCGACAGCGAGGAACTCTGGAAAAACAACATCTTCAGCATACTCAGGCATAACAAAGCCACCTTTGAAGCCGAGCGCCTTTTCGTGGATCGCGAAGCCTACTGCAAGGTGTACGGCAACCACGACTTGTTTTGGAAACATGACCCGCTGGCGCAGCAGTATCTCAAACAGATGTACGGTAAATCCGTGCCTGTATACGGAGGCATCGTGTTGCGTTTGCCCGCAAAACACGAACCGCATACCGATATTTTGTGCACCCATGGCCACCAGGGAGATGGGCAAAGCGATGGCAACTGGCTGAGCGCCATGATTGTAACGTACATCTGGGGGCCGTTGCAGGCCTTTTTGCAGGTAAACACCAATACGCCTGCCCACATGACTGAGCGCAAAACGCTTCACAACCAAATGATGTATGCCTGGAGCGCGGACCAAACCAACCTGAAACTCATTACCGGGCACACCCATCAGCCGGTATTCGAATCGCTTACCCACCTGGAACGGCTATACCTACGCCTGGAAGAAGCCCGGAACAAGGATGATACCACCGTCATTGCCGCCATAGAGCAGGAAATACCAAAGCGAAAACTGCAGTACGACTATGTAAACCAGAACTACCGAAGCCTGAAACCTACCTACTTTAATACTGGCTGCTGCTGCTTCAGCGATGGCACTATCAGCGGCATTGAAATTGAGAACGGCCAAATCAGGTTGGTGCTTTGGAAGCGTATCGATGGCACATATAAGCGCATTGTGGCCGAGGTAGCAAGCATTTGATCACTTAGCTTGTTCACTTAATGAAGCCTTTATGCAGCAAATGAAAAAGAGCTACCTTAAGTTTCCTTTTGTCCAATTTATCAATAAAGTGTTTTGTTAGGCCTGCTGTGTAAATAAATCATCATGTTAGAAGAATCCACTTCCCGCTCTTTACTTCTTCCCGGCCACTGCTTATTGATTGGGTATCATTGGTTCACCGATATAAAAAATCTTAAGGTTCTCGACATTTATCAATAAAAACACCTGAAATTTTTGCATAGCAAAACCAGTAACCATGCTTCGTCGTATTCTTTTTGTTGCAGCAATCGTGGGCCCTTTTGCCAGTATTGATTCAATACATGCCCAACCAACCAAAACCAGCAAGCCCGCGGCAAAGCCTGTATTACCTGCAGGTACCAAAGCCCCAGCCGCTAAAAAGTTTACTGAAGATCAATTGAGTTCGTTCTTTTTTGGGGCAGCCTACGGGAAATTGGAAGCGCTTAACACAGGCATTGAAACGCATGGTATTCCGGCCAATTACCGCAATTCCTCATACGCAACTGCCCTGCATTTGGTATATGCGAATTTTCCTAAGGACATAATCCGCGAATCGGACCAGATCCTGCTATTCAGAGAGTGTGTGGATTACCTCATCAGAAAGGGAGCAAGCCCACTGGCAAAAACGGCAGACAGCCTCAACTGCCTGCAACTTGCGGTAAAATCGGGACGCTGGCCGGGGGTACAATCGGCCTATGAGCGTGACCGGAACTATCAGATTCGCGACCGCCAGGGAAACAGCCTGCTGCACCTGGCCACGCAGCATTATTTTGATTACACGAAAGACAAAACATATATGGACGGCATTTTGAAAATGTGCTATAAGATAGACATAAACACCCAAAACAATGCCGGCCAAAACCCGTTGGTTTATTTTCTGAGCACATCCAAAAAATCTTCTGAATATGCTACAGCCATTGTAAACACGCTGCTCGACTACAACTGCAATCCACTGCTGCGCGATAGCCTTGGCAAAAATGCGTATGACTATATAACCACTCAGAACGCATGGCTAAAACCCTGGATGGATCAATACGACCAGGCGGAGGCTGCTCGGAAGAAGATGTTTAAAGAAATGGAAGAAACTTGGAAGCGCCAAACGGCAGAAAACCTGGCCAGGTATGAAGCCTGGAAAAGAAGCGGTGGCGATGGCGGCGATGGACAGCGCTTGCTTACTGCATCCTTTACAATAACTTACGGCTTTAGTTGCTCATTAACTAAAGATGCAAAAACAGGTAAACCTTACATGAAAAGCCGGGCATTACAAGAGCCAGTTACCGTGGAGGTGACGCCGTCTTCCATTTACATCAGCTCGCTTGAGCCTTATTATGGCAGCTTCAAAATTGCCTCAAGCGGCTACGAGATTATTGAGGGTGCCGAAGCTGAGGTGTACTATTTTGAGCAAACCGGTTCCAACAGCACCTACAAGGGAATTGCATTTCGAAAAGACAATCGGCACCAGCGTGCTATGCTGAAAACCAGCTCGGGCTTCGAGCAAATGTGCAATTAGCAGCCGCCTGCCTGGCATTATATTAAAACCTGACAAGTACCATGCTGCCGCCAATGCTCGGCTTTAATCGTCATCATCTTTTGCATCCTTCACCCTTACAAAGGCAGCCCGCCGTGGGCCGGGAAAAGGCACATCGTCGCCCTTAACGGCATGCCATATTACCTTGCTAAATTCCAGGTCGGGGGCGGCATCTTCCACACTCAGGTCAAAGGTTTCGCTCAGGCGCTGCCAATAGCCTTGCCTGTTGTTCTTTGCATTTAGGTCTAAATTGGCAGGCAGCGATGCAAAAGGCCTCATGTCGGGCTTGGCAGTAAAGCAATTCCACATAGGCATGGCGGCAGCATCGTACTGCGTCATAGGGGGCAGGCCCAATATCAATTCCATGGTACGCAGCATACTGCTGGTGCTATACATGGTATGGTCAATAAACCCACGCTTTACATGCGGCCCGGCCACATAGGCCGTAGTGCGGTGCGCATCTACATGGTCGGGGCCGTTTTGCGCATCATCTTCCACTATAAAAACTACACTCTCCTTCCATATTTGGCTTTTGCTGAGGTGCTCCAAAAACATGCCCACCGCCAGGTCGTTGTCGGCCACATGAGCAAATGGCGTGGGCGAGCCCAGGCGCTGACCATCGGTATGGTCGTTGCCAAATCGCACCGAGTTAAACTGTGGTACCTTGCCCACAACCACTAGGCTGTCAAATTCGCGGCGCCACTGATAAAACCTTACAGTATCGCGAACACCGGTGTTGTACCCAGTGTAGTACGGGCAAAAATGACCGACAAGCGACGGAATATTCGCCTTGCCATTATCGGCAAACTCACCGTAAGTGCGGTATGTAACTCCGCCCCGCTTGCACAGGTCCCAAATGAAGCCTGCTTTGTTGTTCGCAACCTTACGTTCGCCTTCGCCGCCATAGGTGCCGCCCCTGCCGCCATAGCTGCTGGGCCATGTTTTTTCCAGGTAGTCGGTGGCATAAGCGCCCATACTCCAATTGTGCCCATCGGCACTCACTTCGCCATCGCAGTAAAAATTATCGAGCAGTACAAAGCCTTTGACCAGCTTATGTTGGTTTGGGGTAATCTTTTCTCCAAACAGCAGCAGGCTTGTATCTCCGTTGCCGCCGGGTACATCAGCCAGAACCTGGTCGTAGGTGCGGTTTTCTTTAATAATGTAGAACACGTGGCGAATAGGCATTTGGTTGCCAAAGGGGTTTTGCGCCAGGTACTGATCGCTGGTTTCCTGCTCCTTTTTGTAAGGCGTGTTTTTGTACACCTGGGCACTGTATTGCGCCAGTTGCTGAGGCTTAGGCAACTCAATAATGCTGAGTGTGCCTTTAAAAAGTCCGCCAATATACTGGTCGCGGGCCAAGGCTGCGGTATCGCCCAGGTGGCGTGCGGCACTACGCGGCTTCAGCGGTGTGGGGCCCAGAGGGTTTGCCTTACTGGTAAAGCCCTTGCCGTTGGCAACCCAAAGTTTTTTACCAACAACTTTTACATTGGTTGGGTACCAGCCTGTGGGTATAAAGCCCAGGCTTTTGCTGAAGCCCGGATTGGAAAAATCGAATACGGCAAGGCAGTTATTGTCGGCATTAGCCACATATAAGGTCTTCTCGTCCGCGCTCAGTATTAAGGCGTTGGCCGTGCTACCCGATGGCGCATTGGGGTAAAGGGCTGTATTCAGCGCTTCAATTACCAGCCCAGCCTGCAGGTCAATTACACTTACCGAGTTGTCGTTGGCATTGCACACCAGCAGGTAACGGCCGTTGCGCGAGATTGCCATATCGTTCGGGTTGTCGCCCACTGCAATGGTTTTGGTAACAGTGCCTGTAGCCGCATCAGCAATAGCAATCCTGTCGCCGCCCCACACGCTTATGTACAAAGTTTTCTTATCGGGCGAAAGCAGGCAGCCATAGGCTTCGGAACCAAGACTTGTTTTGGCTTCCACCTGTTTGCTTATGGTATTAAAAATATACAGGGAGCTGTCTTCGCGGGTTACCACATACAACTTGTTTTGTGCATCATCCAGCGCAAGGCCTGCGGGGCCAACCCTTACCGGCCATGGCTTTGCAAGTACAAGGCTGTCCTGCAATACCAACTTTTTGCTTGTTACGGTATAGCGCAGTATCTTATTGTCATGCCCACCGCTGGCATACAAGTAATTGCTGTTGCTACTCCACGCAAGGCCGTACCAGCTTTTGGATACCTCTGCCTGATCCAACAGTGTTTCCTTTTTTGCATCAAACAGTTGAATGCTTTGAATGCTTTGCCCATTGTTGGTAACGGCTACAAACTTTCCATTGGGGCTTACAACCATATTAAGCGGCAGGTCACCCAGGGGCAGGCTTTTGCCGGCCGGCGACAGCATCCAGCCGTTGGGCAGGCGTACAGATTCGGGAAGTTGGGCAATAGCACACTTGCAGCAAAGCAGGAGCACCAGGCCGCAAAATTTATTTTTCATAACGGGCTGTATATTGGCACTGCCGAAAGGTATTGGCTTTTGTGTATCGCCGCAACACACGCAACAATCAAATAACACACTTATTAACCGGGTTCATGCACAAATTATGGATTACGAGGTGCAAGTACCCCATAGTAGGTCATGGGCGAGCGGTTGAGTAAAGTAACATTTGCTGTGGTATAGCCATCGGGGCCAATGGTAAGTACCATGTTTTGTACATCGTTGTGGTTGGCAGGTTTTATCGTTAGTTCCCAGCCGCCCTTTTTGCGGGGTTTTGTTTCGCAGGTAAATTGTGTGGTGGCACATTCCACACCGCCGCTGCCGGTATATGCAATAGAGGCGTTGTACGAGCGGCCGTAGTAGGGCAGGTAGCACTGGAAGGTATCTTTGGTAACCAGGATGGTATTGGGTGCACCCGTAAGGTTTACTGTACGCCCTTTTTGCCCGGTGGCCGATTGGGCAGTAATTATAAAACGCTGAGCGGCAACTGCGGCAGCTACGTTGGCACGGGTTTCTTCTTTGCTCTGTGCCTGCAGTTTTGTTGCATGGCTAAGGATCAAAACGTTGAAAATTACAAACGCAATACCACGAATCATAAAGGAAGATACCATACGTAAAGAATTGAAGGTTATAGGGTATGAAGGTACATCCAGACGCAATTAAAAAGGTGGTTTTAACGGCTAACTAGGCTCTTGTATTGGCACTACTGCTAAGCCATCGCATTTTAATCAATAATACTTCTTAAAAGCCCTGATGCTGCATTGCGCCTTTCTCGTAACCTCCTTATCCCTAAATCTCTTCGGGACTCCGGGGGTACTTGTTCGGCAAGTCTTGCCTGGGCCGTTTTTAGAAGTGCCCTCACGGCCAATCGATTACCGAGCCCCATATTTTCTATATTGAATCACTTTAAAGCGCCAATGCAAACAACCGCAATGAAAAATGAGCTGAAATGCCGGCACAATAGCAACGCTGCCTCGGAAGACGAAGTATTGATGCCCATCAAAGCATAACTGTACCATCTCATTTGGGCAGCACCATTGTTTGAAAAAGCTCCCAACATTTTAGTGCTGCTTGTGCTTATGAAACCAAAGCCAGCCGTGCGCAGGCACCCTTCCTTATGGTGCAGGCAGGTTGTTGCAGGTGCCCATCACTACCAGGTTAAACCCAGGCTGTATGCTTATGGAAGCACCCCCATTGAGGCGTACACTTGCCACTGTAGCATTGGCTCCACTTAGCACACAGGGGTTGGGCGTACCGCTGTTTACAATCACATGTGTTACGTTTGTGGGCACCTTACCACGGCTCCAATTGGCAGGATTAAACCAATTGTTGTTGGCGGTTCCAGTCCATACATTGGCTTCCTGGGTTACTGTAGCTGCTGCTGTGTCTTTGCAGCCAATAGCGCTTACTGCATAAATGAGGTGTGTGCCTACGGGGGCTTGCGTGGGGTCGGCAATATTCCAAACAGCGCTGCCACCCTCAAATACAAAGTTGTTGATATTGTTAAGGTTGTATGTGTCAAACTCGCACCTCACAAAAACGGTTGTGTCTTTTCCAATAACGTATTTATAAATGGTAAACGGCATGCGACTGGCTTCGCCGGTGGTAGCCGGGTTAGTACTGTTGATGCGTACCCGGTAGGCAGATGAAGGCGGCGCGCCATTTTGCGGCAATGTTATTTGCAGTTGGCCGGTTAGCAAGGTAGTTGTTACATTTCCTATGTTTACCGGGTTTGCAAAACTGCCGGTAGCGTCAGACAACTGGGCTACAAACTGGTTGCCGCTGTTGAAGGCGCCGCTTGCCTGGTAGCCCAGGGTTATGGTGCCTTCGTTGCAGGCCCGCCCCACCACAAAGCTGTTTACAAGTGCAGAATTGCCCGACAGGTTATTTGCCAGGTTAACGTTCCACCGGTAATCCTGGCTCCACACCCCATTGGCATTGCGGGTACGCATGTACACATAATGGGCCCCAGCTGCCAGGTTGTTGATATTGACGGCGATGGGCTTGGCTGCCAAATCTTCGCCCGGAGTCAGTTGCACTTGTACGGCTTTGCCATAACCCGGATCGGAATCAATGTAGTATTCCATTTGAGAAACAGGGCTCACCGGGCCGGTAGTTGACGCCGTATGAGGTTTCAGAAAAAGCCACCTGTTATCCTGGCTCCACACACCATTGGCATCGAGGCTGCGCACACCAAATGTATGCACGCCTTCTTGCAAGGCTGTCAGGCCCAGGCTGATGGGTACCGCTGCTACATCAGCACCGGGCGTAATTGGTACATCTGTGGCATTTCCTTTGCCTGGGTCGGTATCCAGGTAATACTCCACCTTGGTAATGTTTGGAACGGCACCGGAGTTGCTGGTGGGGTATGGCTTCAGAAAAATCCACCGGTTATCGTAGCTCCACACACCATTGGCATCTTTGCTCCTTACACCCAGTACATGAACCCCCGGGTTCAGCGGTATCAGGCTTAAATTTATTACAGCATTGCCAATATCCTGACCGGGGGTTATAGTTATCGGCATACCATTGCCATAGCCCGGGTCTGTATCCACAAAATATTCAAGCCGCACTATGTGCGGTGCCGGGCCACTGCTATTTGACGAATAGGGTTTTAAAAAAACCCAGCGGTTATCGTGGCTCCAAATACCGTTTTCGTCGCGGCTGCGCACACCCACCACATGCACCCCTTCGGCAAGCGGGGCAAAGCTTATCGAAAAATTGGTAGTGATATTGGCAGCGGCGGCAGCCGGTACCAATGTAGCCAGCCCATAACCAGGATCGGTATCCACATAGTATTCTATGCGGTTAATTACCGGCTGGCCCCACGTTGTAATGCACGCGGCTACAAAAACTGTGGCTATCATCCAGCCCTCTCTCATAATGCGTTTTTTCATACCGGCAACATGATTGTGATAAATGGATACTGCTTTTTTGGGTATACCTATATGCAAGCTTGACGCCCATTTTCAAATCATCGGCATCAATTGTTACCACGGGTACTTACATTAATCTGAATGCTGCTGCCGGCAGGGTTGTTTCCATCGGGACTGCTGAGGCTGTAAATGGTGGGTATGGGTGGAATGGTACTGAGTTTGTAAGGATTAGGGCCTCCAAAAATACCTGCGTTTACAGAGCTGCCCGGCCTGTTGGCCACCAGGGCGGGGCTCCCGGCCTTTAGTACCCACCTGTCATCGGCACTACGGCTGCCAGTTGTAGGAAAGCCTTCAAAGATGCTGGAGGCATTGTTTGACTGCACATAAGTGTTGCCTGTACCCGCCCCTGTAAATGCACCCAGATTGTATCCGGCAAGCATTACATTATAATTAAAAATAGAATTGCCTGCATCGTTAAATGTGAAGTAGTTGTAGTTGCTTGCAGGATTAGCATCGGTAAAACTGGCAAAAACATTGTTTTGCAAAAGCATTGCTCCGCTGGCAAGGCCAATTTGGCTGGGAGAAGAATTTATTTCAGGGTCTGTTTCCACCGCACTATAACTCCAAAGGTTGTTCGATATAAGACCACTGTAAGTATTACCGGCGCTGAAATTTAGGTACCAAATAAAATTATTGCTGATGTTGAGGTTAGTAAAATTATAATTTGGAGCAGAATAGCCTGTTATATAAACCCGATAGTTTTCCAATATCTGCAGGTTGTTGTTTGTTTGAGGGGTGCTATAACCCAGGTAAACATATATATTTCGGTTTCGGCGGACCGTAATATCATTCGCCTCGCCTACATATATAGACCCCCCTAAAAAACCGGTAACAACAGATCCATTGCTGCCAGTCTGAAAATAAATGGTTCCCAGTGCGGAATTGCCTTCAAAAGCTTGCTGATTTGCGTTGCCTTTGGGTGCAGAAGTGGGATTGAGCCAGTTGCCATATCCAATGAGCACAAGCTTTTTGTTTATTGTGTAAGAGCTATTGGCATTGGCGCCCGGAAATACATATACGGTATCGCCACTTGCAGCAGCATCAATGGCCAGAGTAAGGGAGGTATAATCCACATTGGCAACCGGCGGGCCAAAAAAGCCTACCCGAAGTACTTTGGCAGAAGCCCCGGACATGAAGTAGAGTGTACATGCGGCGATAAGGAAAATTTGTTTCATGTTGTGAAGATTTGGTTGAACAAGGTAGATGGCAAGACGGAGCCATGCAAATTATATTACCAAAAAATTTTCGAAGTGCCAGGATTGCGTCACTATGTTTGAGAGCATTCATTTAGCAATACTTCGCAAGTACGCCTGTAGTAATTACTTGCCTGTTCCGGCGTATCGCCAATGCAAACCACGCCTAGCTTACCATATTGACTCAGGGCGCCAATCAGGTGAAACATTACGCCTTGTTGATCGGTGCCATCGTATTGCAGGTTGTGCACCATGGCTATATCAATAAGGTCGTGAGGGGTAAGACCTCTGAAGCAGTCTTCGCGCAGGTTATCGCTGCAGAAATAGAAGCGCTTCTGGCCGTTGGCAGTATTGTATAGCCCCGTCTCAGCATCGTACAGTCCATCGGTAAGAAAGGTGAGCATTAAAAAAGGATGCGTGGTACCCCCTTTTCGCAGGTTAATTTCTATAGCATAGTGCTTCCATTGGTCGCCCTCTTGCACGCTTATGAAATCTATTCCAAACCGGCCCAGCACGCCACGCTGGCGAAGCGCATCGCCCACCTTACGCCCCATTTTGCCAAGTTCGCCAGCATACTCGGGGTGGGCCGGAAAGTGGGCGCCTAAAAACACCTGGCCACCTTCGCCACCAAGCACCTGGTCGTGGGTGCTCACCACATCGCACTTACCAAGCGGATTGATGCGCAGTTGCACCGATGGTGATTCCTTTTTGTCACCTTCTATGAATTCCTCTACAATACCGCCCATTTGATGAAACTTGTTCATAAAGGCACTATATGTAAGATCTTGGGCTACGGGGGTAGTACGCACCCGCATGCCTATTTGAAGCTCGGCTGTGGCAGTATTTTCAGCATGCACACCTTCGTAATTGAACACGGCGTTTCCCTCGCCCGAAAACCCATCATTTATTTTAATAACCGCCCTGCGAAGGCCGGGGTTATTCTCCTTCAGCCGCATGAGGGCATCGGCAATTTCACTTTCTGTGTGTAAGTCCTCATAGCCGGCGGGTACATTCAGGCCACAGGCAGTGAATATTTTGCGACTATTGCTCTTATTGCCCAAATGAAACAGGTCGGGGTCGCAGCCATACACAGGCAAATGAAGCCGTACTGCCAGGGTACGCTCAAGTTCTGTAACATTAAAACATGCCATGTGCGCCAGGTGGCCATTGGGTATGCTTTGGCGTATGCGCTGCATTAGGCGCGGACGGGCCAGAATTTTTTCGGTGAGGCTTACCTGAGAGGAATCGAAACAACTTAGCAGGTGCAACCTTTGTCGGGCATGATAGCCTGTAATGCCCGGCAGCAGGTGCAGATAGTAGTCCACCACCACGGGGTCAATTGGTACACTGGTTACAAATACTACTTGCGTACGAGGCATACGCAGCAGCAGCAGCAGGCACAGCATACGCTCCTCGTAGTAGTTTACCCCTTCTATTTTTTGCAGTATTTCCTGGTCCAGCGTAAGGCTGGGAATAATGACCACCGTTTTGCCTGCCAACCGGTCGGGAAAAGCGTTTTCAAACTGGGCCACAAAATTGGCTTGCAAATGAGCGAATATCTCCTTTTCTTCCGGCGAACCGGGAGCGGGAATGCCTGCGCCAGCCATATACCTGAAGAGGGAAGCCTCAAAATCGTGAATCAGTTCGGACATGTAAGCTTATTGTAAATGCAGCCAAAGCCATAAAATAAAGGCATAATAACGGGTTACAATATGACAAATCTCACCCCTGCACCCTCAGCACAAAGTTTTTTCTTTGCTGCATGATGATCAAAAAAGCGGAATGGGTTTTTAACCTGGATGAACTGGACGATTTGGCTGCCTCGGTAGCCGTATTTCTTCCATCCAGTGGTGTAGTGGCCTTGCATGGGGCCATGGGTGCCGGCAAAACCACCCTTATTGCTGCCCTTTGCCGCCACTGGGGCGTGGCCGATGCAGTGGGCAGCCCCACTTTCAGTATCATAAATGAATACCGCGCTGCCAATGGCCGCACCATACTGCATATGGACTGGTACCGCCTGCGCGATGCAGAAGAAGCCCTGCAAGCGGGTGTGGAAGACGCCCTATATAGCGGTGCTTTGTGCCTGGTAGAATGGGCCGAAAAATATCCTGACCTGCTGCCCGCAAATACCCTGCACCTTCACATAGAACCTGTAAACTCTGGCTTGCGCAAGGTTCAAATACAAAAAACGCCCGAATTAATATAGTTTTGATTCTAAGCCTGTTGGTAGTAAATATATGCTGCAAAACCGGCAAGCAGGTATTTTCGGTAACCTTTTCAGATTTATCATTATAGCCAACGCACCATGTCAGCCACCAAACCAGTGATATCAGGTTCGTTTACCTACGAAACGCTCGAAGAAACACTTGATGTGAAAGCCCGCAATGCCGACCTGTTTATCGGCATACCTAAGGAAACCGCTTTTCAGGAAAACAGGGTGGGCCTGATACCCGAGGCTGTGGGGGTGCTGGTTGCCAATGGCCACGATGTATGGGTAGAAAGCAAGGCTGGTGAAGGCAGCGGCTACAGCGACCGCGAATACAGCGAAGCGGGTGCAAAAATTAAATACGAGCGCAAAGAAATTTACAACTGCGACATACTGGTAAAAAGCGCACCGGTGGTGGAAGAAGACCTGCCCGACCTGAAGATGAACCAGGTGATTATTTCGCCCATACACCTGAGCGTAATGAAGGCCGAAATACTGGAGCATATGATGGAAAAGAAGATTACCGCCATCAGCTTCGAAAACCTTAAAGATGATAGTGGCACTTACCCTATTGTGCGCAGTATGAGCGAAATAGCCGGCAGTGCGGCCATGCTTATTGCCGGCCATTACCTGGGCAATGCCAGCCGGGGCAAAGGCATCCTGCTGGGGGGCATTAGTGGTATACCGCCTACCAAGGTTATCATATTGGGCGCCGGCGTGGTGGGCGAGTTTGCAGCCCGTGCTGCCCTGGCCATGGGCAGCAGCGTAAAAGTGTTTGACAACAGCGTGTACCGCCTCAAGCGCCTGCAGGATACCATGGGACACCGTGTATGGACCAGCGTAATAGAACCCCGCATACTGGCCAAGCAGCTCAAAACCTGCGAAGTGGCCGTGGGCGCCCTTAGCAGCCAAAGCGGACGTACCCCCCTGGTGGTAAGCGAAGAAATGGTGAGCAATATGCGCACCGGCAGCGTCATCATCGATGTGGCCGTAGACCGGGGCGGGTGCTTTGAAACCAGCGAGATAACCACCCACGAGCAACCCACCTTTGTAAAGCACGGCGTTATTCACTACTGCGTGCCCAACATACCCAGCGGCTACAGCCGCACCGCCAGCCATGCCATCAGCAATGTGCTCATGCCACTGCTACTGAATGTTTCGGAAGGCGGCGGCCTCGACAGCTATGTATGGAACAACTTCAACATCCGCACTGGCCTTTATATGTTTAAAGGGGCCCTAACCAACTTCCACCTGAGCGAGCGCTTCGACCTGAAGTACACCGATTTGAATTTGCTGATGGCGAGTATGGGGTGAGATTCAGGCACGAAGGCATAGCCAATGTAGGTGATTTTTTGCATGTAATCAAATCGTTATGAGTTTATCGTGGCTTATTGGTTCGCTGCACGTACTTACGCTGGGTATTGGTTTTGGGGCGTGCTGGATGCGTGCCCGCATGCTGAGTACCGCAAAAAAACCAGGCGACCTGGGCGACGTATTCTTTGCCGATAACCTGTATGGCATAGCCATCCTGCTGTGGATAGGCACGGGCCTGTGGCGGGCCTTCGGGGGTTTGGAAAAAGGAACAGTCCACTACCTGCAAAGCACTGCCTTTTGGCTAAAAATGACTGCTTTTGGCCTGGTGTTCCTGCTGGAACTTTACCCCATGATAAAACTTTTTCGCTGGCGGATAGACCTGAAGAAGGGCCGGGAACCAGATGTGGCGCGCACAGCCCTTATGGCGAGGCTTACCTATGCCGAGTTGGCCGGGTTGGCAATCATGGTACTGTTGGCTACCGCCATGGCCCGGGGATATTAAGTTGTCACAGATTCTTTTTGCATATGGCAATATCTGCCTGCGATATCCATCAAAAGGAGGCATAATTAGACTAAAGGCTTCACCTAGAAAGAAGATGTTCTGCAATTGTATATCTGTGGCTATTTCAAAACAAGGCTAACCATTCAGAACCTAATGGTAATGCCCAAAAGTTCAGACTGCAAAGCGCCAATTGCCCTAGCAAATTCAACATAACTACCGGCTTCCAACTTGTATCCAATCGCTGCATTATCTGCCGGGTCAACAAGCCAGTATTCCTGTACACCACAACGCTCGTAAACATCTTTCTTAACCTGCAAATCATATTTGGCAGTAAAAGGTGACAGGATTTCTGCGACCAAATCAGGCGATCCATGAAGCCCGTCAGCTTCAATGAGATGCAGGTTTGCCTTACTTACAAAAATCAAGTCCGGCTGAAACACGTTCTTCCTGTCGAGGTAAACATCGTAAGGCGCCACACGCACTACACCCATTTGATGCTTCTTCACAAATTGGAACATTTCAGCACTTATTTCCATCAAAATGGATTGATGTTTTTCTAAAGGGGCAGGGCTCATAATCAACTCATTTTCAATCAACTGAGCAAGGGTGCCTTCTGGCAGGCTTTTGTATACCTCCATAATGGTGCGTGGTGGCAGTATAAATGTATCCATTATCATGCAGGCACAAGTTAGAAAAAATCCGCGATAGACCTTATTTGTAATCCTCCCGCACCGGGTTAAAGACATCCACCAGCCGGCAATCGGTCAGCGCGCTGCCGCCATGCTCGGCGTGGCCGGGTATGAGGCAGTACCAGCCGGGGGTGAGCACCTGTGTGTCGCCTTCAATGGTCATTTCAAAAGCGCCCTCAAGCACAAACGAATACTGCTCGTGCATGTGGCGGTGCAGCGGTATGCTGCTGCCAGCTTTTACCGTAATGAAATTGATGGTGTTGCTATTGGTATGAATGAGCTTGGACAAAAAGCCCGGAGCTATTTCCTTTTCGGGTATATGGTCAAAATTGCCAAACACGTGCTTGTTCATGCCCGCAAGTTAAGCAGGCTTATAATCGAGAATGCTGATGCGGTGATGGCAGAAGGAAATTTCGTCTTCGTCGTTGCTGGCTATCAACAGCAGGCGGTTGACGGCCAGTTCGGTTATCATTTGCCAGTACAAGGCAGCGCCCTGTACATCCAGGTTGGCAGTGGGCTCGTCCAGCAGCAGCACAGGCACATCGCTAAAAAAAGCCTGTGCCAGCTTGGCCCTTTGTTTCATGCCACTGCTAAAATGCCGAATTTGCTTATGCATTGCACCACCCAAACCAACGTAGGCGGCTATACGCTCGGTCGTCCAGCCATGCAGCATTTTTTTGAAGCTGAAATGAAACTGCAGAAATTCAACAAGGGTGAGTTCTTCTATCAACTCCAGGTATGGCGCGGCCATGGCCATAGAAGCAAAAGCGTGGTCAGGTTCCACAGGCTTGTTGTCAATTAGCCATGCCAGTTGCCCCTCGCTTTTGTCGGTACTGCCGGCCAGTACTTGCAGAAGGGTGCTTTTACCGCTGCCGTTGGGGCCGGTAAGGGCATAGCTTTTGCCGGCATCAAACTGGTATGTGAATCCCCTGAAAATCCACTGCCGGTTGTATCGCTTGCCTAAATGCTGTGCAGAAATTTCCATGTAATGAGCCGCCGCCGGATTGGATTTTACCAGTTATTCATCCAGGGCGCCTTTGGTAAAGCGCTTAATGATGCCCCTGCCACTTTCGCGGATAAAGGTTACTATTTCATCGCGCTCATCGTTTATGGGCAGTTCTTCTTCTATGAACTCCAGCGCCTGCGTGGTGTTCATGCCTTTGTTGTAAATGCAGCGGTACACATCCAATATCTGGTTGATTTGCTGGTTGGTAAAACCCCGGCGTTTGAGGCCAATGCTGTTTACCCCGGCATAGCTAAGCGGCGTGCGGCCTGCTTTTATGTATGGTGGTACATCTTTGCCCACCAGCGAGCCGCCGGCAATAAATGCATGCTGCCCAATGTGTACGTACTGGTGCACCGCGCTTACCCCACCAATCACAGCCCAGTCGCCCATTATTACGTGCCCGGCCATTTGGGTATTATTGCTCATAATGCAGTTGTTGCCTACAATGCAGTCGTGGGCTATGTGGCTATAGGCCATTATCAGGCAGTTGTTGCCCACCTTGGTTTTGCCACGGTCTACGGTACCCCGGTTGATGGTTACAAACTCGCGGATGGTGCAGTTGTCGCCTATTTCCACCAGGGTTTTTTCGCCGGCATACTTCAGATCCTGCGGTATGGCGGCAATAACCGCACCGGGAAAGATGCGGCAGTTTTTGCCTATGCGAGCCCCTTCCATAATGGTTACATTGCTGCCTATCCAGGTGCCTTCGCCAATGGTTACATTGCCATGCACTACGGTAAAGGGGTCAATCTTTACATTGTCGGCCAGGCGGGCATCGGGATGTATATACGCCAGTGGGTGAATCATAATCTGGCAAAAATGATTTAAAAACCAATACAATATCCGTTAAACCAATGCCCCGCACGGTTAGCCACACAGTTGCAAAAATCACAACCGGCTTATAATCAATCACTTAGCAGCCGCCTCAATTTTGTTGTGCGGCAAAGCCTTAAGACCGCTTTACCAGTTGAGCCACCAGTTCGGCCTCGGTAGCCACCTTGTTGCCAACGTACACGGTACCGCGCATGATGCATATACCTCTGCGTATGGGCTCTATCAGTTCCATTTTCAGCAACATGGTATCGCCGGGTCTTACCATGGCTTTAAACTTGCAGTTCTCAATTTTCAGAAAATAGGTATCGTATTGCCCCGGCGGCATCATATTAATGCACAGGATGCCACCCGTTTGAGCCAGCGCTTCTATTTGCAGTACACCGGGCATTACCGGGTTATTGGGAAAATGCCCCTGGAAAAACCATTCATTATAAGTTACATTCTTCAGCCCAACAATATGGTTATCGGATAGCTCAATAATCTTGTCTACCAGCAAAAATGGAAAGCGGTGGGGCAGCACTTTTTCCATTTGGGCCAGGTCGTAAATGGCCTGTTGGGTTGGGTTGTAGTTGGGTATACCGCGGGTTTGCTTATTCTTTTTAATGTAGGCTTTCACCATTTTGGCAAACTCCACGTTGGCGGCATGGCCGGGGCGGTGGGCAATAATATGGGCCTTTACGGGGTAGCCTATCAGCGCCAGATCGCCCACTACGTCGAGCAGTTTGTGCCGCGCCGGCTCGTTGGGGTAACGCAGTTCCAGGTTGTTGAGGTATCCCTCGCCCTGCACATGGATATCCTCGCGGTTAAAGGCTTTGCGCAGGCGGTTCATAGCCTCTTCGGTAATTGGCTTGTCTACCACTACAATAGCATTGTTAATGTCGCCGCCCTTAATCAGGTTGTTTTCAAGCAGCATTTCAAGCTCGTGCAAAAACACAAATGTTCGGCAGGGGGCAATTTCACTTTTGAAATGGCGTACCTGCTTTAGTTGCGCATGTTGTGTGCCCAGTACGGGGCTGTTGAAGTCGATGAGGGTGGTTATTTTGTATTCGGTAGAAGGAAGTGCAGTTATTTCCACCCTTCTGCCTTCGTTGATATAGGAAATGTTTTCGCCTATGGTGTACCACTGCTTGGCAGCATCCTGCTCCACCACTCCGGCTTCCTCAATAAGTTCTATAAACGGGGCGCTGCTGCCATCTATAATAGGCACTTCGGGGCCATTGATTTCTATATGGCAGTTATCCACCCCCATACCCACCAGGGCGGCCAGTATATGTTCTACAGTGCTCACTTTGCCGCCATTGGCCTCCAGGGTAGTTCCGCGGCTGGTATCTGTTACCAGGTCGCAGTCGGCCTTTATTACCGGTTGGTTGGGCAGGTCTATACGCTGAAACTGAAACCCGTAGCCCGGCTGCGCAGGCTTCAGGGTCATATGGGTAAAAACGCCCGTATGCAGCCCGGTACCGTCTATACTAACGGCGGTACCCAGGGTATGCTGCTTGTCGGGGTTAAAGTTATTTTCCATGCTGTTGTGTTTGACTGGCGGCAAATTTAGCCTAATTGGGGAAAGTGGGTAGGCTGGTTGATAGGCCTACCCTTTTGAAAATGCAAACCATACTGCAGCATGGCCATCGGTTGCCTGGGCCGGCGCTCCCTTGTCTCCGATAGGGACGGCCGCTCTAGTGTCTCCGCCAGGGTCACGGGAGTTTTCGTGCCCTATTTCCCACCGTGTCCGGCAGCGGGTAGAAGTAAGACCTACGCTAACCGATGGGCATATTGGCTCTGGTAGGCTTTTGGAGCCGAGACACGGCTTGAGCGGCCGCTCACGTATCCCTTTTATAACATCTATTAATCCACAAACAAATCAGTATAAAAATTGGTATTGCCCGGCACGTAGGCATAGCCACTCAGGTCGGTAATGCCTTCGGCGGCAAGCACCTCTTCGTCAATAAAGAAGTTGCCCGTGCAGGTATCGGAGGGCTTTTGAAGAATGTGCCATGCGGCATCGGCAATGATGTCTGTAGTGCGGCTCATTTTCATCAGCATTTCGCCGCCCAGCAGGTTGTTTACAGCGGCTGTGGCTATGGTGGTACGCGGCCACAAGGCGTTGGCAGCTATGCGGTAGGGTTTCAGTTCCGCGCTTAGCCCGTAGGCAATCATGCTCATATTGAACTTGCTCATGGTATAGGCCAGGTGGCCGGCAAACCATTTGGGCTTGAGGCTAATAGGTGGACTGAGGTTGAGGATATGCGCGTTGGTGCCTTTTTTGAGGTATGGTATGGCTGCCTGGCACAAAAAGAAAGTGCCACGTACGTTGATGTCGTGCATCAGGTCGTAGCGCTTGGGTTCGGTCTTTTCGGTAGGCAGTACATTAATAGCGCTGGCGTTGTTAATCAGGATATCTATACCGCCAAAATGGCTTGCTGCCTGTTCCATGGCGGCCTTGCTGGCGGCTTCATCGCGTATGTCAAGCTGTATGGGCAGAGCCTTACCGCCTGCCTTTTCCACCTCTTCGGCTGCGCTAAAAATGGTGCCTCCCAGGCGCGGATCTTCGGTTACGCTTTTAGCGGCTATTACAATGTTGGCGCCGCTTTGGGCAAGCTTCAGCGCTATGGCCTTACCAATACCCCTGCTGGCGCCGGTAATGAAGGCTGTTTTGTTTTGAAATGGCATGCAAAAATTTTATTGGCGATAAAAATAAGGGGGCAAGGGCATTAGCGTAACTTAAATCAGAAGTCTGCTTTAACCACGAAAAAGAAAGGCCTCAAACTCATTAAAATATTTGTGCAAACCGGGGTACTTTTGGCGAAAAATATTAAGCCTATGGCTTATTCGTCAGCCATTCCCAGTAATTGTTTTTGTGAATTACCTGGGTTTCAACTGGCTTGTAGGCGTCCAAAAAAGTTTTGGCGAACCTGCTCTTTGCCTGCGGATTCCACTTGAATTTAAAGGCGCTAAGCATGCTATCGGCTTCTTCTATGTAATCTATCTCCTGCTGCGTCACGGTGCGCCAAAAGTATCGGTTGCAGTAGCGTTTCGTATATGAGGTAAACTTCAGGCGTTCGCTCATCAGGAAGTTTTCCCATAGCTGCCCCACGTCGGTGCGCACGGCAAGCGGTGCAAAACTGTTGAGCAGCGCGTTGCGTATGCCATTGTCGTAGAAGAACACTTTGCGCCCCCGGCCAATTTCTTTGCGCAAGTTGCGGCTAAAGGAAGGCAAGGTGAAGATGAGGTAGGTCTGCTCCAGCAAGCGGATGTATGCATCTACCGTTTTTACATCGGCACCGGTAAGGCGGCTCAGTTCGTTCAGCGAAACTTCGCTGCCGATTTGCAAGGCAAGGGCCTTCACCAGCTTTTCCAGCAGGGCCGGCTTGCGGATGACGCCGGTAGCCAGGATATCTTTGTACAAATAACTCTGCACAATATTGGCCAGAATAGTACGGGCTTCGGCCTGCTTCACTACCACCTCGGGATAGCTTCCGTATATCAGCCTGTTTTCCAATTGCCTGTTTACCTCCAGCAGGTTGGTTTGAGCCAGCAGTTCGGCAGTACTTATCGGATACAACTCAAAGGTCCATTTGCGCCCGGTAAGCGATTCGTAGGTATTGTTGGCCAACTCCAGCGCCGAAGAACCAGTAACAATAAACTGGTAACCAAGCGCTTTGTCAATCATGATCTTGAGCGTGAGGCCGGCATTTTCCATCAGTTGGGCCTCATCTATCATAATTACCTTGTGCGTGCCGAAGGAGGCCAGCAAGGCTGAGGTATTTTCCGGTTTCCATATTTCCCGTACGGCAGGCTCGTCGGCGCTGAAATAGAGGTAGGGCTGCTGCAGTTGCTCGCCCAGTTGCCGCAGCAGCGATGTTTTGCCCAACCGCCGCGCACCCAGCAGTATGATCGCCTTTTTGAAGTCTATACGAGATTGAATTTCAAGTATTTGCGCACGATTTATCATTTTCAGGCATTGTATTCCATAAATATACTATTCTTTATGGATTACGATCCTCAAAATTGCTAAAAGTGTTTTAATAAACTAAAAATCAATCCGTTGCACGATAGAATTTGTGCCAATATTGCTAGATTCCAGATAAATTTCCAGGTTAGCGCACATCGGTACCAAGTAAAGTTGATGATATTGCTGGTTGGAAAAAAGGCACAGGCCAATGGATGACCTGTGCCTGGGAGTAGAATTAGGGTTAGAAATGGTTAATACGTGGGACAAACAAGAAAATACGCTGTTCTATGGCTATTGGATTCAATCGGTAAGCCTCTTCACTGTGGTAAACAAAGGAAATCATTTGTGAAAGCCGTTGGGCTTTTTCCACTTCGTTCATTGCACTTGCCCGGTCCAGTACCTTTAACGTTGCCAATGCCTGTGAAACGATGCTAACCCCCGCCATCCGGCAAAAAATTGAGGCTCGCTTTGGGCAGTCAATCCGGTACTCCAAAGACTGTGAGGCGCTGGCCCGCAGTATCAACAAGGTGTGCCCGCAGCAGGTGAGCACCACCACCCTGAAGCGGCTGTTTGGCTTTGCCCATGGCGTAGCACAGCCCCGGCGCTTTACGCTCGATAGTATGGCCATCTACATAGGCTACCCCAATTGGGAAAGCCTGCTGCACAGCGCCGACAACGAAGGCAACAATGCACTGGCTGCCCCGGTGGCCTACCGGCAGCACGATGCCGTAGCACAGGATATTTACCAACTGCACCAGCAGTTATCCATTACCCAAGCCACCCAAAGCATTGATGTGGCCCGCGTGGAAGCGCTGGCGGCGGAGTTTGGCCGCCACCCCGCCTTTATACCCTTTGTTACCGAACTAATCAGCATTGCAGGCAGGCTGGGCCATACTGCTTTCCTGGAACGGGTGTATTCGCTTCCCGGCCTGTTCGACTCG
>Ga0114939_10000393_pt1 | contig 36887 bp, 28 predicted proteins | sample AshMeaCrysSpring_FD_87196 | JGI IMG/M metagenome (GOLD analysis project Ga0114939, IMG submission 87196) | Groundwater microbial communities from Big Spring, Nevada to study Microbial Dark Matter (Phase II) - Ash Meadows Crystal Spring | ecosystem: Environmental > Aquatic > Deep subsurface >...
CAACAGTTTGCAAAATTAATAATCTGAGCAGATCTACAAAATCGATAACTAATATAGTTCTATTCTCGCAAATAAATACAGATATGTTGTGATTTCAGTCCTTGACAATCCAGGAAAAATGTATCTTTTTATTCTCTGTATCAGTATATACGTAATTTCTGAAGCTAGCACAAATATTTATTTAATTTATTTATAGAAATGATGAATACTCTGACATAACGAGGTCATCTTATGATATAAATGAAAGCTATAGCTTTAGTCAGCCCGATCTTAAACCATTCTCTGGTCTAGGGTGTTGTAAATCATTATTTTTTGCTCATGATCACAACTGACTCCAAAAACTGGCTGCAAGAAAGCCGTTATAGTAGTCGGGGGAGTGCATACTTATTTGCACCCAAAGTCAACTTGAATGTCATGGCTGAAGTGGGAGAAGTTCCCCCCTGATATTTTGGTATATGGGTAGAGATACCAAGCAACAGCAATAATTACATTATTTGAGCAACAAAGTTTTACTTTTTTGATGTGAAAGTAAAACCATAGGTAATTATAGCTAAAACAGCTTTTTCAATCAGTTCTTAATAAAAACAATAGCGGCTAACCAGCCTGTAGCTGTAAATGCAAATCAGCACGACTGCTGTCAGCTGATCAGGACTGTAAATAGAACATCTCTAGTTGAGTAGCATCTAGAGATAAATAATTACCGCGTTTTGGTTTACCTAGTAAAACCATCATAGTTTCATTAGTTGTTAGCAGCTTTCATAACTGTTTAATAACAATTACATGTAGGTCTTTGATAATTTCTGCATTCAAATACCTAAATAACCTTGTGAAACCTCAAATTTGTCAAACAATTACAACCCAATCATTAGTTATGGAAAAAAATTTAGCTGCCGATTACATCAGCACCAATCCTCAACAATCTTCCGTCTCCAAATGGCAATCACTGTTAGCATTTATCTTAGTTTTTTTAGTAGGGAATATTCCTATTAGAGCTATAGGTGGAAGGCTAAGAAATATCCTATATAGAGCCATCTTTCACCGCATAGGTAGTTCAGTTTATATTCAGAATGATGTAGAATTTAAAGGTGTTTCTGCGATTGAAATTGGTAATGGAGTCGAAATATTACGCGGGACTCGCATCTATGCACATGGACACCCAAATAATCGAATTTATTTAGGAGACGGAGTGCGGTTACAACAGGGTGTTGATATCAGAGGTCTAATAGACACTTATCTCCAGATTGATGAAGGTACATATATTGGTCAATACGTCTGTATTGCTGGTTATGGAGATATCAAAATAGGTAAAGACTGCTTGATTGCATCCCACTGTACATTAATTGCTAGTAATCACAATTATGCAGACCCGACCCGGAAGATTATAGACCAGGGAGTGACCTCTAAGGGGATAGTAATTGAAGATGACTGTTGGTTAGGAAATGGGGTAACAGTAGTAGATGGAGTCACCATTGGTAAAGGGAGTGTCATCGGTGCTGGTGCTGTTGTTACCAAAGACATACCCCCCTACTCAGTTGCTGTCGGTGTCCCAGCACGAGTCATCAAAAGTCGCAATGGTAAAGAATTGATGACTCATCGCAAATGAGGATTGATAAGACTTACGCAAAGGTCACAAAAAATCTTGTTTTGTAGTCAGCACAGACAGTGCTTATTTTGAGTACACGCATTCCTGACTACGACCTTAAAAAAGTATCCCAATTGCGTAAGTCTTCTGTTGATTTTATCTATCAATCAACTGAAAAACCAGCAACCCGGTTTATGGGAAAAGCCGGGTTGATCTTGCAGTGTGTTTTACGTTCAATGATGTCCAGTTTCCACAATCAAGATAAAAGTGCATCCAATGAATAACGTACAACTGACTGCAATTATCATTTATGTCCTGATAACTTGTTATTTTGGGATTAATTGGTTAAGATTTTCTCGGCGTAAACTCTATTCTTCCCCAGAGGAAACATTTTTAGCCTTGATAATTTTTCTAATAACAACTCTGTTGTGGCCTTTTGCAATTCCTGTTTATTGTTGGCAAATTATCAAAACGAAAGTTCTTCAAGATGTGCCAAATATACCTGCAAAATATTCCCAATATGAGGGTAAAAATTATCCTTTAGCGTCGCCCAAAGCATCGAAATCATCACACCTATAGCTCAATACGGTTCACTTAAGGCTAAAAACTAATCTTGGTGTAGGTGTAGCTTGGGTTGAGGAACGAAACCCAACATCATCAAGATCAGAATTTAGCAGCAAAAAGGGCAGATAATCAACCTGCCCTTCTATCCAAATTGATTGATAATTAACGATTTAATTCCCTATTTCAGGGGCACTCAAAGATACCATAGCAGGTACCTGTTTCTGCTGCGCTAATGTCGGTACGGCTGACCGTAACCTTGCAGTTAACTGCACAGTTGTAGCATCGTACACCTGAGTTAACACCTTGGGATAGAAACCAATGCCGATAATCGGCACCAACAGACAAGCAATAATAAACACCTCACGGGGTTCCGCATCTATTAAAGCTTGGTGGGAAACTAGTTCCTTGTTCTCTTCACCGTAGAAGATTTCCCGCAACATCGATAGCAGATAAATAGGAGTTAAAATTACACCCACTGCCATCAGTAATACTACGATGATTTTAAAGGTGAAGTTATAGGCATCGCTGGTAGCAAAGCCAACAAATACCATTAACTCTGCCACAAAACCACTCATTCCCGGTAATGCCAAAGAAGCTAAGGAACAAGTAGTCCACATAGCGAACATCTTCCGCATTTTTTGCCCAACACCACCCATTTCATCCAGCATCAGGGTGTGAGTCCGGTCATAAGTCGCTCCCACCAGGAAGAACAAACTCGCCCCAATCAACCCGTGGGACACCATTTGCAGCATTGCCCCATTCAAACCCAAGTCGGTGAAACAAGCAATCCCAATGGTGACAAAACCCATATGGGAAATCGACGAGTAAGCAATCTTGCGTTTCAAGTTGCGTTGAGCAAAAGATGTCAGGGCAGCATAGATAATATTTACCACCCCCAACATAACCAACACCGGGGCAAAATAAGCGTGAGCATCCGGTAGCATCCCTGCATTCATCCGAATCAAGGCGTAACCACCCATTTTCAGCAGAATACCCGCCAGCAACATATGCACTGGTGCGGTCGCTTCACCGTGAGCATCGGGTAGCCAGGTATGTAAGGGGAAAATCGGTAACTTGACGCCGTAAGCAATCAAGAAGGCACCATACATCCACAACTGGAAATTCAGGGCATAGTCCTTAGCAGCGAGCGATCGCATATCAAACGTCACGGTATCGCCGTAGAACGCCATATTTAAGGCCGCCACCAAGATAAACAGCGACCCACCAGCAGTGTACAAAATAAACTTAGTCGCCGCGTATTGCCGCTTCTTACCACCCCAAATCGCCAGTAGCAGGTACACCGGAATCAACTCAAGTTCCCATACCAGGAAAAATAACAGCATATCCTGGACAGCGAACACTGCAATCTGACCGCCATACATTGCCAGCATCAAAAAATAAAACAACCTGGGTTTGAGAGTAACTGGCCAGGCTGCTAACATTGCCAGGGTTGTAATGAAACCAGTCAGGATGATTAACGGCATAGACAAGCCATCAGCCCCAACAGACCATTTCAAATCCAGTTGCGGCACCCAGGCATAACTTTCGACTAGCTGCAACTCTGGGTTGTTAAAGTCGAACCCGGTATAAAATGCGTAAACAATCAGTGCAAAGTCAATCAACCCCACAATTAGGGCGAACCAGCGCACAGTTTTGCCATCTTTATCTGGCAGTATGGGCACTAGTAGCGACGCCGCTATCGGTAACAGAATAATCGTCGTCAGCCAGGGAAAATTAGCTGTGTTCATGAAGTTTTGTAATCAAAGTAACGTTTTGGCTATAGGCTACTAGCTATTTCCTATCAATTTTTAGCGTTTGTATAGTCTGCTATTGGTTGATTTAACAAAAATAAAAGGAATAAGGCTGCAAATGTCAATTTTCTTTGCAACCTTCTTGATAAATATTTACAGAGGAATGGGGCACACACTGATATCACGGATACACAGATGATGGAGGGTAATGGGTAATTGCTCATGGGGCACACACTGATATCACGGATACACAGATGATGGAGGGTAATGGGTAATTGCTCATGGGTAAGACATGAATTTCCCAATGCCCCATGCCCAATCCCCCATGCCCTAATTCCTAAGTCACACCGAAAACAATTGCTAATGCCAACACAGCCCCAAATACAATCAAGGCGTAGAATTGGGCACGACCGTTTTCTATGTACTTCAGACCTTCACCGCTGATCAGGGTGAACAAGCCTGTGAGGTTAACAGCACCATCCACGACGCGGAAATCAACTTCCATAACTTGTCGAGCTAGACGCCGTAAACCGATGACGAAGACATTGTAGTAAATGTCGTCAAAGTACCACTTGTTGAGGGATAGCTTGTACAGTGCCGGATATTTAGCGGCAATAGCAGCCGGGTCAATCTGCCGCTGCAAGTACATCAGAGAAGCTAAGGTAATCCCAATCAGAGAAATACCAACAGAAGCCCCAGCCATGATGTAAAACTCTGTGGGGTCAAATTCAGCGGCTTTCTCAGCAATTTCCAGGGCAGTTTCCCCTGGTGCAAAGATAAACTCTTCAAAGTAATTAGCAAAGGGAGTACCCACTAACCCAATTAACATCGAAGGCACCGCCAGCACTGCCAAAGGCAGAGTCATTGTCCAAGGTGACTCGTGGGGTTCGCTGCTGTGGTGATGGTCGTCGTGGCTATGGTCATCACCGTGGGTTGCTTCCAATTCACCCTTGGTCATAGCACCAGGACCAAAGGCTGGGGCTGGTTCTAAAATCAGGGGTACCCCTGCAGCAGCGGCAGCTTTTAATTTGGAGCGCATTTCCATATCTTCGCCCCGGAATCCACCTTCAAAGGTGGAGAAATACATCCGGAACATGTAGAAAGCGGTAATCCCAGCAGTCAGCCAGCCGACAGCCCAGAGAACGGGGTTAGCAGCAAAAGCCGCGCCCAGGATTTCGTCTTTTGACCAGAAACCGGCAAAGGGAGGCATCCCAGAGATTGCCAAGCAACCAATCAAGAAGGTAATCGAAGTGACCGGCATGTATTTCCGCAGTCCGCCCATAAGGCGCATATCCTGCGCTAATGCTGGGTCGTGACCGACCACCCCTTCCATACCGTGGATAACGGAACCGGAACCCAAGAACAGCATCGCCTTAAAATAGGCGTGGGTCATCAGGTGGAACAAACCAGCGGTGTAAGCACCTACTCCCATCGCCATAATCATGTAGCCGAGTTGGGAGATGGTGGAGTAAGCCAAGCCTTTTTTGATGTCGTTTTGGGTGATAGCGATAGTCGCTCCCAAAAACGCCGTTAATGCCCCGGTATAGGCAATCACATTCATTACTGACGGGATATCCTCAAATACCGGGTACATCCGGGCAACTAAGAATACACCCGCTGCCACCATCGTGGCGGCGTGAATCAAGGCAGAGATGGGTGTGGGACCTTCCATCGCGTCCGGTAGCCAGACATGGAGGGGGAACTGCGCTGATTTAGCGACTGGACCCAAAAAGACCAAAATAGCAAACAAAATGGCGAGGAGATTGCTCAAAGAGCCTGTGGCGACTAATTCTGAGAGGCGATCGCCAATGACATCAAACTCAAAGCTACCTGTTGCCCAGAACAGACCCAAAATCCCCAACAGCAGACCAAAGTCACCAACGCGGTTGGTGACAAAAGCTTTTTGACAAGCATCTGCCGCTGGCTTGCGGTCGTACCAGAAGCCGACCAGCAGGTAGGAACACATCCCTACCAGTTCCCAGAAAATATAAATTTGTACCAAGTTAGGGCTAACTACCAGACCCAACATGGAGGCGCTAAACAAGCTGAGATAGGCATAAAAGCGTACATAACCAGGGTCGTGAGCCATGTAGCCATCGGTGTACACCATCACCAAGAAAGCGACCGTAGTCACCACCACCAACATCAGAGATGTCAAGTGGTCGATGGTGAAACCCATATTCAGGTGAAAATTACCCGCCGCCGCCCATTCTAGGCTATAGTTATAAGCCTCATGTCCTTGAATCTGACTCCAGAGGATAGCAAAGGACATTGCCATTGCAACACCTAGAAAGGTAATAATCAAGATGGCGTTCGCCTGTCGCAGGCGGTTCGTCACCTGATTAAAAGATATTAAGCCCAGACCCACCAGCATTGCCCCGACTAGGGGTAAAACCGGGATTAACCAGGCATATTGATAGATTGCTTCCATCACTGACGCCTACTTTGCGTTTATAAATCGACTTTCGTAACTGTTAACAATTGTGACACACACTTTCTTCCATAAATTACCCCACCCGTTGTCACACAAGTGGGGGAATTAAACTTGGCTTTAGATTTGCTGACTTAAGCTCCTAGCTACTCCCTATTACCTTCAGGCTGAGCGACACTCCAAATCTGCTGTTCGCAGGTTGGAATAGGTCTTTGTCTGGTGGGTGTAGGTGAGTTGGATTTCTAAGAGCGCTTGACGCAGATCATCCCGTCCCCGAAAACGATCTAGGCGTTGTCGGACAATGCCATTTTCCATCAGCAGTAAAGTGGGCAATGTCTTTAGTCGGTAAGTGTTAGATAACTTAAAATTGTCATCAGCATTCACACCAACTAATTTGATTTGCTCACCACAATTGGCTTGAAATTGTAATAATAGCGGCTGAATGACGCGGCACAAACCACACCAAGGCGCACCAAAATTCACTAATACGGGAATGGGGGATTCTAAAACTTCTTGTTGAAATGTCTGTTCGTTAACCGACAACACCATGATGCCTCTAGATTTATAAGGGTTTGATATCAAATTAGCTATCAGCGCTCAGTGGTTAGCGATCAGCAAGACTGAGGGTGTGTATAGTCCCCGTCCTTAAGGACGGGGTATTAGGAGAAGCGCACTATCGCCCTATGTACTTTTTGAATACACCCAGTGACTGTTCAGGGCTAACCGTTGACTCTCGATTGCTGATCGCTATTTTGAATCATGCTACATCGATTCGGGATCAATTGATTCATTATTCAGGCATCATCAGCAATTATTTATTAGTAATTAGTCTCAAGATACCCCCTAGGAATGGGTAATGGCTAATGGGGAGAATAACCAATGCCCAATGCCCAATCCCCCATGCCCAATCCCAGGTGCCCCATTACCAATTCACATGACTAGTTGCTTGCATCAGCAGGGGATGCGCCCACCATAATAGTAGGATAAACCCTGTGACACCCAGGTAGGCGGGGCGGAGAAATTCTTGCCATTCTAGGGACTGGCGTCCGTCGAGAACTGCTAAAAATGGAATAATGGAGGTGCGCTGTTTCACCTGGACAAAGGCTTCACCGTAACGATATCCTAGACGGCGATCGCCATGCCACACTCCAAACAAGTGGTGCAGCACTAAACCAAGGGAAGTGACGAGGGTAAAACTAGTCCCCAGCCATAAAGTATGGGCGATACACCAAATTACCTGTCCTACCATTTGCGGATGGCGACTAATGCGAATAATTCCTGTTTCATAAAGGTGAACTTCTGGTTTAGCGATCGCGGCAATTTCCAGAAGATTGAACGTAGCCGGATACAAAAAGAAAAACGAAATAGCTGAAAGTACCCAGACGATGGTCTTGACTCCCGGTACACCTTGCACCTGCCATAATTGCAAACCATCATAGCGGTGGTTAAAAAAGTAGATAATCAGTACCACAGCCAAAGGCAAACTAACTAAGGCAAAAACTATGCGATACAGTCGCGGTCCGATGAATTTTTCTGCCCAAGGACGCAATGCAGCACCCCCACTGTGGGCGATGGCAAAAGTTAACAACAGACCCAGCATCACAAAGTGGCTGTTGGTCAACCAACTAGGAATCATCATATAGATAGATGAAATAATTTAACAAAACTTCATTGCTGTACCACCAATATCACAAAGTATTCAAAAGAAGACTTTAATCAGAATCTTGTGTTAGTGTCGATTTCGAGTCAAGCTGACCTTATTACCAGACCAGGCAACAAATCACCGCGCTCAATTACTGCGGTTCGCTTGTTGCCATGTTCGCTCCTTTCTTGTTTGTGGGTTTAGCCGTATGTCTGACCTTCCTTTCACTTTAGATCAGTTACGTATTCTGAAAGCAATCGCCGCAGAAGGGAGCTTCAAGCGCGCTGCTGACAGTCTGTACGTATCTCAACCAGCCGTTAGTTTGCAAGTGCAAAACCTAGAACGGCAGCTGGATGTTCCTTTATTTGACCGTGGGGGACGAAGAGCGCAATTAACTGAAGCTGGGTATCTGCTTTTGAGCTACGGTGAAAAAATCCTCAGCCTTTGTCAGGAAACCTGTCGAGCAATTGAGGATTTGCAAAATCTCCAAGGTGGGACGCTGATTGTCGGTGCTTCTCAAACTACCGGCACCTATCTACTGCCACGGATGATTGGTATGTTTCGCCAAAAATATGCCGATGTTGCGGTACAATTGCATGTTCACTCCACCCGACGAACTGCTTGGAGTGTGGCAAATGGACAGGTAGACCTGGCGATCATTGGCGGCGAAATTCCTGCAGAACTCCAGGAATCTTTGCAAATTATCCCCTACGCTGAAGATGAATTGGCACTGATTTTACCAGTGTTCCATCCCTTCGCCAAATTAGAGACAATTCAAAAAGAAGACCTATATAAGCTGCAATTCATTGCTCTTGATTCCCAATCAACTATCCGGAAGGTGATTGACCAAGTGCTGACACGCTGCGAACTCGATACCAGGCGTTTTAAAGTAGAAATGGAACTCAATTCCATAGAAGCTATTAAAAACGCTGTCCAATCTGGCTTGGGTGCTGCCTTTGTCTCTACTTCGGCGATTAGCAAAGAATTACAAATGGGTGTTTTGCACTCTTCCCCGATTGATGGGGTTGTGGTCAAGCGGATGCTGTGGCTGATATATAACCCTAACCGTTATCGCTCCAAAGCAGCAGAAGCCTTTAGTCGAGAAATTTTACCCCAATTTGCTACTCCAGAATGGAACAAAGATTGGTTAAATGCGTCCCCGACCAATGTTCCATTAACTACCCTGGAACCAGCAACACCCAACTCTGCGGAAGGTTAAAATTTGGTCAGGAGTCAGCGGTCAGCAGGAGGTAGTGCGGTACGGGGGTCTCCCCCGTGGTAGCAACTGCCGTTCAAGAGTCAACAGTCAATTATCCTAGGCTTTTGACTAATGACTAATGACTAATGACTAATGACTAACCACGAATATGAAAGTTTATTGCACTCGTCCCCGCTGTCCCAGACCAGAAAACCATTTTGCGGATTTAGATGATACCGAGACACTGACAGAAATCCAGCAAAAATACTGCACTACCTGTGGAATGCCATTAATTCTCAGCGGACGCTATTTAACAATTAAACTGCTGGGAAGGGGAGGATTTGGGGCAGCATTTTTAGCACGCGATCGCTATACTCCTAGTATGCGTCAGTGCGTAGTTAAGCAGTTCCAACCAGCGGGAGATTTAACCGCAACTCAACTAGCAACCGCGCAAAAGCTATTTGAAAGAGAAGCAGTAGTTCTGGAAGAACTCGGTAGCCAACATGACCAAATTCCTGACTTGTTTGCTTTCTTTGCACTGACAACTCCCAGCTTGCAACCAGGACAGCAAGAGAAGTTCTTCTATCTAGTCCAGGAATTCATCGATGGAGAAAATCTGGAGGAGGAATTAGCTCAAAAAGGTAATTTCTCTGAATCAGAAGTGTTAGAAATGCTCTATAGTATCCTCCCCGTACTCCGGTTTGTTCACGAAAATGGCACAATCCACCGGGATATTAAGCCATCTAACATCATGCGTCGTCGAGATGGCAAGTTGTTTTTGCTGGATTTTGGTGCAGTTAAACAAGTGACAAATGTTGCATCAGGGGGACCAGCGGGACCTTCGACAGGCATCTATTCTATGGGATTTGCACCGCCAGAGCAAATGTCTGGTGGTCAAGTCTTTCCAGCTACTGATTTGTACGCTTTGGCTGTGACAGCATTGATTTTACTCACCGGGACAGACCCCAGCGAGTTGTTTGATGTCTACAACAACCGTTGGAATTGGCGATCGCACGTACCCAATGTCAGTTCCTCTCTAGCTGATATCTTGGATAAAATGCTCCTGTCAGCACCCAATCAACGCTTTCAGTCAGCCCAGTCCGTTCTAGAAGCCCTGGAAGCTATCGGAAAACCACAGGTTGTTCCCCCTACCAAAGTACCACCTAAGCCACAGCCAGCCCCACCCCCAGCACCCGTAACAGCACAACATCAGCCATCACCACCAGTAGTCCAACCACCACCGATTACTCCTGTAGTCAATCAACCAGCATTTTCGACACTGGAATTGTTAGGTGGAGCAGCATTTAGTGGATTTGAAGCTGGTTTGATTGCTATTGCTCTCTATAGTCTTGTACCATCACCGATTGCAGCTTTAGCTATTTCTGGGGTGATTTTAACTGTGTTAATATTTGCCCAAAACCGCCGCTGGATTGAAAAAATTGATTTGCTAATTATTGCCACCATCACATTAGCCATTGTCTTGTTCTTCCTCCGGAATCAGATGATGCAAGTTGTAGTTTTGGCGGTTGCTGGTGGGTTAGTAGCTGTTGCACTCACCGCTTTGTTTCGTCTGATTTACAAATTGTTATCTTTGTTGATGGGGTAAGGAAGTAGTCCCCGTCCTTAAGGACCGGGAGTTAATTTGTCGGCTGACATACGGAATTAGCCGTAACAAAGTTGTATCTATATTACATCCGGTCATCAGGGTAGATGTATCCGGTGATATCTGCTCAAACAGGACAATTTCCTCTTTGAGTAGATATTGATTGTCTTCCCGCATCATATGTTCAGCAATCCTCAGTAGATTGTGAACAATTGTTTGTAGACACACTGCAGTATTGCAGGTTCTACGACAGGTTATCTGTTCATCACCTAGCTGAGATAACTGTAGTCGTCCGCATCAAGAACTTTAAGTTTTATTTAGGAGAAACTTATACCACGTCATTATGGAAATATTAGGAGCATAAACTGATAGAAAACACGAGGTTTGTTAGACTAAAAATAACCACTGAATTCTGGATGAGCGTCCGTTAAATTTTCCTAAAAATTACTAAATTACGCTACTTATCATGCTCAGGGTTTACTAACTTTTCTTAATATTCGGTTTTAGCAAGTACTTAACTGTCATCGCATGTGTTAATCACCACAATCATAATTTTTTGTCAACTAATCGTTAAAATTCGCTAACTTTGGCAGCTAAAAATTTAACTCTTAAGCACAAGTAACGGAGAAAAAAAAGGTTGAGATAATTTTTTCATCATTCATAAAAGTGAAAAAAATTGAGCTTCGCAATTAATTATCAGTGGAGTTGGAAAAAGATAAATCGCCTATGTCTCAAACCAATAAAAACGAAACCATAGTTCTCTTGTTAGCGATTTTAATCTCATTAGGATTAATCGGTGGGGTGGCTTTTTGGATTGTTAATCATTTTTTTACTCCTCAGAAATCAGCGGAAATTTCCCTGAATAATATCTCACCAACCGAACGATTGAGTCTCGGCGAAACCAGATTAATGCCCGGAGATATTTCCCCAGTTAAAAAAGCAGGTATAGCAGCTTTTGCCGATAAAAAATACAAAGAAGCGGTGGCAAATCTAGAAGCTGCTTTACGTTTAAAACGCAACGACCCAGAGGCACTAATCTTTTTGAATAATGCCAAAATTGGCGATAATAAAAACTACACAATTGCAGTCTCAGCACCCATTGGTACTAACCCTAATGGTGCTTTAGAAATGCTACGCGGTGTGGCACAGGCACAAAATGAAATCAATACCGCTGGGGGAATTAAAGGTATTCCATTGAAAGTAGCAATTGCTGATGATGAGAATAAACCAGAAATTGCCAAACAAATTGCCGAAACTTTAGTTAAAAATCCGGAAATTTTAGGTGTAGTGGGTCCCTATGGTAGCGACGTTACTTTAGAAGCTGGTACAGTCTATAATTCCGGACAACTTGTAGCTATTAGTCCCGTTAGTACTTCGGTGAAAATTTCAGGATTTAGTCCTTACGTTTTTCGTACAGTTCCCAGTGATTATGTCGCTGCTAGAGCGCTATCCGACTATATGCTTAATAAATTAACCCGCAAAAATGCCGCAGTGGTCTTTAATTCCCAAAGTAATTATAGCCAATCGTTAAAATCAGAATTTGTCACTGCTGTTTCATTAGGAGGAGGACAGGTATCGAGGGAATTTGACTTATCTCAGTCTGATTTTAGCGCTGCTACAACTATCGAACAGGCGATGAAACAAGGTGCAGAAGTTTTGATGTTAGCTCCCAATAAAGAGCAACTCGACAAAGCACTACAAGTCATGCAAGTAAACCGTAAACGCTTAACAATGTTGGGAGGAGATGGACTTTATACTATCAAAACTTTAGAAGTAGAAGGGGAATCAGGAGAGGGGATGGTAGTAGCCGTTCCCTGGCATATTGAAAGTAAAACTAATTCCGATTTTCCCAGAAAATCCCGGCAATTATGGGGTGCAGATGTTAACTGGCGTACTGCTTTATCCTATGATGCCACTAAGGCTTTAATTGCAGCATTAGAACGCAATCCTAGCCGTTCTGGAGTACAACAAACCCTTGTGTCGGGAGATTTTTCTACAATAGGTGCATCGGGTGTAGTCCGGTTCTTACCATCGGGGGACAGGAACGGTACGGTACAGTTAGTGAAAATTGTTCATCGTAAGCGTTCCAGTACTGCTGAATATGATTTTGTACCATTGTTACCCTAGACCTCTGGCATAAATATTATTTTGCCTGACGCTGCATCCGTAAAGAAGAACTCAAAAAAATTGAGCTTATGTCTAAAAAGAATGAAACTACAATTTTAGTTCTAGCTCTCCTACTTACATTAGGTTTGGTGGGTGGTGGATATTTGTTATTTGGGAAGAAATTGAGTAACTTAAATTCACAAAATCAGGAACAGTCTAGCAATAATAAGATTAATTCTTCCAAAAACCAAACTTTAGAAGAGCGGATAAGCTGGGGAGAAAAAATCTTAATTCCGGGAGAAGTCTCACCAGATAAAAAAGCGGGTGTAGAAGCATTAGCCGCGAAAAAATACACCGAAGCCATCAGCAATCTAGAAGCAGCATTAAACTTAAAAAAGAATGACCCAGAAACATTAATTATTCTCAATAATGCCCGGATTCGTAACCAAAAAAGCTACAGGATTGCTGTATCTGTACCCATTGGTACTGACCCTAATAGTGCTTTAGAAGTATTGCGGGGAGTAGCACAAGCGCAAAATGAAATCAATGCGGTTGGAGGAATTAATGGTGTACCTTTAAAAGTAGCGATCGCAAATGACGACGACAACCCAGAAATTGCCAAACAAATTGCCAAAACTTTAGTCAATACTTCAGAAGTATTAGGTGTAGTTGGACCTTTGGCTAGTGATACAACTTTAGCCGCTGGGGAAGTTTACAATTCTGGTAAATTGGTAGCTATTAGCCCCGTTAGTACCTCGGTAAAACTGACAAACTTTAGCCCCTATGTCTATCGCACAGTTCCCAGTGATTTCATTGCTGCTAGGGCTTTAGCTAATTACATGAAAACCAAATTACAGGGTAAAAAAGCAGCGGTATTCTTCAATTCTCCGAGTAATTATAGTCAGTCGTTGAAGTTAGAATTTGTCTCTGCTGTTTCATTAGAAGGAGGACAAGTAACAAATGAATTTGATTTATCTAAACCAGATTTTAGCGCTGCCAAAAGTATCGCACAAGCGACACAACAAGGTGCCCAAGTATTAATGCTAGCAGCTAATACAGATACCCTTGATAAAGCTTTGCAAGTATTACAAGTAAATCAGAAAAAATTGCCGGTTTTAGGGGGAGATGATGTTTATAGTCTGAAAACTTTAGAAATTGGCAGAGAAGCAGCAATTGACATGGTAATAGCTGTTCCTTGGCATATTCAAGCAAATAATCAATCAGATTTTCCCCAAAAATCTAGAGACTTATGGGGTGCTGATGTTAACTGGAGGACTGCTACAGCTTATGATGCTACCAAGGCTTTAATTACTGCATTAGAACGAAATCCCAGCCGTGCTGGAGTTAAACAAGCCCTTTTGGCACCAGATTTTTCTACAATTGGAGCATCCGGTAATATTAACTTCTTACCGTCGGGAGACAGGAACGGTAGAGTACAGCTGGTGAAGATTGTTCGAGGTCAGCGTTCTGGTACTGGTTACGATTTTGTCCCTATCTCACAATAAATTACGCTAAGTAAAAATTTGTGTTGCTTTGTGAAGATAGTTATTTTTAATTTATTGTTTATTATTCTTGACAAGATGGGTTTAGTAAGGTATTGCTTTTTTGCCTAAGTAATTCATTAAACCCGACCCTACGAATTAATGACTAATGAGTAATGACTAATGACTAAAAAAAACGAAACAGGTATTTTAATCTTATCTTTGCTCATCACTGCGGCGTTATTGGGTGGTGGTTTCTGGTGGTTCACGCGCAAATCTAACGTGGACTTGGGGAGACTAAACAATTCTCAGTCCAATAATGTTAATAAATCTACTTCCAGACAAACTGGAGGCAAAAATTTTGCTTCGGTGCAGAATGTCCCGCAAGGATTATTTAACTATGGTGGTAGTACTTCTTGGGCGCCAATTCGACCCTTAGCAGACGCGGGAATTCAAGCAGCGCGACCAGAGTTTAGGCTCCGATATGTAGAACCTAGTGGTGGTACTCCTGGTTCCAGTACTGGAATTGCAGCATTAATTGATGGTAAACTAGCCTTTGCCCAATCTTCGCGACCCCTTCAAGACTCAGAAATAGCTCGCGCTCAACAGCGAGGCTTAAACCTCAAAGAAATTCCTGTGGCTATTGATGGTTTAGCGGTAGCGGTGAATCCTAATTTGAATATTCCCGGACTCACCATCGACCAACTACGGGATATTTACACTGGCAAAATTACTAATTGGAGTCAAGTCGGTGGTCCGAACGTCCCGATTAAAGCATTCTCTCGCAGAACAACTGATGGCGGTACTGTGGAGCTATTTGTCCAAGATATCTTGGCAGGTCAGCCTTTTAGCCCTAAAGTGGAGTTTGTCGCTACCACTACCCAAGCACTGCAAAAATTAGCTGGTAGTCCTGGGGGGATATACTACGCTTCTGCTCCGGAAGTTGTACCCCAATGCTCGATTAAACCGATACCCTTGGGACGCACTCCGGGACAATTTGTACCACCCTACCAAGAACCTTTAGTTACCCCCACACAATGTCCTGCTCAGCGAAATCAGTTGAACATTCAGGCATTTCAATCGGGGAAATATCCCTTAACCCGCAACCTGTTTGTGGTGGTCAAACAAAACGGGCAAATCGAACAGCAAGCAGGGGAAACTTATGCTAACCTCTTACTTACCGAGCAGGGTCAGGAACTGATTTCTCAAGCCGGATTTGTCAGGATTCGCTGACCCCAGGGATTTTAGATTTTGGATTTTAGATTTTGGATTGTACAACCGTGATATTTCCCTTTTTTACAGGGGTTCAACCTCAAATCACCAATCCAAAATCGTTAATCTAAAATCCAAAATTGATTTAGCTGGCGCGATTAATCGAATCAGCTGGTAAGCAGATGAGATTATCACCTTGAGTTAAGATCAAGCCGCGTTGACGCAGCTTACCCATCAACCTCGTGACGGTGACGCGGGTAGAGCCAATAGCGCTACCAATTTGAGCGTGGGTGAGCGGGAAGGGTAAACAGTAACCGCGAATGACATCAGGATCGGTGTCGCTGATGGAAGGTTCGCCATACTCTTCAATCAACAGAGTCAGGAACCCTAACAAGCGGTCAATAGTCCGCCGTTGACCCAGAGCGCTTAGCCACAGCAGCTTGCGCTGGTGCTGGTAACGGAAGGCGTCCATCACTTCCCGCCGGAAGTGAGGCCAGTTGTCCAGGTCATGCCAATACATCCACAGCACAGATGTTTGGTCAACGTGCGCGTAAGCCTGGAGGGTGAAGGGAGACTGAGCAACAATTTCAAAGGGCTGTCCGGCGCCCACAAACCCTAAGAAAGCTTCTTCTGGGGTTCTGTTAACACGTCGAGAGGTGAGCTGGCTGGCTGTAGCACTGACTTGAGCAGTACCTACCATGCGGATTGCTCCCCTTTGCACCAAATACAGGAGTCCAGGTCGAGCCGGGATTCGCTCATCTTTACTGAAAGTCCGGCAGCGATAGTGTTCTTGAGCCCAGTCAAGAATCCGTTGCCAGGTTAGGAACGGACGAGAAGCTTCAGAAAAGGAGGATGGAGATTGCATAGGCAACATAGAGCTTTTAGCTATTGACAAAGACGTCATACAAGAGGTGCAAGGAGAGAGTTTACTTTTTCGGTTTAGGGCAAGCTTGAGCATAAGCGCACAGAGCCAGCCTTCGTTAAGTAGAAAGGTGATTTAACTCTACATAACTTTTACTGTACACGGAGGGTAGTAAAAATCACCCTTTGTTAATCAAAATTTGCACACTTTTTATATTTTAAGTATGGCTGAAAGTTATACCCTATGGAAGATGACAAAAAATCCGAATTTTAACTGTTGCTTCCGTATACTAGGGTTTACTTAGAATAAAATGCTACCTTTAATTAGAGAAATAACAATAAAAAAAAGAGTCTTGAATCAGCTACAATCGGCGCTGAATATTTGTTTTAGCCCCCTATATCTACCTAGGGAAGTAGATAAGCATATTCCATTACATAGAGGTAAAAATTGTATTAATACCCTGTATATATCTGGAGTCGTACTACAAAGGTCAAAATTCACAAACATGTCTCCTCAAGTATTAGCTACAGCGATCGCTTCTCATTTTTCGGAAAAATCACAGGGCGAATTCACAATTCACGTAGTTAAACCAGGTTGGATTCACGTAACAGTGAATCCAACTATGTTAGCTGCTTGGCTGCAAACTGTCGCTAGTGGGGGACTTTTAAATGGAGAATTGGAGGACTTGGGGGACAAGGGGGACAAGGAGGACTTGGGAGCAACGGAAGAATTACCCATGCCCAATGCCCAATGCCCCATGCCCAATGCCCCATGCCCAATGCCCCATTCCCCATTCCCCATCCAGTATGCTCATGCTCGCTGCTGCTCGTTGTTAAGGTTAGCCCATCGAGAGGGATTGATAACCCTGGAACCAGAACCAGACAATAGCCTCCTTCCTGAGAGGATTATTGCCCCTAATCCCCTACCCTGGCTAGACTCTGATGGTCAATTGTCCTTAGTTCATCCGGCAGAAAATCGCTTAATTGATAAATTAGTGCAGGTAATAGATGACCTGTACTGCGGTTCGCCTCAGCAGAGGGTGAATTGGGAGAAAGCCGCCTTAGATTTAAGTGAAGCTTTTGGGAATTTTTGGGCTGATTGCCGCATTTGGGGGGAAGTAAAGCTCAATTGTGAGAATTTAGCCCAGGCAAGATTGGGATTAATCATGGTTACTCAGTCTGTGTTAAGGTTACTCCTGCAAGATTGCTTGGGGGTTGAGGCTGCTTTGGAATTATAGCCAATCAAGTGAGAATTCTTAAAAAGTTATGAATTTTAGTTACAAGGAGTGACAAATTAGAGTGGCTCGGCTATGCTATCTGGTGTGTGAGGAGCGAACCAGTAAGGGCACCGAGACGAAACACGGCCAGTCGTCGGTGCCCTTTCTGATGGGAGTAGAACTTGGTGAGTCCCACACTCCGGTGGAGAACCGACAGAGTAGTCTTTTAAATCCTGAATCAGGCTTGTCCAATCAAAAGAATGATTCGTCAGAGTAGGGGTGGGGTTTTACCCACCCCTACCAGTCTCATGAATCAAAGGATAAACTCTTCAATTGCTGCGGCTACTCCCTCTTCTTCGACGTTGGGAGCTACCCATTGAGCAATAGCCTGGACTTGCGGGGGTGCATCCCCCATTGCCACACCAATACCTGCGTACTCTAACATTTCGACATCGTTGAAGTTATCACCAATGGTCATGACGTTACAAGCCTGTATTCCCAAGAGTTCTTCCGCCAGGTAACGCACCCCAGTACCCTTGTTAACAAAGGGGTTCGTGGCTTCAAAGAAGGTAGCAACAGAGGTGGTAAGATAAAGTTCCGCTGGGGTGTATTGACGGCGCAAGTTCCCTAGTAACTGTTGGATGACCTGCACATCGTTACACAAAGCTAGGACTTTGGTGGGTTCGTTGTCTAAAGTTAGGCGCAAGTCACCCACAGCAATGGGATGGATGCCAGAGCGTTGGGCGTAAAGTTTTGTATCTAAACTTAACTCCCGCACATACAGATCATCGTTGATGTAGAAGTGAACAGAAAGGAGCGATCGCAGTTCTGGTTGCTCAAAATAGTCCAAAAGTTCTACAGCCGTTGCTCTGTTTACAGGTAGGTGACGGTGGAGTTGACCATTAACCGGGTCTTGAATCCAAGCACCTTGGTAAGCTATGAGAGGCAAGTTAGAGCCAATTTCCTGATGGAAGCGCACCGCAGAGCGATACATTCGACCCGTGGCGATCGCCACTAACACACCTTTTGCTTGCGCTGCCAAAATGGCTTTTTTTACAGATTCGCTAACTTGGTTCGACTTACCAGCGATCGTGCCATCAATATCTACAACCAGCAGCTTGATATCAGCCTTAACCGCACCATCAACAGCTTCTGGTGATGCCATCTGAGTTGCAGGTGGTTTGTGCATATTTACTTATGTTCTCAACTTTCCCAGTAAGAGCCTAGCAGATGGGAATTGGGGATTGGGGATTGGGGATTGGGCATTGGGGATAGTAACTATTCACCAGCGACTACTATTCACTATTCCGTTGTCGGGGATAGTAACTATTCACCAGCAACTACTATTCACTATTGCCCTAACGGAGTTGCTTCCGATTCCCTGGGTGAGTACTATTCACTAGTCGCAACTATTCACGAGCGCATGGGGGAATACTATTCACCATTAGCTATTACCCATTACCCAGTCTCGCTAGAATAAATAGGCTATGTCCCAAACACCTACAAACCCGTTGACTCCTAAATCTGAAGCTACAGACCGTCCTACCTTTATCCTGGTGGATGGACATTCCTTAGCATTTCGCTCCTATTACGCCTTTGCAAAGGGACGGGATGGGGGTTTACGCACAAAAACGCTGATTCCTACCTCTGTGAGCTTTGGCTTCCTGAAGGCGCTTCTAGAGGTCATGGGGACACAACAACCGGAAGCAATGGCGGTGGCTTTTGATTTAGGTTTACCGACTTTCCGCCATGAAGCTGACAATACCTATAAGGCAGACCGAAAAGAGACGCCAGAAGACTTTATCCCAGATTTGGAAAATCTCCACGAATTACTGGATGGGTTAAATCTACAAATTTTAACTGCACGTGGTTACGAAGCTGATGATATTTTGGGAACTTTAGCCCAACGTGCCAGTTTAGCGGGGTATCGGGTGAAAATTCTCACGGGGGATAGAGATTTATTTCAACTGGTTGACCAGAAAAAAGAAATTACGGTGCTGTATTGGAGTCCTGAAAGTATCAAACGCGAAAATACTGGACCGACGGAATTTAGCACAGAACAAGTTAAAGAAAAGATGGGTGTTCTGCCGTCACAAATTGTTGATTTTAAAGCGCTTTGTGGTGACAAATCAGATAACATTCCTGGTGTCAGGGGAATTGGGGAAAAAACTGCTGTCAAGTTGTTGAATGAGTACGGGTCATTAGAGCAAATCTATGCTTCTTTGGATAAGATAAAAGGGGCAAATCAGAAGAAATTAGTAGAAGGTAAAGAAGATGCCGAAAAATCTCGCTATTTAGCGCAGATAGTGTTAGATATGCCCTTGGAAGTAAATTTAGAAAAATGTAAATTAAGTGGGTTTGATACTCACAGGTTAATACCAATTCTAGACAAGTTAGAATTCAAGATTTTTTTAGAAAAGATTAATGACCTCCAGCAACAGTTTGGTGGAACTGTTGAAGAAAAACCAGTATTAGAAACAGTCGAACAATTCAAGATTCAGGAAGAAGAAACACAACCTCTACAAGAGGATGATGATTTGTGGTTTTGGACGACTGAGGATACCGCAGCATCTGAAAAACCCAAGGATTCTACAATTCAACCACGCATCATTAGTACAGAAGCTGAATTAACTGAATTGGTGGAACGTCTGGAAAAATTCACCAATCCAGAAATACCCGTGGCTTGGGATACAGAAACCAGTGATTTAGAACCACGGGATGCAGAATTAGTGGGAATTGGTTGTTGTTGGGGAACCGAACCAGATGAGGTTGCTTATATTCCCATCGGTCATAAAAGTGGGGAAAATCTCAATAAAGAAATTGTCCTGAAAGCACTAAAGCCGATATTAGAAAGTGCGGATTATCCTAAGACTTTTCAGAATGCAAAATTTGACCGCTTAGTTTTCCGTTGTCAAGGGATTACACTAGCGGGAGTTGTGTTTGACCCGATGCTAGCAAGTTATCTACTAAATCCCGATACTAGCAATAATTTAACTGATGTAGCGCAGCGTTACTTGGGGATGACACTGGAAAATTATGCGGAGTTAGTTCCTAAAGGTCAAACTATTGCAGATATCTCTATTAATGCTGTTGGAAATTACTGTTGTTTGCAAGTTCATGCAACGTTTCAACTGGTTACCAAGTTGCGGGACGAATTAGATAAAATACCGGCATTACATAAGCTATTACTGGAAGTTGAACAGCCATTAGAACCTGTTTTAGCGGATATGGAATACTTGGGTATTCGCATTGATAAAGAATATCTGCAAGAATTGTCGCAGCAATTAGAAATAGATTTAGCTAAATATGAACAACAGGCTCATGATATCGCGGGAGAAAAGTTTAACTTAGGTTCTCCGAAACAATTGAGCAATATCTTGTTTGAAAAATTGGGGTTAGATACCAAATATTCCCGAAAAATTCAGACTGGTTACTCTACTGATGCAGCAACTCTAGAAAAGTTGCGAGAAGTTGATGATACTGGCATTATTGATGCGATTGTGGAGTATCGGACTTTATCTAAATTAAAGTCTACCTATGTAGATGCATTACCTGCATTGGTGCGTCCAGATACTGAACGAGTACATACTAATTTTAACCAAACGGTAACATCAACTGGTAGGTTATCTTCTTCTAATCCTAATTTACAAAATATCCCGATTCGGACTGCTTTTAGTCGGCAAATTCGCAAGGCTTTTTTACCTAAACCTGGTTGGTTAATGGTAGCGGCGGATTATTCCCAAATTGAGCTAAGAATTTTGGCTCATTTGAGTCAAGAGCCAGTGTTAGTAAAAGCTTACCAGAATAATCAGGATATTCATACTGTAACGGCGCAGTTAATGTTTGATAAGGAAGATATTACCGCAGATGAGCGTCGGATAGCTAAGACGATTAATTTTGGGGTGATTTATGGGATGGGTTCGCTAAGATTTTCCCGTTCTACTGGTGTGGATAAGACAAAAGCCAACGAATTTATTAAGCGGTTTAGCGAACGCTATCCGCAAGTTTTTGCATGTTTGGAAGGATTGAAAAAACAAGCGATCGCCTACGGTTATGTGGAAACAATTTTAGGAAGACGGCGTTATTTTGAGTTTACTAGTAATACTCTCCGTGCTTTGAAAGGGAAGAAACCAGGGGAAATTGACCTGAATAAATTAAAGAATTTGGGAGCATATGATGCTGGTTTATTACGCGCTGCTGCTAATGCACCAATTCAAGGTTCTAGTGCTGATATTATCAAAATTGCCATGATAAAATTGCATGATATTTTACATCATTACCAGGATAAAGCACATTTATTGTTACAAGTTCACGATGAATTAGTATTGGAAATTTCTCCCGATGTTTGGGAAGAACTACAACCACAAATTAAGTCGGTGATGGAATCTGCTGTACCCTTAGATGTACCTTTGGTGGTTGATGTACATGTGGGTGATAATTGGATGGAGACAAAGTAAAAAGATAACATTATAAATATTAATTGTCGGGTGGGCAAAACTTTGCTCACCTTAAGCTTTTTTGATATATAACAGATTTGTAAGCCAGGGTAATTTATCTTTATCCACAGCCAGATTTATTTATGAGTCAAAACCAAGGCTGGACAATATTTAAGCCGCAATTGCGTCTGTCGCTAGAACTGCTGCTAATGATTGCGATCGCTCTCGGTGTTCTGTTGCGAATTATTCATTTAAGCAGTCGAGAATTGTGGTACGACGAAGTATTATCTCTGCTACTTTCTACCAGTCACAAGCTTGCTTATCAAACTCCAGATGGTGATAAACCTGTCGTTTTAGCTCAATATACCGCGCTGTTAAATTTACCAGTAGAATCAGGAATTAACAGTGTAATTACAACGCTGAGAAACTTACTACATGGTTTGTTGGGAGGGGAACCCCACCCCCCGCTATTTTTCCTCTCTCAGCATCTGTGGTTACGTTTTTTTGGTAACACTGAAGCAGCTATGCGAAGTTTAAATGCATTGTTTAGTATTGCTGCTATTGGTTCTGGGTATTGTTTAGGTCGGGTTGTACTTGGACATCAAGGAGGATTATTATTATCAGCATTATTAGCGGTTAATCCCTTTTATTTATTTCAGTCCTTAAATGTCCGAATGTATGCACCTCTAGTTTTTTGGGGGATTCTCAGCGCATGGTCGCTGCTAAATTTGATTTTTAACAGTCACAAAAGTAAACTGTTGTGGAACATTCTATTAATTATATCAATCGCTTCCGGCTTGCTGACTTTTTATTTATATGTCTATTGGGTGATAACTTTAGCAGTGCTAGTGATCTATCTTGAGCGAAAGAATTGGTTACAGCATAGCTTACGATTAGGTGCAGGAGTTTTGCTGACTTTACCTTGGGGTGTATGGGGTACTCTCAAGCAATTACGCAATGCAGATTTACAGCGATTTGGTGAAGCGAAACAACAAGGTGCCGCTTGGTTAATTCACTTACAAGATGTCGTCAATAATTTGGGAATTCACCTCGTTCTTGGTGACTGGATAACAAGTTTACCACCCATTAGTTCGGTGATAGCTGGCTGTGTAATTTCCTTACTACTTGTAGTTTTAAGTATCAACCTTTGGCAAAATGGTGAGCAACAAAACTTAGGAGTTGGCTTGATATTAGGTATTTTCCCACTTTTATTAGCCTTGGTAATAGATATCATTACTAAAAAGTTCACTTTGGGCTTTGGTTGGGGACGGACAATGATTATGATTTTACCTGGGTGTTTGTTATTGCTAGCTTTGGGATTAGAAAAAGGTATTCCTGTGCAATGGAGGACTATCACTGTAACAGGGTTATTGCTATTATATTTAACCATTGGTATAGGTGACTATAGCTTGAGACAGCGCTCGATGTTCCATACAATTGCTGATATTATTGCTCAAGAACCAAATACCCCTACCCTCATCACTATGAATTCTCAAGCCTGGGGTCATGTAATGCGTTTGGCTTATTATATTCCCCCTGCTTTTCCTGTAAATTTGTTAGCTGAAAAGCCTGCAACCCTGGGAAAATCTTTAGAAAAATTGCTCAAAAATGAGGCTGAGACATATACTCGGATAATCTGGTTAGATAGCGATGACCCTGTTTGGTCACGACTGAAAACAGAAGCAGAAAAATCTGCTGCTAACCAGCAAGTACAAGCAGCTTTAAACTCCCGATACAAGTTAATAAACAACCAGGAATTATCAGGAACTATGACTAGTGATAGCTTTAGCATTAAGCTTTATAAGTCATCAGTTTAGCATTTATCTTTTTATGAGTTTTATGCTGCTTTCAATCCTGAATTTCCAGACAATCTCCCAGTTAAAATAAGGAGTTACATGCCACAAAACTTACTGCTGGAAGTCCCCACATGCTCTTTAAAAATCCCTGATTTACCCCCAAATAATGGGAGAGAATCCAGGAAGGAAGTTTATTTTTCTCTGGTAGTACCGACTTACAATGAAGTGGGAAATATCGCGAAAATTGTGCAGATATTAACCGATATCCTGAATGATTTTATCCCTGGGGATTATGAGTTAATTGTGGTTGATGACAATAGTCCCGATGGTACTTGGGAAATAGCTCAATCCCTGATGACAGAATACCCCCAATTGCGGGTAATGCGACGGGAACAAGAGCGAGGATTATCTTCCGCAGTAATACGGGGATGGCAAGTAGCACAAGGACAGGTGTTGGCTGTGATTGATGGTGATTTACAACACCCGCCCCACATATTAAGAGAATTGTTAACCAACATGGAACAAGGCGCCGATTTAGCTGTTGCTAGTCGCCATGTAGATGGGGGTGGCGTTAGTAGTTGGAGCGTTATCCGGCGGTTTCTCTCCCGTGGCGCTCAGATATTGGGATTAGTGATTCTACCAGGGGTATTGGGTAGAGTTTCTGACCCAATGAGTGGGTATTTTATGGTGCGTCGGAGTGCGATCGCTAATGCAACTATGAATCCAGTCGGTTACAAAATTTTGCTGGAGGTCATAGCTAGGGGAAAAGTCAGACAAATTGCAGAAGTTGGTTATGTCTTCCAAGAACGACAAGAGGGAGAAAGTAAGGTAACTTGGAAGCAATATGTTGATTATCTCCATCACTTGGTCAGATTGCGTCTTTCCACAGAACCTCTAGAAAGCTTTCGACAACGGTTTAATTTTCCCCTAGGTCGGTTTATCCGGTTTGGATTAGTCGGATTTAGCGGGGTTTTTGTTGACTTAGCAGTGTTTCATATCCTGCGTCATTTCCTCGGTGTGGGTTTGACTCGTAGTACGATAATCTCTGCGGAAGTGGCAATTCTGAATAACTTCCTCTGGAATGATGTCTGGACGTTTGGTGATATATCTAAACGACAAAAGGGGAAGCGTCAACGCTTGAAGAGATTGTTGAAGTTTCAACTCATCTGTCTGGCTGGAGTGATTTTACAGACTTTAATCGTCAATCTCCTGTTTAACATCCTAGGTGTTAACCAATATTTAGCCAAGCTGATTGCGATCGCTGCAGTCACAGTCTGGAACTTCTGGATTAACCTCAAGCTCAGTTGGCGGGTTACAGAAGTGAAATAAAGTGAAATAAATTAGTGTTGATGTCAGACTCTGTATGGTGCAATCAATCACCCTTGAGGGTACTGTCAACCTTGACCCCAGTTAAGCACAATTGAGCCAGACTGATGCATCTACCAAAAACATTCACAAGGAGACAATTCAGTCATGGCTACTTTAGATATAACGCTTCGTACAGGTGACGATGATTTACGTGGTGGTAGTTGGGTGAACTTTGCTGTTAAACTGCGAAATCAACGAATTAAGGAATTCAAAGAATTGACTGGACGTGGAGGATTAGGAAACAATTCCATCGTTACCAAGCAAGTAGAGATTCCAGCCTTAACCGACCCCAATCAGATAGAGTTTTTCCAACTACAGCATGTTTCTCAGGAAAGCTTTCCCGAAACCGCAGACAACTGGAATTTAAATAATGTTCAAGTCGTCTTGCGTTTAGGTCGATTTCCGATTGTCGTTGGTGAACATGGATTTCATAGATTTACGGGTAATTCTAGACTCCTGACTTTTTATCCACCTCAAGATTAATTGACCCTGTTCTGAGAAACCAACACAATTCAGGTTAAGGGATTGAGCCAAGATGCACAACTTCGGTTCCATCCCTCAAACTTTATGCAAAAAATCTGCACCTTTCCTGAGTGAAAGCCTCAAACTATGAGTTATGAGTTATGAATGACCAATTTTCAACCCAAAACTCAAGACTTGATCGATTACGTCTCTACCAAACACAAGAATTCATGGCTGCTACTGCTATGGTTAATTATCGGTCTGGCTTTGCGCTTGGGAAACCTCACCGCTAAGCCACCTTGGACTGATGAATTTTCTACCCTAGTGTTCAGTCTGGGGAATAGTTTTTTAACCGTCCCCCTCAACCAAGTTATTTCCCTTGATGTCCTCCTACAACCATTACAACCCAACCCAGCATCTGGGGTTGGTGATGTTGTAGCGAACTTGCTGACCCAAAGCAATCATCCCCCCCTTTACTTTGTCCTCACCCATTGGTGGCTGCGATTATTTCCCACCGATGGGGGTCTTGTATCTTTGTGGGGAGCGCGATCGCTCGCTGCTTTATTTGGTACTGCTGCTATTGGGGCTATTTATGGCTTAAGCTGGTTAGCATTTCGTTCCCCCTTGGTCAGTCACCTCTCAGCCGCAATCATAGCTGTCTCACCCTACGGAATATTTTTAGCACAAGAAGCTCGCCATTACACCTTACCCATTTTGTGGGTTATAGCTTCCCTATCCTGCTTGGTAATTGCTATTCGCTCCCTTGACAATCGCACCCCTCTCCCCCTAGGAATAGCAATTATTTGGGTAATAATTAATGCTTTAGGTATCGCCACCCATTACTTCTTTGCTTTGACTCTCTGCGCTGAGGGTATAGTTGTCTTGGCGTTGTGGTGGCGTCTTTCCCCATCCTCATTCCCCCCCTCTTGGTGGCGCCTCTTAGCTGTAGCGCTCGGTAGCTTGATGTCTGGTCTAGTTTGGCTACCAGTATTTTTGCAAAATAGCTATGGGGAGAAATTGATTGATTGGATTGATACGGGTGATGGTGGCTTTTTGTCCTGGATTGGTCCGATTTTTCAGGCGATCGCTGCTTGGATTACAATGATTTGTTTGCTACCAGTCGAATCCGCACAATTACCAGTAATTATTGCCTCTGGTGCTGTGATGCTGATTTTCTTTATTTGGGTAATACCCATATTGACTCGTGGGGTGAAATTTCAGCTAAAACAACCAGAAACACAGTTGATGACCCAGATGTTTATTGCGGTCGTGATGGCTGCGATCGCACTATTTTTTGTCTTTACCTACTTTTTCGGAATTGACCTCACACGGGGTGCAAGATATAACTTTGTCTACTTCCCGGCTGTAATCATATTAGTCGGAGCTTCCCTTGCAGTTTGCTGGGATAATCGCTGGGTCACAACCCCCCCCACTAGAGATGAACGCACCCCCAGAGTAAGATTAGATGGGAAAAAAGCAGTAGCAATAATTTGGCTGATGGGATTTGTAAGCGCGGTGACAGTAATTTGCAACTTAGGATATCAAAAATACTATCGCCCCGACTTATTTGTCCAAGTGATACAACAAAAGTCCCCAGTACCCGTTTTGATTGCTACTACCCAGAAAACCCACGTCCAAATTGGCGAAATGATGGGAGTGGGAAGAGAATTTAAACTAGCATCCCCCTTGTCTTCCCCAAACCCCAAACCCCAATTCCTCCTCGCTCATCAAGACAAAGACCCCAAAACTTCCACAGCTATTGTGCAACAAACTTTAAACACACTTCCCCGACCTTTTGACTTGTGGTTAGTGAACTTTTATGCTCCGGTGGAAGTCAACAACTGTGTTGCTGATTCTCAATCGCTGCCAGATGTAGATGGCTACGGTTACAAAATTTACCATTGTGAGCAAAATTAAGATTCCTTCAAGACCAACACTAACGGCAGCATTGCCATATGTCAGTTTAATCCTCTGGATAGTACCCCTATTGTTTTTCAGTAATGGAAAAGACAGCTTCATGCCGCAAGATGAAGCAATGTACGCCGTCCGAGCCAGATGGATGCTGGAGTCTGGGGACTGGTTAACTCCACAATCTTGGGGGGAATTGGTCTACGAAAAAACCCCTGGTCCGTACTGGATATTGGCTTTTTTTTACACGCTGCTTGGCATCAGTGAAGCAACCTCCCGACTCCCAGCCCAAATCGCCTGTATTATCAGCTTATTACTTACCTACGAAATTGGCGCGATTTTTTTTAATCGCCGGATAGCTTGGTTAGGATCTGCAATATTAGGAGTATCGTTTCTCTGGTTGCAAAGTAGCCGCCTAGCCACTGCTAATATTCTCATGATTAGCATGATGCTCTTGGGAATTTGGTGTTTACTCAAAGCCGAATTACATCCCAAACATCCCTGTAGTTGGAGTTATGTCGCGGGTTTAAGTTTTGGGCTGGGTTTTCTCATCCGAGGGCAGATGATATTTGTACCCCTGTCGGGAATACTACCTTATCTCATTTATCAGCATCGCCGTCACCGTCATCTTACCAACCCGATGTTGTATTTAGGGTTTGCCATCAGTTTATTTCCCTCTGTCGCTTGGTTTTTGGTAAGCTGGCATCGTTACGGACAAGTCGTATTTGACCAATTCTTTGCTTTGGTTGTCCGGATAGCCTCAGAACAGCGCAATGGTAATTCACCATTTTTTTATTTGTGGAATACTCCCATCAAAGCCTTCCCCTGGCCTGGATTTAGTATTTTGGGGTTAATTTTGGTATCACGTCCTTCCGTAGCCAGAAAGTCTATATTTAATCCGTCAATAGCAGTAATTACACGTAATAAAACCGCCACCAATCTGATTTTAGTCGCTTGTCCGCTGATTATGTTGGTGCAAATTAGCTTCGTATCTACCCGTTTACCTCACTATGCCCTAGTACTATATCCGTTTATGGCATTGCTAGCTGCTGTAGCTTTAGACTGGTTGGGCAAACTGTATGAAACTAGAGAACATCCCCATAAATCTATTCCCCGTACCTTAAGTTATATCTTTGGTGGTTTGGGATGCTTGTTGTTTCTAGCGGGAGGGATAATTGTCTGGGGAATTCCCCTCCCCGGTGTCAGCGCAGATTTAGATATTCCCAAGTATGGATTAGCAGGGCTAGTTTTGGGTTTGGGATGGTTAACTTTGCCCCTACTATGGATTAGTCGTCATCGCTGGGGTAATAACTTTCTCACCGCTAACTATTGGCTGTCAAGTTGGTTAGTTCCAGCTTGGCTAACTTTAGCTGTAGCTGGTTCCACAGGATTGTTAGGCGATTATAACCCAGATGTGAAAGCTTTCTTGCAACAGCCAGAAGTTGCAGCCATTGTGCAAAACAATACTATTCACTTTGTAGTCCAAGAAACACAAGCCCTAAAAACAGGAGGTGATAAACCATTACTTCTCTTAACTTTCTATACTCCTCACTGGGGACAGCGTTTTCATAAGCTAGAAGAACTGCCACCAGCAAATTACGCCTGGGTCAGTCCAGAAGTAGCATTTCAATCAGATAAATATCGCATTATCAGTAATTTCCGAAAATGGTCATTAGTGATTAGTGATTAGTGATTAGTGATTAGTGATTAGTGATTAGTGATTAGTGATTAGTGATTAGTGATTAGTCATCAATTGTTCCCTGTTAAGAGTTAAGAGTTAAGAGTTCCCTATTCCCTAATCTCCGGTATCGCTACGGGTGAGAATCCAGCTATCATCCGTAAGTTTTGCGATCGCATTAATTCTATAAAATTTAACCCAGAGCGTCCTTCAATTTTCGCTACAGCTTCAATGGAGGATAATAAATGCTCTGCTGCTTCCGTTTGTGAGTACCCCCGTCGTTGAGCTATTTTAATAGCAGCCTCATCGGCATGAATTTCTGCTGCTTGGGAGTGGTTGGTACGCCAAATCCGAGTGATTGCTAGAGCAGTTAATCCCCCTGCTACCACTGTTCCAATGATATCTTGTTGCAGTAATTCTACCCCTGCACCGATAATTCCAGCTAAAGCCACCCCTTGATATATATCAGGCTTAAACCACTTTACACCCGTCAGCCAGCTAACCGTGCGTAACAGCACCATATCCCGTTGCGGTACTTTCAAACGGCGCCACAAATCAAAGTTAATGTATATAGGTCTGTCCTGATTCCAGGGTAAAGGAAATGATACATCAATTACCTTTGCTTGTTCTGGCTTGTTGACAATTTTAGTCAACATCCGCCCAGAAGCAGGCATAATATCTAACAAGCGCCGAATTTCAACGAGGGGTTCCATATATATTTTTATACTACTAGTCTGTCACATCAACTTTGATGGATAATTCTTGTTTGCTACGAAAGCATCTTGGCAACAGCAGCGCGAAACTTAACCCGTGATGTCTCAATTATTTGTATCAAGGCTTATCTTGACCAAAAATACCAACTAACTATGGATTATGAGGAAACATTAGCACAAAAAGAACAAAGATATTGATACGACACTTAGCCCAATAAACAGTTGATAATAAACAGTGGAACTAAAATTTTTACTTCATGGACGCTTTCGCTCCAACACCACCAGAATGGACTAATAAGGCGATTCACGCTTATACATTTTGCTGTCCCACCTGCGGTGCCAGTAGTCGGGAAGCTCTGCAAGTGTGGATAAATCGCCGATCACCAGTATTTACAGAAGATTATCGCCGAAAATGGCAGGAGTTTTATCAATGTCAATGTGGTTGTCCGTGGTGGGGGTGGAGTAGCGATCGCCCACCTACAAATCTCAAACCTTCACCTGATACACCAAATAACGACGAAATATAGCCTATTTTTCGCCAATTTTCTCAGATAAAAGTCTGTTTGTGCAAGCAATTAAAAGTAGAGACGCGATATTCCTCGCATCTCTACTGATGAAATCATCACTTAATTACTTAATCTGGTCTGCAGCGGCTTTCACCTTGGTGACAACTTCTGCTGGTAAAGGTACGTAACCTAATTCTCCACTGACTTTTTGTCCATCAGTCAAAGACCAGTCAATCATATCCTTAACCGCTTTGGCTTTATTATCATCAGGATAGTCTTTATAAGCCATGATCCAAGTGTAGGTGACGATGGGATAAGATTCTGCACCCTCTGGATCGGTGATGGAAACTTGTAAATCCTCTGGTAATTTTGCTGAAGCTAGGGCTTTAGATGCTGCTTCTGGGGTTGGGGCTGCGAATTTACCAGCTTTATTTTCCAAACTAGCCATAGGAATATTATTCTGCTTAGCGTAGCCATATTCTGTATAGCCAACAGCCCCTGGAGTTTGTTGAATTGCAGCGGTAACACCTTCGTTACCCTTCGCACCAGTACCTGCAGGCCATTGTACAGTTTTACCATCGCCAACTTTGCTCTTCCATTCCGGACTGATAGCGCTGAGATGCTTCGTAAACACAGCGGTAGTCCCGCTACCATCAGAACGGTGGACAATGGTAACAGGTAAGTCAGGTAATTTTACACCTGCATTAGCAGCAGCGATTTTGGGGTCATTCCATTTCTTAATTTTGCCCAAGAAGATATCCGTATACACCGCACGGGGTAACTTCAATTCTTTGACATCGGGGAGATTATAAGCTACAACCACAGCACCAGCGGTCATGGGTAACAAAACTACACCCTTGTCTGCAGGTATCTTGGCAATTTCTTCTTTCTTCATACCAGTGTCGCTAGCACCAAAGTCTACCGTACCTTTGGTGAACTGTTCCACACCCGCACCACTACCTACAGATTGATAGCTAATTTGCACGCTGGGATTTTTTTGGTTATAGTCAGCAAACCAGCGTTGGTACAAAGGTGCAGGGAAACTAGCACCAGCACCTGTGAGGGAAGTGTTACCACCAGCAGCAGCGGGGGTAGCAGCGGGGGTTTCTGAACCTGTGGGAGCTTGAGAAGTTTGTTGTCCGCAGGAAGCTAAACTCAGAGATACAGCCACTAAAGGCACAATAAAAGCCTGCTTTGCTGAGCGCAGTTGAGTCAACATGGGTATTGTTTAAAACCTTTGTTTTCAGGATGATCCTAGACTTGCTAGGTTAAGCGTTGGTAAAGATTGTTCAATTCAAAATCTTAAGTTTGCCTTACGAATTCATGCTGGCTTGATATTTGCAGCATGAAATACTCACTAAAATTGCCAAGCAATCATAGTGAGGAGGTAATGCTAACCAAGAGTTTGCAAAGGTTTACATCTGAAGCCATAAAAATGTAGCGCAGACAACAGACTCTTGGCAACAGTATTGAAGATTTTAGTTAGTGAGGTTCGTAGTAAGTAGGTAGACCGAATTATTTGTAGGATGGGTTAGCGAAGCGCGTAACCCATGCTGGGGTTGGGTTTCGTACTTTAACCCAACTGAAGATAATGTCATACGCTACATTAAAAAGCTCACGCAAAGGCGCCAAGAAATCAAGAGCGTCTTTGCGCGAGGCTTATTCAACAACAACCCATAGGCAAATTCTAGAACCGGAAGGTGGTTCTCAGGGTACCAACGTAGATGGTGTCGTTGTTGTCGTTGTGTTCGGGGTTAAACAGCACCAATACACCGGGGGTGATGTCAACGTTGCTGGTCAGACGATAGCGATAGAAACCTTCTAATGCATAGGAGTTATTGGAATCTCTGACACTCCGACCTGTAGTAGTATTGCGGCGATCGCTATCAGTTACTTTCGGTGGTTGACCGAAGGAAACACCCAACAAGTTACCTTCTTTACCCAAGTCAGATAAGGCTAAGTTGGCATTCCAGTAGAAGATGTCTGCATTGTCACCTTTGTTGAAACCAGTACCAGCAGTGCGAGCTTCCGCGTTAGCGAAGCCTACCCAACCGCCAACGGCAATTTTATCAGTAGCACGGATGTTTGCTTGTAAACCGTAATGGTTACTGAGTGTCGCCACATTACCGAAGGGACGGTTTGCAAGGGTGCTACCTGTACCTTGAGTGACGTTCACACTACCATCTTTAGCACCGTCGTAGGTGTTAGCGTAGGTTGCACCGACTTCAATTTTGTTGCTGGGTTTAAATGCGACCTGACCGATGAGTGCATAGTCGCCATTGAACACCCCGAAACCATCGTTAGGGTTGTTAGAGTTGGGAGCCATGTAAGCTACAGCTACATTTAGTGGTCCCAGGGGAGCGTTAACAGTCACACCAGCACCATCTGCACCTTGACGGAGGATGGGGCTGAAGCGACCGTAGCGGGTGATAGAGCCGGTTGCGTCACTAGCTAGTTGACCATTGAAGTTAGGAGCATTGCCGTAGAACTCAGCACCTGCTGCGTCAAAGGTAACTTTCGCCGGACCAATCTGAGTACGATAGTACAACTTGCCAATGAAGGCGTCGTTATTACTATCACCATCAAAGGATAGACGGGTCATGTTAGTACCCGTGAGACCGCTATTGAAGGGAGTGGTATTCCGGGCTTGAATCCGGGTGAATAATAGGTCTTTACCTGTAAAGCTGGTAAGTAAATGTAACCGAACGCGGTCTGTGAATACCGTATTCACATTCAAGTCAGCAGTTGGGTTCCCACCAGCCGGACCACCAGCTCGCTCAGAGGCAACTGCTTTTTTGTCACCAAAAACATCAGCAACGTTGAAGATTACTTCCCCTTGCAGTTTGGTGGTGGTGGAGAATTGATTGGCTTCCAACTCAGCGGTGCGTGCTTCTAGAGCATCTACACGACCGCGCAGGGTTGCTAGTTCAGCAGCGAACTCTTCTTGCAAGCGTTGCAAGGTTGCCAAGTCTTCTTTCTTGACCAAGTTAGCAGTAGCAGTGGCGATTAGCTCGTTTACCCGATCCAAACAAGCATTCAAACCAGCGGCAAATTCATAACGAGTCATAGCGCGGTTTCCCCGGAATGTACCGTCGGGATAACCTGCTATACAACCGTAGCGCTCCACCAAGGACTGCAAGGCTTGGAAAGCCCAGTCAGTGGGCTGAACGTCGGAAAATTGAGAAACCGAGGTCACCTGACCGATATCATTACCTTCTGCCTTAGACAGTTGGTTGACAGAAGTTACTTGCGCCATCTCTACAGCAGGCTTTTCGGCAAGTTTCTGTTCGCTTTTGGCTGTGGCAGAGGTTTCTACTGTAGTATTAGCTTCTACTGTCGGTGCTTCTACGGTCGTGTTGATTTCAGCAGCCAGAGTGCTGTTAGCTACCAAAAAAGATGCGCCCACAACTGCAGGGCTAAGTTTGACGAAATTCCAGAATAGTTTCGACATCACCTAAATCTCACTCACACCTACATCTATTAATTGAGGACAAAGTTCTAATATTGTTTCCTACAGAACTGTTTTTTTCCTCTTGTGATACATTGTACCAATTTAATTGGTTGGACACCAAGTGCTTTAAGCTTCTTTTTTGCTTTTTCTAACTTAACTTAATTCTGAATTGGCATAGACAGAATCAATCGTCTTTTGTGTCGGATTAACTTGCTTTCTTCCTCGAATTGTTGTAGTAGCCGTGTCACCGTTACACGAGTTGTGTTTAATACCTCTGCCATTTCTTGATGAGTGACAGCTAAGTCAATTAGTCTGCCTTGTTCAACATCTCGTCCAAATTTATTGCTTAACCACAGTAAAAAATTCCACAAGCGCAGAGAAATTGGTTTGCGATGCACAATACTCAGAAGTTCTTCTGATTGTTGGATATGTTTTAACAATGCATCTGTATTTTGATACCAAAGTTCTGCTGGTACTCTAGTGACTTCTACAATCGTCAAGCATTCAATTTGGTAAGGGCTGATAGTTGACAACGGATAACCAACTAAATCTCCTTTTCCCCAGTAACCCAACGTAATTGAATTCCCCTCTTCACTCCAGGTTAAGGTACGAACTGCTCCACGCTCAATCCGCCACAAAATCTCTTCTGTTTGGGGTAGAACTTCACGACGACCGAATATCCTTTGGGTTAAAGGTGTGGGCAAAACAGGTGTTAGCGATGGATTGGGTATAAACATGACCAGATACCAGTGATAGGGTTAATCATATAGCTATGTTTATTGAGTTTATTGAGAAGTTAAATCAAAAATTGTAATCTCCCAATACAAGTCAATTATGGTGCAGCTAGCTCTAATACATGAAATATCGCCCTTGTTCATAACGATAGTTTAATACAACTATTATTAGTTATAAAAAATAATTATATAATTACTAGACTCATTATTGAGAGTATTTGCATTTATTTCAACAAGAAGTATGTTACTATCTACACTGGTAAGTTAAGGTAAAGCTTAATCTTAGATATGCATTAAATATCCTCCTGATTGCTTGCTTTCACCCCAAAATTAGACAATGCGTATCTTGTTAATGGACAGTAATTATGGAATCCTGAAATAGGGAAAGCGGCTCTATCTCCACCTTCGCTAATCCACCCAGAATAAAAGTTGATTGTTAGTTGCTGGTGATTGTTGACTAGTTCTCCAAAAATTCGATAATCTGGGTTATGGTGGCAGAAAAAAAGACTAAGCAGCATATCTCGATTACAAAGCAAGCGATAGTGGGATTTGTGCAGTATCTCGCTAACTATCACTCGATACTTCCCCTGTTGTCTTGGCAAAGAACGGTGTACAAGTCCACCTGTTCTGTGTGGAATTAACAACAAGGAATCTTGGCGTTGGACCTTCATTCCCATAAACGGCAAGAAGTTTCTACGATGCCAAGAGATATACTAATATTGCAAGTTTAAGAACAGGTAATCATTGCTTAAAACATTTACCTGTCGAGAAACATTAAATTTTTTAGGGGATTTTATAGTTGTGAGTTTCCCATACCCATTACAGAATATCCGTTGAAAATACAGGGTGAGCATTGCCCACCCCACGATTTTAAATTACCTATTATTATGGTTTTGTGACATTTTTGGCGCAAAGGTGGGGTAATTCACGTTCTTTGTCCAGTCACAATGTAAGCGACTCTTTGACCGATATTGGTAGCATGATCTGCCATTCTTTCTAAATGGCGAATCACTAACACCAGTAACAGAATTGGTTCGACAACTCCAGGGACATCACGCTGATATGCTAAGGTTTCATACAGCTTTTGATAGGCTTCATCTACAACGTCATCCAGCCGTTTGACAGCGCGTCCCCCAATCGCATCCAAATCTGCCAAAGCTACTAAGCTAGAAGCTAACATTCTTTGAGCATGATGGGACATCACCTCAATCTGAGGCAAACATGGATGCGGCTCATAGGGAACTAATTTGACGGCGATTTCCCCTAAATCTTCAGCATAATCACCAATCCGCTCTAAATCACGCACTAACTGCATGAACGCGCTCAAACATCGCAAATCTGGAGGTACAGGTGATTGTAGCGTCATTAAAGCGGCACAGTCTGATTCAATTTGCCGATAAAAGCGGTCGATTTTTTGGTCTAATATTGGCAGTTGTTCCGCTGCACTAAGGTCGCGGGTAAACAGAGCTTGGTGGCTTAAGCGAAAGGATTGTTCAACTAAAGCTCCCATGCGGAGAATATCTCGCTCTAAACGTCGGATGTGACGTTCCAAGTGGTTTACATCAGAATTTGTATTGGAGGCTACTGAGTACACCCTTTGCGTCTCTTGTCAAGCTAGTAGGTTATGTTAACTATATCTTCCTGTTTTTGAGTCCGCTACTACTTCTGGTAGGTCTATTTGTAACCAGGCTCCATGAGTTTCTGGATGGTTCATAGCTTTAATTACACCACCATGTGCCACAACTATTTGCTTGACTATTGCCAAGCCTAAGCCACTACCAACAGTTACAGCTTGTGATTTACTAACTTTTGCTGGACGGGAACGGGCTTTATCCCCTCGGTAAAAGCGGTCAAAAACGTAGGGTAAATCTGCTTCGGGAAATCCCGATCCAGAATCTATTATGCTAATTTGAATTGTGTTATTCGCATCCTCCCTAGGAAGGATTTTGATTTCGACCCAAATCTTTCCCTCGCTGGGGCTGTATTTAACACTATTGTCCAGCAGATTCAGGAATACCTGGTACATGCGGGACTTGTCTGCCTTGATCTGTACCGTAGAAGGTCCTAGATACTCCATAGTAACTTGCTGCCGTCCCGCTAGGGGTTCCAGGATTTGCCAGACAGATTGAATCAGCGATCGCAGCTCGATAGATTGGGGATTGAGCTTGGTTTTCGGGTCAATTTCTA